>Ga0214165_1000324_pt1 | contig 36543 bp, 42 predicted proteins | sample TroBogypolimnion_34_FD_153004 | JGI IMG/M metagenome (GOLD analysis project Ga0214165, IMG submission 153004) | Freshwater microbial communities from Trout Bog Lake, WI - Practice 03JUN2009 hypolimnion v3 | ecosystem: Environmental > Aquatic > Freshwater > Lake > Hypolimnion/Profundal zone ... | reverse complement strand
TACCGGTGCTCCTGGTACGCACATCATCGATTTCCATCCATTGCTGTACACAAACCAGCCATCATTTGCTAACACTCCTTATGGAATGCTTCCAGTTCTGTCATCAGATCGGGATTTCCCAGGGTTAGCACTTGGCTATCAAGTACCTTCTTTCCACTTCGCTATCAAGATTGTGCGATAAGAAGTTAAAACACTGAACTAGCCCCGGACTTCATTGAGAGGTCTGGGGCTAGTTTTCATTAATCGAGCGAGAGGCGTGGGCAACCACCAGTTCCACCGGCCCAATAAGACCATCGCGCTAGGAAGCAAGAGCCCGCGAACGATTGTCGCATCGATCAAGACTCCAAAACCAAGGCCGATACCTATCTCTTGCAGGCCGGCAAAGTGTCCCAGAGCTAATCCGGAGACGGCGCCGATAAAGATTAGGGCAGCGGTCGTTACAACAATTCCGGTCTGGGTGACCCCTTCGACAATGGCATCTGTGTTGCTAAGTCCACGTTCTTTCGCCTCTTTTATCCTGGAGATAATGAAGATTTCATAATCCATCGAAACGCCAAAGAGGAGGACAAATAGGAAGAGCGCTGCCCACGCTTCGACCTGATCTAAACGATAGATGCCAAGGATCCTGGAGAGCGTTTGGTGGCCAAATGCAAGAACAACTACTCCGAAGGAAACGGCAAGGGAGATCAAGTCGAGCAGAATTGCTTTAATCGGAAGAATAATTGATTTAAAGGCTCGCATGAGAAGGAAAAAAGTAAGGAATAGTGCCAAGAAGATAATCCATGGGAGTGACCGAGCGAGAACGTGAATCAAATCGGCACCTTGGGCGGCAGCTCCGGCGATGTAGAGCGCAGCAGAATGAGGAAAGCCAAAACCTGCGAGGTCGATTGCACGTAACTGTTTCACTAGAGCTTGAGACTGCACCGTGCCAAAGCTATGTCGGCCAATAATAAAAATTCGCAGATATCTCCCCGTGGAATCGATATAAGGGGGTTTACTTCCATTCGCCACAACAACTACCTCTGGGTTCTTCAGCAGTTGGGTTGATAGCGCGGCTCGAGCGGCGATTATTGGAGTGCTAAGTGCCTGGGAAGGCGCCCCTAAATCGATAAGTAGTTGATTTGGAGTGATTACTCCTGATCCAACCGTTGAAGTTGCCAGGGAAAGAGCACGCTGCGATTCCAACTGGTTTGGAACGGCGGTTAACGAACTAGGGGTGATATGCAATGAGAGTGCAGATGCACCTAGCCCCAGTAGAAGAATCAAGGCGGAGAGAGCCACGATTAATGGTTTGCGCACTATAAGTCGGGAGAGAGATCTAAAAGCGCTGGTCCACAACAGTGGCCGCGAAGTGGAAGAGTTAACCAGAGAGAGTAATGCGGGCAAAAGGGTAAATGCTCCGGCGAGTGAAACTAGTGGAACTAGCGAAGATGCGACCCCAAGTGATCGAACAAACGGTATTGGGACCAAAGTCAAAGTCATTAATGCTATTGCAACTGTCAGGCCCGAGAGCGCGACAGTTCTTCCGGCGCTAGCCATCGTTCTAACGATCGATGCATTTAAATCTTCTGGAGTTTGTTCCAACTCTCTTTTTAATCGAAAGAGAATGAGCAGCGAGTAATCAATCGCAAGTCCAAGACCGATCAGCTCAACAATATTTGGAATGTAGAGGACTACGAGAAATCTTTGCGCTATGAGAAAAATCAATCCGAGAGTGGTTGAAATAGATCCAATTGCAAAGAGAAATGGAATAAGTATTTGCGTGGAAAATCCCAACACCAAGAGGAGCAATAGCAGGGCCAAAGTGGACCCGATCAGTTCACCACGATGCAAATCGGAGGCTAGAACTGGTGTTACATCACTCTCAATGGCTGGTGGACCAGTTACTAAAGCCCCTTTGAGGCCAACGGCCTGGAGCGCTCTCCGCAAAATATTGGTATATCCCGCGGCTTTGGATAATGAGAGTGATGTATTGATATTTGCAAAGAGCGTGCCACCTATGGCCTTCTCTTCCGCTGGATTCGCACTCGGGATCGAGGTGATTGCACTTGCAATTTGATCTTCATACTTCTTTATTTGTGAAGAGTTAGCATTCTTAAATAAATAGACAATAGTAAAAGTTCCTTCAACATTTTCATTGAAGTGTTGTGAAAGCAGCGAGTCCGTGTGTGCAGATGGTGTTCCTGGAATCGTTAGTGCCGTAGTCAGATGTGAATTTAAATATGTACTGCTGGTTAAACCAAACACCAGCGCAACAAACCAGAACAGCAATACCAACTTGCGCTGTTTGATGATGAACCGCGTCCAGTTATTTAACACGCTCAGATTCTAGGGGGAAAACCCCCACTATATAATTTACATAGGGGGAAACCCACATATGAGAGCGATAGAAACTTCTCTACCTCGCAATATGTACGCTACTCATGAAACAATGCGCTGTGAACGATTCTGAAACAAACAATGAAGTGGTGAAGTTGCCTTTGCCTAAGTTGTCAGCCATCGAAATGGAGTTACTTAAGTACATCTCACAAGGTCTTTCGAATCGAGAGATAGCTCGTCTGAAAAATGTAAAAGTTAAGTCATGCGAGAATGCGATTTCACGCGTTGCCAAGAAATTGGATGTTCAACAATCACCAATTACCAATCAGCGAGTGCTCTTGGTAAATTTATTTGCAACACTCCAGACCGAATAGAATCGGCAATTTGCAGTAGTTTTTAGTGGTTTTTAGTGGTGAAACCATTCGTTCCTGATGAACTTCTCTTTACTCTTATTGGGACCGCGTGAGATTCTTGATTTAAGAGTCATCTAGCCTTAACTCATATCTTTAAATATTCTCTGTAATTTCTTATCTGGAAAATCCGTAATGCGAAAATGACGGACAGGCGAAATTCTGCGAGTTAAATGAGGATGATTATTATCGATAAATCTCATGTAATTGTTTATCCCAGACCACCTGCCAACACCTCCTCCTACCAAATAAATTACCTCAAAATTCTTCATATGCTGATAAATGAGTTCGCAGTATCGATCATCAAGCTTGGGCATCATCCAGCTAGCTAATAGATTTATACGACTTCGTTGCCCAAAGCCCATTCCTGCGACATCATAATTTGAGGTGGGGTGTGGACCGGAGGCTCTCACTGTACGAGGACGTGATCTTGGGTCATAAATTACAAAGGGCCATTGGTGGCTCTTGGACTGGTGATCCCAAATCTGCGTGCGGGTTTTACCAATAACTCCAAATAAGGGTTCGGCAAAGGCTGCATTCTTTGACATCGGATCACTCCATCTCAGTTGGGGAAGTTATAGATGTAAGTATGCGCTTGAATTTGGGGGGTTAACCCTACAAAGGCTGTTATTGGGTAGGGGTAGCACTAGTTCCTTTACAATTTTCCGCCCTCGCCTCTTACGCTCCTCCAATTGAGAGGATACTGAAACCATAGGTAAACGAGTTCGATGGAGGCGAATTATGAGCAAAAAGAATGCCAAAGGAGAGGCGCTAGTTGCATTTGATGGGTCTGCCTCCTCCATTGCCGCTCTCACCTGGGCTGCAGAGAACGCCCCTTTACTCAATTTGGAGATTGAAGTTGTCAATGTTTGGGAATATGTCGAATCTGCGCTCGATGTAGCTGGCGTCGGATTTGGTTCTGGTGGTTATGTGGGCGAGAGCGATCCTGCCCTCTGGTCGAAGCAGATCTTGAAGGAGGGTGTTGCGGGCGTTTTCGGGGCAGAGGCCGAGGCGATAAAAACTAGGTCGGTTGAGGGTGGGATAGTACGCACTCTCGTTGAACTATCCAGAGAGGCCGACCTCCTGATTATGGGCTCTAGGGGGCATGGAAAGTTCGCCGACCTGATTTTAGGCTCAATCTCTGCAAGTTGCTCGGCTAAATCAAAGTGTCCGGTGGTAATAGTGCACGCCCCTGCGTAATCTCTTTAGTATTGCGGCATGACTACCACCCGAATCTCACACTTTATTGATGGCCAGACCTGGAGCGGTACAAGCGAAAGAACCGCCCCTGTATATGACCCTGCAACTGGGGTTGCTGGCAAGGTGGTCGATCTCGCTTCACGCGCCCTTGTGGAACAAGCCGTGGCGGTCGCGACGGGTGCATTCCAGGAATGGCGTGATGTTTCGTTAACCAAGCGGATTCAGATTCTCTTCTCTTTCCGCGAATTGCTCAATGCCCGCAAAGGCGAGCTCGCTGAGATCATCACTGCTGAACATGGCAAGGTGTTGAGTGACGCGCTAGGTGAAATTACTCGTGGTCAAGAAGTTGTTGAGTTCGCCTGCGGACTTGGGCACTTACTCAAAGGCGGATTCTCTGAACAAGTTTCAGGGGGAGTAGATGTGCACTCGGTCCGGCAACCACTTGGGGCTGTAGCAATTATCTCGCCATTTAATTTTCCCGCAATGGTTCCGATGTGGTTCTTCCCCATCGCGCTCGCTGCGGGCAATACTGTGATTTTGAAGCCCAGCGAAAAAGATCCTTCGACTGCTAATTTTATTGCACAGTTATTGAAAGAAGCGGGTCTTCCAGATGGCGTCTTTAACGTAGTTCATGGAGATAAAGAGGCAGTTGATGCGTTGCTCGAGCATCCTGATATCAAAAGTATCTCCTTTGTTGGTTCAACTCCTATTGCGCAATATATATATGAAACTGGCACCAAGAATAAGAAGAGAGTCCAGGCCCTTGGTGGAGCTAAGAACCACATGTTGGTCTTGCCAGATGCTGATCTAGATTTAGCAGCTGATCAGGCAATTAATGCTGGTTTTGGTTCTGCTGGAGAACGGTGCATGGCGATCTCGGTAGTACTAGCTGTTGAACCTATTGGGGATGAACTTGTTAGGAAGATCGCAGAAAAGATGCCACAACTTCGCACTGGTGATGGTCGGCGAGGTTGCGATATGGGTCCTCTCGTTACTGGCGCCCATCGTGACAAGGTTAAAGGCTATGTAGATGCTGGCGTTGCAGATGGTGCAACCCTGGTCGTCGATGGTCGCAATCCGGTCGTAGATGGAGAGCCTGGCGGCTTCTGGCTTGGACCGACGCTCTTTGATCATGTGCAAACCGATATGAGCATTTACACCGATGAGATTTTCGGCCCAGTGCTATCGGTAGTTCGAGTTAAATCTTATGAAGAGGGTGTGGCGCTTATTAATGCCCACGAATACGGAAATGGAACAGCGATATTTACCAATGACGGTGGCGCCGCTCGACGTTTCCAGAATGAGATTGAAGTAGGAATGATTGGGATCAACGTTCCCATTCCAGTTCCAGTTGCTTATTACTCATTTGGTGGCTGGAAATCTTCGCTCTTCGGAGACTCTCACGCTCATGGAACTGAGGGCGTCCACTTTTTTACTCGCGGGAAGGTAATTACAAGCCGTTGGCTCGATCCCAGCCATGGTGGGATCAACCTAGGTTTTCCTACTCAGAGCTAGCCTAGATACAGCGTAAGCCTAGATACAGAGCCCAATTTCAGCAGGAATCTCCACTGCAGACGCTGCAACAGCCAAGAGCGCTAAAGTTACCGCGAAGAAATCAGGAACTTTTCTCGGGTCTGCTTATATGACCCACTATGGAGCGGTGCAAGTTTCGGTGACCGTCAAAAATGGCAAGATTACGAAAGTCACAGCTCCGGTCTATCCAGTCGGAACTTTTAGAGATCAGCAGATCAATACGATAGCAATTCCAATGTTGGAACAAGAAGTCTTGCAGGCGCAATCTTCGATGATTAATAACATCAGCGGCGCCTCATTCACCGCGCAAGGATTTTATATGTCTTTGGTATCGGCTCTCGGGAAAGCTGGACTTAAGTAACAAACTGATCTCGGCTTGAGCGGTGTGAGGGCATCGTTCGCCGAGATCAAATTACTCTCGTCAGTTAATATCTCGCCGCAGTGATACCCACGAGCCAGCCCAAGCAAAGAGTGCCGCATAGAGCAAGAGCAGAGCGATGGAGATTCCTGGCCCAAAGAAACTCCCAGTAGATAGATTAAGAAATTTCTGCTGTGACTTCAGGGTGATTCTTACATTCATCATTCCTACAATTAATCCCGAAGGTAAGTATTTGCCTCCCGTTATCCAGAAAAGCACTATGAGTTTTTCCACAACTTGCAACCAAATTACCGCTCCACCCATGGCAATTTTTACATTGCGCACTAGAGCGCCAATAGCAACTCCCATAATGGCCAGCACCGCACCAGATACGACCGCTGCGATTATCAGACTGAAGAAAGTAGAACTCCCCACTTTGGCATGTGAGTAATAACTTAAACCAAAATATGCACCGACAAATCCTAGAACCGTTGAAATTAGCATCATGATTATTCCGGCGCCAGCGGCAACGATTAACTTCGAATAAAGAACTTTTATGCGCTTGGGGGTTGCCAGAAAGGTAGAGATAGCTTGCCCATTCTGGAATTCATTACCCATTATCGCGATGCCCATGATTAGGGCAAATAGGTAGCCCCCGGTTGCCTTGCCATAAACTCCATCCACCATCTGCGGATCCATCAGAGATGATCCAGAGAGTTGAGCTTTTAAGGCGTTTACTGAAAAGGCCGCTGGGATTGAAGAGAGAAGGGCAAGGAAGATCGCACCGGCGATATACCCATAGAAGGAACGGGTGTAGACCAATTTGCGAAACTCTGACTTGAGAAGGTTCATGCGGATGCCTCGACCAATCGAATGAAGGCCTCTTCGAGGCTACCGTTCCCAACCACACTGGACATGCTTCCCTGTGTGATGAGGCGACCCTTATGAATAATCAGAACATCGTCGACGGTATTTTGCATCTCTGCTAACTGGTGGGACGAGATCAGGATGCTATGGCCGCTAGCGGCCAACTTCTTGAGGAATTCTCGCAGCCAAGCGATTCCAATCGGGTCAAGACCATTGGCTGGTTCATCCAATACCAGGATCTCAGGTTCTCCCAAGATCGCTGTTGCCAATGAGAGGCGCTGTTTCATGCCCATTGAATACTGCTTCACCTTCTTATTTCGCGCATCGGTGAGGTCTACCAATTCGAGAACTTCAAGGGCGCGTGCATCAGGTATCCCTGCCGAAGCGGCAATTATGCGTAGATTCTTCAGCCCACTGAGCGAAGGATTGAAACCACCAGTTTCGATGACTGCTCCGACCTCTTTCAGGGGATTTACCAAATTTTCATACTTGGCGCCGCGAATTAGCGCGGTACCCGAAGTAGGGGCTGCAAGGGAGAGGAGACATTTAAGGGCGGTGCTCTTGCCAGCGCCATTGGGACCTAGGAAGCCAGTAATTCTCCCGGCCTCGACGCTAGCGGTTAAATTTCTAACAGCCACGACATCTTTATATTCCTTGGTGAGACCTTGAAACTCAATGATCGACATTTAACCCCCGATAGATATCGAAAGTTTAGCGAATATTGATGACGAATCGGGCAAACTTTTCCCATGAAACCCAGTCGATTAGAAGCATTTAGCGATGGTGTCTTTGCAGTGGCCATCACCTTGCTGGTTTTTAACCTCAAAGTTCCTGATATATCGCAGGGCCATCTCAGCCATTCATTGGCTCACCAATGGCCATCATATCTGGCCTATGTAATCAGTTTCTTATCGATAGGAGTCTGCTGGGTAAATCATCACTCGATCTTGGATCGCATAGCAATGGCTGATCGTGAACTTCTCTTTATAAATCTAGGCTTGCTTTTAGGTATTGTTTCAATTCCATTTTCAACATCTATGGCAGCGACTTGGTTTGACCAAGGATCGAATGCAAAATGGGCGGTAGGTATTTATTGCGCCAACTGGGTTTATGTATCGGGGTTTTTCATATTGACCATTCATCATTTAATGAGCCACGAACATCTTTCGTCCAATGCAACGGGTGCTACTCTCAAATCGTTATCGCGGAAGGGTTACATTGGAATATTTGCCTACCTCATGGCAACGATGTGCTGCTTAATTTATCCCGTTCTTGCATTCCTAATCTGTCTGGCTCTCGCCGTGTATTACGTTTTTGGAGTAGCCGAGGAAGTTATGGTCCAATAACGCCTATCTGCAATACATATTGATCACAAATGTGATGGAGAACCTAGAAAATATACTTCCCCGTGAGGACTAGCGAAGGGATAATTAACTAAGTGGAGAAGAATTTTATTAAGAAGCTGCCCAAGAGTTCACACAAGTACTCTCATGGCACTGTTGCAGTTATAGCAGGTAGCCCTGAATACTCGGGGGCGGCGCTACTTTGTGTTGGAGGCGCTCGTCGTGGTGGCTCGGGATATATCAACTTCATCTCCCCTGACCAATTCATTCGCAACCTCGTAGTCAGTGCTTACCCCGATGTCGTCGTTCGCAAGTCGATAAAGGGCATTGATGTCGACGCCTGGGTAGTAGGACCGGGTTCGCCAAAGTTGGGAGGAAGATTCTCACTGCCTCGTAGCAAATTTGTTGTTTTAGATTCCAACGCAATGAAGTATGCAAAGCGAGTTAAAGGTGAATTTGTGGTCATCACTCCGCACGAAGGGGAAGCTCGCGAATTGGGCTTTGAGATTGGCATCGGTGAAGAGGGTCGCCAGAAGAGCGCACTAGAGATGGCATCTGCCCTCAATTGCGTCGTTGTGCTCAAAGGCCATCACACCGTTATTGCCTCACCTGAGGGACTTATTGTTCACGATGAGCTGGGTGGGTCCGAGCTGGCGACTGCCGGAACTGGAGATATTTTGGCCGGATTGATCGGCTCCATGCTCGCCAGTTGGAAACCCGATAATTTTAGGGATGTGGTTGTGGTCGTGTTCAAGGCCATTAGCGCTCATGGTCTAGCTGCACAGGCTGCCGCCGCCGAACTGAGGCCAGTAACCTCCTCAGATATCCTTCAGTACTTACCCATCACCCTGAGGCAATAGTTAGACTAATGACATCACTATTGAGGAGGGTTCTGTGAAAGCCAAAGTACTGACAGCGATCGTTCTTGCCCAGCTTACTTTACTGAGTTCCACAGCTTGGGCGGATGAAGCCCATGATAGCCGTCCCCGAATATCGAATATTGGCGGAGATGATCGTAGCCCTGGAGTTACGTTAGTTATTATTGCAACCCTGCTATTAATTGGATTTGGTGTAGGCCTAACCGTTGGTCGACGGACTCGAAGTAAATAAAATGGGAATGCATCTGACTTACTCTCATCATGGAGTGACTGGTGAAGGTTATCTTGCGCTTCCCGAGAGTGAGAGCGGCCCAGCAGTAATTATCATTCAAGAGTGGTGGGGCTTGGTCGGCCACATAACTGATGTAGTCGACCGTTTTGCTGCCGCTGGATTCGTCGCTTTTGCTCCTGATCTCTATCATGGTCAAGCAGCTGCTGAACCAGATACCGCCAAGAAGTTAATGATGGAATTGCAATTAGATCAAGCCGGCAAAGAAATAGTAAGTGCCGCTGATTACCTACTCTCTTTGCCCGAGACATCCACCCGTCATGTCGGAGTTGTTGGATTTTGTATGGGCGGAAGTTTGGCGATTTGGAGTGGGACTCTCTCACCTGACATCAGCGCGACCGTAGGATTTTATCCAGGATCATCATGGGAACGTCATGCGCCCAAGTGGGAAAACTATGCTGGAAAATCAGCGCTGATTCATTGTGCCCAGGGGGATGGGACCTCTAGCGCCCCGGGAATTCAAGAGGCGATCCACGAAATTCAAGGAGCTGGTGGAAGTGTTACCGCCTTTGATTATCCCGGCACCAACCATGCCTTCTTTAATGACGATCGTCCTGAAGTCTTTGACCCACTTGCGGCCGCACTGTCTTGGGAACGTACCCTGGATTTCTTCTTCACCACTCTCAAGTAAGTTGGGTCGGGCTATAGCCTAAAATCCAGACAAATATAGGGGGCAGCACTTTGCGCGCACCGCTTTTCCTCAGCAGCATGCCATATTCTTAATACATGAATGAGACAACTAAACCTAATCGATTTTCAACGAAATTCTATGGCCTGATTATCGCAGCTTTAATCCTAGCTTTCGGGACTGGATATGGGCTGAGTTTGGTTGGACAAGGTCTTGCGGCACGTGCAGGTAATTCAGTTACGGTCACAGGCCAGGCACGGACAAATGCAACTGCAGACAATTCGGTGTGGACGCTTAACGCGCAAGAGAGTTCTGCAAATGCGGCATTGGCTGTTTCCAAGGTAGGAAAGAGTGTAGACGCCCTCATCAAATATTTAGTTGCTGGTGGAATACCTGCGGCTGGAATTCAAACTGGCGGGGTGAATACCAACGCAGTGAATGAATATATAAATGGCAATCCCACTGGTCGAGTGCTTTCGTATCAAGCCAGTCAGAGCGTCACGGTGCGCTCTAAAGATGTAAATCGCGTCTACTCGTTAAGCAATGGGATAGGCACGCTGCTGCAAACTGGAGTGAATATTAATAACTACGGGCCACAGTTTTATGTTTCAAATTTGGCAGCTCTACGGCCGACGCTATTAGCACAGGCGATGGTTGATGCAAAAGCTCGGGGTATTTCGATGACCAAGGCAGTGGGTTCTAACCTAGGAAGCGTAATTGCCGTATCAAGTGGCCCAGTACAAGTTACTTCACCAGATTCAGTAGATACCTCAGGCGGAGGAATGTACGACACGACTACTATCCCTAAAACCGTTACTGTAACCGTATCGGTAAGTTTTAAAGTTAATTAACGACTGGGCGGATATTTCCCCGCGGTTGTAGCCGTATATTTGGAAGTTTCGGTGCAGGTATTCGGCCATGTATCTTGTCCTCAAAGTAAGGGAATCTCTGGCTCTTACCATTCCAATCAGCGCGCATTTGTGTGATTTCCTCATGACTGCGCCCAATAAAGTTCCACCACATCACGATCTCCTCTAAAAAGGGGGTTCCGCCCAGCAGCACGATTTTGGCCCCTGAAGTGGTGCTCACTTGTAACACTGATCTGCCTGGAGCGCTGTAGTAAAGGTTAGTTAAAGGCAGTGACTCTCCATCAATGACAATATCGCCAACTACCAGTAGAGCTCCATATTCAAAATCAGCGCGAAGCGGTAACTGATGGGTCGACCCTTCCGCAAGTGTGATTTCTGCTCCTACCAACGGTGAAAATACTCTTGCCTCTGACTCTGCCTCCATAAATTGGCCCACGAATAACCGGATCTCTAGATCTTCCTTCTTTACCACTGGAAGGTTCGCGTAGTGTTCAAAGCTCGGTTCCGTATTTCTCACAGAATTCGGCAGCACCGTCCAGAGTTGCACCCCATGCATGATCTCGGCATCAGGAGCTGATAGTTCAGAGTGAGCGATTCCGCCTCCTGCAGTCATTATGTTGAGCTCACCAGGATGGATTATTTGAGCGCTTCCCAATGAATCGCGATGCTCTACTTTTCCTGCAAAGAGCCAACTCACCGTTTGCAATCCCACGTGAGGGTGTGCTGCCACGCTCATTGCATCTTCCTGCGTCGTAGGTCCAAAGTGATCGATAAAGCACCAGGCGCCTATTGTTCGAATATATCGATGAGGCAGGCTGCGATGAATATCGATGCCAGTTCTATTGGTTAATTTAACTGTTCGGGGAGAGAGGATCATTATCGTAGGGAGTAGGTATCTGACTTATAAATAGTGGCGTACAGAGCAGAAACATTCTTACCATCTGCAGTCGTTGGATCAAAGATAGAGTCATGTGGTCCGGCTACGCTAAAGACAAAACCATTCTTCCGGAGAACTTCTTGCCCATATGCAGGAGGTTCTGCAGGATTTTTAAGTCGATCAAATGTCGCAACGGGGAATTCATACACAGACATGAAGATTGCTTTCGATCCAGTACTTGGAATGTAGTAGATGATTGACTGGGAAATAGCACCAGCTTTAGTGGCCTGTTTAGCGAAGTCGCCAGAGGCAACAGTGACAGCTAAGTGACTTACTATTGCGCTATCGACATTCATAATCAATGGCACGGGGGATAAGGGCAACTTAAAATTCCCATGGCCAGAACTTCCGCAACCTGTTAGGACCAAGAGAGATATGAATAGGGGAGCAAGTAACTTTTTCATCGATCAATCTCCAACTTTTACGGGCAGGGCACTGGTGGATTTTATTAGTTCTTCGTAATTTGTTGGAAAGACGGCATGTGGGTGACCGGCGGCTGCCCAGACAGTATCAAAGTCAGCCAGTGCTATATCTATAAGCACGACTGGATTGGGGTTGGCTAACGTTCCGTCATGCTGCCAACCGAATGGGCTGACGCCTCCAATGCTGATACCAGAGGCGGATTTCACGAAGTCAGCATCGGCACGGTGGAGTTTTTCAACCCCAAGGGCAGCAGCAACAAGGGCGGTGTCAACTCGATGTGCTCCAGAGGTGATGACTAGCAGCGGTCGACCATCGGGAAGCTTAAAGACGATCGAAGAGGCGATCTGGCCGACTTTGATATTGAGCGCCTCTGCAGCCTCCACGGCAGTTCTAGCGCTATTGCCCAAGATCGTGACTTCACCAGTGATACCTCGCTCCTGCATTTCTGCAGTTATCCGCTGCACCGAAGCGTTCTTTAAGACATCTTCCATGTGGGAATTCTAGATGTAATGAGATACTAAGCGCATGTATATCCCGCCTCTCAATAGAGTTGAAGATTGGGATGAAATTCAACTCTTTGTGGCTGCCGCCCGAGCTGCGGATCTAGTAACTGTAGATCCAGATGGAGTTCCAGTTTCAACTTTAATGCCAATGATCTGGGTCGATGTTGAGCCAAACGCTGGGAACTATGGCCGGCTCATTATGCATATGGCACGCGGAAATCAACAGTGGAAGACAATTCAACCTGGAAGCCAAGGGCTAGCTATTTTGCATGGTGCACAGGCCTATATATCACCGAGCAATTACAGCAATAAGGTCACCGACCACAAAGTCGTTCCGACATGGAATTATCAATCCGTCCATTTAAGTGGCACGGTTGAAGTCAGCGAAGATATTGAGTTGTTACGTCAGATCGTTACAGAACTTACTGCGCACCATGAATCAAATCGGGAGCTACCTTGGGGTGCAGAAGAATCTGATCCGCGCTATTTTGAATTGCAACTTAAGGGAATCATTGCCATTATTCTTCACGTAAATAGAGTCGAGGCAAAATCTAAGATAAGTCAGAATAAATCTCACGAAGACCGGGAGCGAATCGTCGAAGATCTATTTGCTTCGGGTATTCCAGGTGAAGAGGTAATTGCAACCGAGATGCAGCGTTTTCTATCGGATTAAACCGTAATAATATTTAAAGGTTCTAATCCATCGGCAATACGCTGCAGTTGCGCTTCTATAAATGCGCGCCCCCGCTTTTCAAAAGCTATGGAATCTCCGCCTACATGAGGGGTAATAAGTACATTCTTGGCGCTCCAGAGAGGATGGCCAGGGGGAAGAGGTTCAGGATCAGTAACATCAAGGGCAGCACTTATTCTTCCGGAGTTGAGTTCCGCAACGAGTGCATCGGTATCTACTACCCGGCCGCGAGCCACATTGATAAGAATCGAACCATCTTTCATCGATGCTAATCGCTTGGCATTGAATAAGTGTTCACTCTCATCGTTGAGTGGAACTATCAAGAAGATGAAGTCAAAGGTAGGTAATAGTTCATCGAAATTCACCATGGGAACCGAACCATTATGACCAGATCGTGAAAAAGTGGTGATCTCGACTTCATATGGTTTGAGATATGAAACTAATGTTTGGCCAATAGAACCAGCTCCAACAATTCCAATCTTGCTGTCATTGAGCGAACCCATTGGTTTATGGTTCCACTCGCCTCGGTTCTGCGCTCGGAGGAATTCTGGGATACCGCGCTTCATAGAAATCGCCATCCCCACCGCGAGTTCTGCGGTCGATGCATTGTGTACTCCGCGGGCATTGCAGAGAACCATCCCGGGGCGAAGGTACGCCAGAGCACTTTCATATCCAGCGTTGGGCACTTGGAGTATCTGTAAGTTGCTCATCGCTTTAACAGGTTCGAGAAATTCCGTTCCCGTCATATATGGTTGAACATAGATTGTTATCTGAGATAGGTCAGAGCTATCCAATGGGTAATCAGCGGGAGATAACTTATGGAAGCCTGCAGGAACGGCAAGATCATGCCATTGGCTCCAAACGGTGTGGGCAAATTGAGGCATCACTCTTCGCCGATATCTTCATTCCATACATCGGGCTTCTCTGCTATGAACTTAGCCATCAAATCCTTGCACTCTTGCGAGTTAAGGTTGATAACTTCGACACCGTGAGAGCGAAGTAGATCTTCCGCTCCCATGAAGGTCTCATTCTCTCCCAGGACTACTCGTGGAATTCCGTAGAGCAATATTGCCCCGCTACACATATGGCAGGGAGACAGAGTCGTGTACATAGTGGCCTTGGCATAGACGGAGGCTGGGAGTCGGCCAATATTCTCGAGGCAATCGGTCTCACCATGGCGGATTGCGCTGCCTTGCTGGACCCTCTTGTTGTAGCCCACTCCGAGAACCTTGCCATCTACAACCAGCGCTCCACCGATTGGTACTCCACCCTCGGAGCCGCCCTGACGAGCAGCTGCAATGGCAAACTCTAGAAATACCTGATCGTCCATTTTCTCCCCATTTCAACTGCTAGGTGGCTACTTTAAATGAAAATTGCCTGAGTGTGGGCTTAACATCTTGGCGATTCCACTATACGGTTTCACCATTCCCACGGTCTATGAGCCGTCACTTCATACGGGGTCGCAACCACCCCCGATAACAAAATTAGGAGATATGACCCATGGCAAATCTGGAAATTCGCGAAGGAGAATATGGGGACAAGGTTCTCGCCGTTGAACCGGGTGGAATTGAATCCATCCCAACAAAGGACCGTCACGGCAAGGCTCGGAACCTCTTTGCAACGTGGACCAGCCCTAACTTGGAGTTCGCCACCATTTATGTTGGAGCACTTGGAGTTCTTTTCTTTGGCCTCACATTTTGGCAGGCAGCGCTCGCTATCGTGATCGGAAACGTTTTAGGCGGACTAGGTCAATATGTCTTGACTCAAGATGGTCCAAGGTACGGGGTGCCACAGATGGTTGTGGGACGAGCCGCATTTGGAAAATTGGGCAACATCTTGCCATCTGTGTTTAATGCCGGTGCAGCTGGTATTGGTTGGTTTGCCGTTAACAGCGTCTCTGGTGCTTTTGCCCTAGCTGATCTCACAAAGATGAAGGTCATCGTCGCGCTGATAATCGTTGTCTTGGTTCAGGTAATCATTGCCTTTATTGGTCACAACTTGGTTCAGACGGTCGAAAAATATCTCTTCCCTTACCTCGTCATCGTCTTTGGAATTGCCGCAATTTATGCCCTCAGTAAAGGAAATCTCAGTGCACATGCAAATGGTCATACACCGGGCGGATTCCTACTTTTAGTAGGAGCGTCATACGGATACGCCGCGGGTTGGAACCCATTCTCAGCTGACTTTGCTCGCTACCTTCCAGCTTCAACCGATGCGAAAGCTGCTGGTCGCTTTGCTGGGCTTGGAATCTTTGTTTCTTCAACGGTTCTTGAAATCGTCGGAGCGGCAGCTGTTACTGCTGGAATGCATGGCTATGGTGCAAATTCCAATCCAACTGGCGATTTCACCCACTTGATGCCAACCTTCCTTGGGAAATTGGTGCTGCTTGGAATCGTTGGCGGATCTATCGCTGCGAACGTCTTGAACATTTACTCCGGCTCAATGTCGTTCCTTACGATTGGCATTAAATTGGGTAGCCACCAACGTCGCGCTATTTCCGCGGTCATTTTTGGAATCCTAGGATTCCTCTTAGCTCGTGCGGCGATCAATAACCCAGCAAACAACTATGAGAACTTCCTGCTGGTCATGTCCTATTGGATCGGACCATGGTTGGGAGTCATGATTGCCGATAAGGCGCTACGCAAGGGTGCTTCGATCGAAAGGCTCCTATTTGCAAAACGCGAAAATATCGCTGGGCCAATTGCATTTGTAGTTGCAGGATTTATTTCAATCTGGGGATTCTCGAATCAGTCCTACTATGCAGGTTACTTTGTTAAGCGTCACCCAGGAATTGGCGATATCGCATTCTTGGTTGGCTTCGTTCTCGCCTTCGCAATTTACTACATAACAGCGGCGAAGAAAGTTAAGACTGAAAAGTAATTAGCAAGTAATTACCAAGAAGTGTGAAGTGGGCGTCCCTCTGCATAACCCGATGCAGATTGGATGCCCACGACGCATTTATCGTGAAATTCATTAATTGTGGCGGCTCCAGCATAGGTAAATGAGGAGCGCACGCCAGCAATAATCTGATCGATTAGATCTTCGACTCCGGGGCGAGCGGGATCTATATACATGCGGCCGGATGAAATTCCCTCTTCAAAGATTCTCTTACGCGCACGATCAAAGGGACTTTCTTGCGTTGTGCGAGCGCTCACGGCACGAGCAGATGCCATGCCAAATGACTCTTTGTAGAGCTTGCCGCTCGTATCTTTGATTAAGTCTCCAGGGCTTTCCAGGGTGCCAGCAAACCAAGAACCGATCATGACTTGCGATGCACCAGCGGCAAGCGCCAAGGCAACGTCACGAGGATGGCGAACTCCTCCATCAGCCCAGACATGCTTTCCCATAGAGCGAGCTTGTGCGGCGCATTCAAGAACGGCAGAGAATTGTGGGCGACCAACGCCCGTCTGCATTCTGGTAGTGCACATCGCGCCAGGTCCGACTCCGACCTTGATAATGTCAGCGCCTGCTTCAATCAGATCTTTGGTTCCTTTGGCAGTAACAATATTTCCAGCGACGATAGGAACACCTGGATTAAGCGCCCTGACCGCCTTAATAGCTTCGATCATCTTGGCTTGATGCCCATGTGCTGTGTCAATGATGAGGCAGTCAGAGCCAGCAGCAAGCAGCGCCCTAGCCTTACCCGCAACATCACCATTTATACCGATCGCCGTTGCAACTCGTAGTCGATTTTTTGAATCAACCGCAGGGCGATAGAGGGTGGCGCGCAGAGCACCTGCTTTTGTCAGAATGCCGACCAAATCTCCGCTGGCGCTGACGATCGCGGCGAAATCGCGGTGGCTCTCTTCGAGTGCTTCATATGCCTGACGTGGTTCCACGCTATCGGGCAGAGTTGTGAAATCGGTATGCATGATTTGGCGCAGTTGCGTGAAACGATCTACTCGCTCCAAATCGTTCTGTGTAATAACACCAATCGGCTTCGTGTTATCGACCACGACGAGAATCCCATGTGCGCGCTTTGTTATCAGATCTAATGCACTAGCTGCCGTCTCAGTTGCCTCTAAGGTAGCAGGGGTCTCAAAAATTACATGTCGGGTCTTAACCCATGCGATTACATCGGCGATGATTTCAAGTGGAATATCTTGGGGGATTACTACTAGTCCACCACGGCGTGCCACGGTTTCGGCCATACGACGTCCAGCGATTGCTGTCATATTGGCAACAACAATTGGGATTGTGGTGCCGGTACCATCATCGGTAGCAAGGTCAACATCCATGCGGCTAGCGATCTGGGTGTAATTGGGAACCATAAACACATCGTCATATGTGAGATCGTGTGTTTGTCCGGAAACGGGGCTACTTAAGAAATGCACGTTGCCTAACTATACTCCTGGCGGTATCGTTCAAGTATGTTTGGAATCGGCTTTGAGAAGTTACTGGTGCTGGCAATCCTGGCGGCGGTTCTCATCGGGCCAGATAAGTTGCCCCAATTTGCGGTTGATGCGGCGAAATTCCTGCAGAAGGTGCGCGGTTTTAGCCGCCAGGCCATGAGCGAATTTAAGAGCCAACTAGGGCCAGAGTATGCCAATCTCGATATCCAAGATCTCAACCCCAAGACCTTTATTGCCAATCATCTGGAAAGTATTGCCAAGGATGCAGAGAACATCGCCAAGGGGAGTGCCTCTGATTTAGCGGAGATTAAAGAGCGGACCAGGATCGATCCAGATCTACTTTAAGCGATTTTTTATTGGCTTACCATCAATTTTAGCGAAACCGAATATCAACAGCACCCCAAAACTAAAGATGACGGCAACCCCGATAGTCCAAGCAAGAAACCCTTCGCTCGTTAAATCTAAAAATTTGTATGGCCATTGATTGATAGCCACGCCACGGGCGACTGTATACAAGAGGTAGATGATCGGAATCATCAATATTTGCGCAGAGCGCTGGACGCTGAGATTACCTCGTGGACCCTTTTTGAACCATAAGTAGTTATACATAATTGGCACCAATACGTGCATAAGCGTGGAAGTAAGCCAGTACCAGCCCTTTGGAGGATAGACCGGAAGGATAAGCGTGTTGTAGAGCAACCCAGTTATGGTGATCATGATCAGCCCAGTTGCAAAGAGAGTCCCAAAATATTTGGATGAAGTCTTATTAGTAGCAATCGCGTATCCGATATAGATGACCAGAAGATTGGACCAGATCGTAAAGTAACTGAAGAAGCCGATTATGCGGATAGGCGCGGTGTTCTGGTGAAAGAGAGTTTGGTCCGCGATTGCAAACGGGTCGACGTTGAAGGCATTGAGAAATAGCGAGAGGGTCAAGCCGAAAAAAGCAGAGAAGGCAAGCCATCCATATAAGGGGCGACCTGCCTTCTCCATAATCTCTAGAAAATTAGTCTTTCTTCGACTTCTTCTCTTGCTTCGCTAAGCGCTTCTCCTTAAGGTTCAGCTTTGGTTCTTTCTTAGCATTTGCATTGCTCTTCTGTTCCTTATTTGCCATTTTTATGCTCCTTCGTAAGCTTGAGCCTAGAATACCTGAAACTATATAAAGAAAGGCCCCACAAGATTGCTCTTATGGGGCCTTTCTTTATCTTGATGATTTATTTAAATGAGGTTGCGATCGCACAGAGAGCTCCGGCAATTGCAATCCAGCTAAACCATGCACCTGCAGTGCGTTGACGCCACACCTCGAGGGTTGGATCAATCTTGGTGCGATATCCACGCAAAACCAGTCCTAAGGCTATAAAAGCCCCAACGAGGTAATGGAACATATTTGCTCCAGCCACCAAGACCCAGTTTGAAGCATATGCTCCGTTATAGAAGGGGCGACCAGCATCATCCTGAGCGATAAATGGCATATGAGCCATTTGGTGCCATTGGATGTATCCGCCGACAAGCAGGGCGATGAGCACAACGATAGAGGTCATATTTCGCAGTTCACTCTTGTACTCACCGAGTCGATGAGCGAGCGCTGCAACGATCAGACCAGCCGCCGCAACCCAACCAGAGGCAGTGGTGAATGTATGCACTCCCTTGGGCAACCAGGCTTGGTTAACGTTGAGATTACGGAGATAGAAGTACGAGAAGATCATTCCAAAGAGGAAAGCTCCATCGGCAACAATAAGTAAACGAACGCCTAAGCGCTCACGTCGACCAATTGCTTCTGGCGAATCATGGTGAATATAAAATTCGGTGTCATGTGCCATTTACTTTGCACTCCTTCCATAGCCGTATGGATCACTAGTTACAACAGGTGGTGTTTCAAAGTTCACCAACGGAACTGGATATGGAACGGTCCACTCTAAGGTCTTTGCGCCCCATGGATTCATCGGAGCGATCTTGCCACTCCGCCATGAATGGACAATCGCCCAAAGCAGAGTGAGCATTCCGATACCAACGCTGTAAGCACCGATGGTGCTGATTAAGTTAGCGTGGGCAAAGAGATGTGCGTAATCTGCCACGCGACGTGGTTGACCTTCTGAGCCGGCAATGAACATGCCAAGGAAGAGAACGTTAAATCCGATCTGGACGAACCAGAAGGAGATGTAACCTCCACGCTCGTTGAGCATGCGACCGGTCATCTTAGGGAACCAGTAAGCCAGTCCTCCGATAGCGCCAGTAAGTGCCGCACCCATCAATGTGTAATGGAAGTGGGCGGTTACATACATAGAACCGTGGAGATAGTTATCGGCAGGTACATCAGAGAGATAAATGCCGGTGATTCCTCCGATTAAGAAGTCCCAGATGAATGCATAAACCGAGAGCATCGGTAGTTTCATCCAAGGCTTTCCACGCCACAAGGTTCCAACGAGAACCAAGAAGAGCAGACCGGTCGGAACTGAGATGAACTCAGTGGTGACCATGAATGGTCCGTTGAGTGAAGGCATCCAGCCTGACATGTACATATGGTGAGCCCAGACAAGTATTGATAGGCCGGCAATACCCGCAAAGCCAGCGATAGCGGCGTTGTAGGAGAAGAGCGGCTTACGCACAAAGACTGGAGCGATCTCCATCAAGGCGGCGACGCCAGGAATCAAGATTACGTAAACCTCAGGATGGCCCATGATCCAGAAGAGGTTGGCGTACAGCCATCCGCTTCCGCCTACATTGGCATCGTAGAAGCCGGTGGCAATCGTTCTATCCATAGCAGTTTGAATCATCGCAACCATGAAGGTTGGGAAGGCTGGGATAGCGAGCGCTACTGAAATGGTGGCACCAATTACGAAAATTGGCACACGGTTCCACTTCATGCCTTTGGCACGCATTGCAATAACTGTTGTGGTGATATTTGCTCCCGCAACCGCGGTTGAAACCGCGAAGATAATAATCGTTGCTAGGAAGGCGTTCATTCCAGGTCCAGCCTGATCGCTCAAAGGAGCATATGCAGTCCAACCGGTTGGAATTCCACCTAAGAACCAAGCGCTACACAGAACTGGGATGGCGGTGAAGAGAACCCACCAGCTCAGAGCATTGAGACGAGGAAAGGCCATATCTGCAGCACCGATCATGATTGGCATGATGTAGTTGCCGAATGGGCCTGTCGCAACGATGATCATCGCAACGATCATCGTAATACCGTGTAATCCGACCAAGGAGTTATAGACATTGGGAGAGACGAAGTGCGAACCAGGCGTTGCGAGGTTCGTACGAATCATCATCGCCATTGTTCCGCCGACGCCAAGCATCGCCATTACTCCGACTAAATATTGAATACCAACCACTTTATGGTCGGTGCAATATCGGAAATAACGCTTGATACCTTGGCCATCACCAGCAAGGAAGAGTTGTTCTTCGGCAGTTAGATCTTTGCCGATCAACCAGCGGAATGGTCCGATGAAAGCGCCGATCCCAATCAGGAATCCAACGCTCCAGGCGAACATCGACATGAGAAGTACTTTGTTTACGTTATGAGTATCGGTCATATCGCGACCGGCCTTCATAGCGAAATAAGTTCCCCAGCAGAAGATAATTCCAACAACCATGCCGGTACCCATATGGAGCTTGGTGATCAAGCTTTTCTCTGGGTTGGGAATGGGACGTGATGAAGCAGGCGCGTGCGAAAGAGTGGTCATTGTTGTACGCCTCCTGTTGCCTGAATTGATGAAACCCAACTATTGAAATCAGCTGGGGTTTGAACCGCGCCACTTGTTTCCATATAGGCGTGGTAAAGGCCGCATAGTTCGGCGCACTTAATATCAAGTGGCCCAGTAGCGGTCGGGTCGGCGTGGGCGATGGTTGTCACCAAACGGTTGGCATCCACTTTTACACCGAGTTGTACTGGCCAGAACGAGTGATTTACATCGTCAGAGATAATGTTGAATGTCACCGGCTGGTTTACGGGAATATTCATAGTATGGGTATGGATGTTCTGTTGAGGATAGTAGAACGACCAAGCCCATTGCGATCCTGTGACATCGACGATCAGCGACTTTGGCGCATCTGTCGCGGCAGCGATGGATTCGGTATTAAGTGCTACCAAGCCCCAAACGATGGCCACGATGCAGAAGAGCACGGAGGTCGCGGTCCATACGATAACGACTGGACCGTTAGTTCTAATAGCAATGCCATCCTCTGGAGGAGTATCTCCACGGTGCATGTTTAAGAAGGATTTAGTAGCAATAGAGAGGACAACTCCAGCGATTGGCGCTGAAATCACAGTAAACCAGATCATGATGTCTTCATTGGACTGCATCTGCTTGCTTAGAACCATAGGCATCCATTTTGGATAGGCCCATAAACCCAGCACAACAAAGACCGCGGTAAAGAAGATCCAGAGCATGAAAGTCTGACTGACATCTTTACGTTTCAGAAATGTTGCTACTCGCGCTCCAGGAGTTGGAGGCATTACTTCATAGTCGTGATCAGACATTAGATAACCGTTACCTTTCCGCTCATGTATCCAAGTTGTCCCATAACAGCGCCGAAGCCCTGATATGTGGAGTCACCACATGGATATTCGCAGTTCCAGACATAATGCCCTGGTCCGCTAGTTAGAAATGAGAAAGTTACTTTGTGGCCCACGGGAAGTTTTGTTGGATCTGCCGAGTATGCCTTCATTTCCGCATCGGTGTTGAGCGGCAGAGGAACATTTACAAATAGTGGATCCTGTGTCGAAGTAGGAAGGCTATGCAGAGTAAAAGTATGTTCTACTGTGGCGGGGTCTAAAGCACTCTTCGTAACTCCATCGTATGTAGCGGTTCCATCCACTGTGCCAACGACGCTACCAAAGTATGGAGTATTCAGTTTGATACCCCCGTCATAAACAGTGAGAGTCACGGTGATGTAAGAGTTAGCTGGCAAAATAAAATCGGTATATGGGCCATAAGAAGGCCAGCTTGGATGACCACCATCACTAGTCGCACTAGTTCCATGCGCCTTGGAGTTAATTGGATCGGCATATACGCCATCGGCAATGGTGTAATGGTTGTAAGTCTTTCCATCGGCAGCAACTATCGTTCCTACTTTGGTGGCGTAGAGACTCGGTTGTGGGGCTGCTGAAACTGTATGGAGCGTAAAGCCGACTCCGACGACGACGATGAGCCCGAGCACAATTGCTAAGAGCGCTCCGATCGCGGTCTTCGACCTTGAAGGTGTGGCTGTATCCACGGAGATCCTTTCCTGATGATAGGTGTGCAAAGACTGAGAGTGATTAAAAGACTCAGAATTAATAGGAGGAGAGTACGCTTGAATTGTGATTTGGGGAACAATCGTTTGCAATAGCGTCGCAAATGGTTTTCTTAGGTTGATGAGTGGCAGCACTCGCCTCTTTACTAAATCTGAATCTGTGAGTTATTGGGGAGGTTGTTGTGAATGAAACTTAATCCGCTCTGGGATCTCCTCTTTGCTTTGAACCTGCTAGGAATTGGCTTTTGGTATCTCTCCGAAGTCCAAGCACGCAAATCAATATCTATCCTGCGCCAGCTTTCCTTTCTAAGTGGGTTACTCCTCACCTTTATTCTTCTGGTAGGTCCAATTCCACACTTCGCGGTGCGCATCTTTTGGGTACATATGATTCAACATATTGGTTTGATGATGCTGATATCGCCCCTGTTGGTACTTGGCGCTCCAATAACGATTGCCGTGCGTTCAAAGCACCCTAGGGTACAAAAATTAATTAGAGCTGTGGGGCATACCCCTCTAGTTCGCCTTCTTTTTAAGCCGCAAGTTGGATTTGGCATCTTCCTTATAGTGCTGATTGGGACACACTTTTCACCTCTGGCTAACTGGGGGATGACTAATCCCAACGGGCATTGTCTGGAGCTAATACTCTTTTTGGTCGCTGGATTTATTTATTACTACCCGGTGATGCAGGGCAATCCACACCCATTCTTCGTGCCTTATTCGCTGCGAGTGATTTCCCTCTTTGCGATGATGTTGCCCGAGACCATGGTGGGCTTCTTTTTGTACTCTGGAAATCGAGTGCTCCATTCACTTCCTGCGTATACAACGATGCAGATGGGGTTAGCTGACCAGCACAGAGGCGGCTCGATTATGTGGGCAATGGGCATGTTGATCGATACCATGTGGATTGTGCTGGCTGCCAAGGATTGGTTTGCCAATGAACAACAATTAGCGGAAGAGGACGATGAGCTCTCAGCAGATGCCTGAACAAGAACCTGAACCTAAGCGCCGCTGGGTTTTATGGGGGCTGCCGCTCTGTGGGCTTATGGGGGTCTGGGAGTTCAACCGAGCTCTCGGCGGAAACCACCTAAGTTGGGTCTACGTGATCGAATGGCCATTCTTCGGAGTTTTTATCTATTACATGTATTGGAAGCTCACTCAGCCCCAAGAGCCATTTGATGACTCGGATGATCCACCTCGGGAAGTTGAGTAGTTCTCCTATTAGTAAACTCAGTTCATTATGTTGCCGCTGTTATCGCTTTTCACCGAGGAGTTCTTCTGGTTTCTCACTGCCCTAACTCTGATCGCAACCGTTTATTTCTGGCATAAATTCTCCTCTTTTAACTGGAAGAGCATTACGGCACGATTCTCCTTGATTTTCGCCATTCAATGTTTTGCGCTGGCCGCGATAGGAATCACTATTAATCGCTCTGGCGAGTTTTATAGTTCTTGGTCTGATCTCTTGGGAGCACAAGGGCAGTATCAAAAGATAGCGATTAGCCCAACTGCGCTCTCTCAAATTAGTTTGAAAGATTTGAACTCCGCAACTCACACGCGAGGTGGCAGTCTCATCTTCCGCAAAGTCATTAGAGGAGAAAAATCTGGTATATCTAATGTCGTTTATGTAGTGGCTTCGCCGAAGATAGCTGCTGCGCTAGTTGGTCCAAGCCACTCAATTGGTAGCACTTACCAAGTTGTAGAGCTATTCCCCGGGACTCCCGGTGTTCCACAAACCTGGATCGGGACACTTGATGGAATTACAACTCTGGAGAATCTGGAGCTGGCGGGGAAGATCCCACCCACTATCGCAGTCATTCCAGCGATCAATGTGGAACCTGGGCAAGATACCGAGTGCATGAACTTTGTCGGCGGCGCGCAGGTTGAAACATGGATTACTCGAGATATGAAGCTTTTCATGCAGACATTTATGGGGGTAGATGATCGACTCTGGTCATCATTTGGTTATTCGACCGGAGGCTGGTGCGCCACTGAAGTAGCGGTGTTGCATCAGGATCAATATGCGCAAGGAGTTTCACTTGCGGGGTATTTCAATCCAATCCTCGCGCGCGGGCTTTCGGTGCGAGAGAAGAATTACCTTTCAAGTAAGTATGACCTCGTTAAGTACTTGAAAACCCATGCATCTAATACCAAGATCATGATTATCGCATCTGTGAAGGATCGTTTTGCCAACGCTTCGGCGCAACGTTTTATGCTGGGCACTAATTCTTTGATCCCTATTAAGTATGTCCCGATTCCTAGTGGCGGCCACAACATTGGAGTGTGGAAGCCATTTGTTGCTACTGGATTCTTATGGATCTCTGGAGCTAACGCTATTTCAGCGCCAGCAGTAAAACCGCAACTTAGCGCGAGCGGAAGCCGGAGATAAATTTTTCTGCACGTAGAGCGGCCCAGCCGACTTTTGGAAGGTCTGAAGCCCGCGGATAAAGGACGTAACGAGTCTCCCAACCTGGCTGGAACTTGGCGTTGAACCGGTAAAGAGATTCAACTTGAAAGAAGTTCGAAGAGAAGCGGATTAGATTACGCATCCCGCGCGTGATTGGGCCAGCACTGATCTTATCTGCGCGTTCAAAGAGTGAGCGGAAGGCAGCGAAATTAAGCGACACATACGCCAAGTTATTAGCGCGTGCATATTCCACGGTTTCAACGATCATTAATTCATTAACGCCGGCATCGGTGCCTCGTTCACGCTGCATGCGATCTAGAGATAGGGCATTTGTTGTCCAAGGGACGAAATAGAGAAGCCCTTTAATTTCACTTTCAAGTCGGGCGATGGTAATAAATGTATCGGGATCATTATCGTCACCGAAGCGATCCATCGACATAGAGAACCCGCGTTCGCTTACGCCATAGCGCCACTTATGAGCGAGTTCGCGGAGTTCAATTCGAGTAGATTCATCGAGCTCAGACCACTTTTGGGTGGTGCAGGAATAACCCTTGCGCTTAATTCTGTTTACCATCTGACGGACATTGGCCATCGGACGACCTTCTAAGGTGAAATTCTTTACATCAATAATCGCTTCATCGCCGATGTCGATTGCAATCATCCCAGCATGCTCAACCCAGACTTCTCCACCACGATCACTGCAACCCATGACTGCAGGGGTCCAAGCGTGTTCTTCGGCCTCTTTAAGAAATTCTGCGATGGCTTCGGGCCACAGACTGTATTCACCGAATGGATCCCCACTCGCTAGCATCACTCCGCCCTGAACTCGATATGCGATACCTGCCTTGCGGTTGGCGGCCCATATAACGCTCTTATCGCGCCTGGTGGCAAAGTAGCCGAGTGAATCCTGCTCCAGATCGTGTTTAATCAGTTTTCGGACGACATTCATATCGTCATCGGACATCTTGGGAATTGGCTTAACCCTGCGGAAGTAGAGCCAGAGCGGGACGATGACCGTGAAAACGCCGAAGGTGCCGAGGGTGAATGCAATCGCATCACTTGCACGTTCGGAGGTAAATTTAACCGGACCTGCAACCCCGACAAATCCTTCGGCGATGAAGAGAATTATATTTTTAATTGAAGGGCTACCAATAATTTCGTCATGGCTGCGGAACCTGAGAAGTAACAAGCTCGCGATGAAAAATACTAAAAGTGCAGCTCCAAAACCAATAAGCGGTTGCATCCGAGTGCTGGGGTCAGATTTGGCATAGAAAGAGTTTCTAAATACCACCAGGGCTGCGATACTCAAAATAGATAAAGTAATTTGCACCGGATGATGATTAGTTCGGAAAATTTCTGTAGCTAGATTAACCGCCAAAATTACTAGTGCCAAAACCCAGGCACGGCGTTTGCGCCGGGAAAGTCCACGAGCCAAGATCATCAGGATCAACCCGGTAAAGATTGCGGTTGCTAGCGCTGATCCATTTAAAAAGACTGGAATAACATTGTTAAGTTTGTGAACGGGTGTGCGGAATCTGCGAGAGACGTTTGCAAGTATGTCAAAGAGGCCGACGAGGAATGTTGCTCGTCCGATCCAAACCGGCACCCAACGTTGCGATTTCATTACCTAAATACTCCCGTATGTCCGAGGGAATAGCGACCAGGCTGGGGATAAATCGCCAAACCATGCGGTTCTTTGCCCACCTTTATTTTACGAAGAAACTTTCCGTGAACGGTATCAAAGACGTAAACCACATTGTCATAGCGACCAGCTACCCAGAATTGGGTGCCATCAGCGGAAATTCCCCCCATATCGGGAGAACCCCCTCCAGGAATCTTCCACTTTGCGATTACCTTGTTATCCGAGAAGCGGAGAACGGAGACGCTGCCCTCTCCGCGGTTTGTAATTAACATTGTTTTGGAATCGCGCGATACATACATTCCATGCGCTTCAATTCCGGTCTTAATAAGAGCAAATGCGCCAAATTTATCTGCCTTCATCATCCAGATCCCATTGGATGCCATATCGGCGATGTAGAAAGTAGATCCATCTGGAGAAATCTTCACATCCTGCGGCATCGGGGTGGAGGTATAGGTGTGTGGGAGGGTTGCTGTCTTGAGGATCTTCATCTTCGCCGTATCGACGAGCAGAACCTTGCCAGAAAATTCGCAACTGACGACAAAGAAGGTCCCATCTGCGCTCCAGTCAGCGTGATTGAGTCCTTCGCAGGGGACCGGAACAATCTTCTTGATAGCCATAGTGTGCGGATCGCGAAATACCATCTGCTTATCGGCTTCTGCCATTACAACGGCATATTTGCCGTTAGGCGTGAAGTACAGGTTATAGGGATCGTGAACATAAATGGATTTGCCAGGCAGTCCGGTCTTGGGATCGATCGGCGTCAAATGATTGCCTTCATCATCATTGACCCATAGCGTCTTTAGATCCCACGAAGGAACCACATGCTGCGGCCCTTTAGGAACTTTGAAGGTGCGAATCACTTTGAGCGTTTTGGGATCTATCTCTGTGACGCTATTGCCGGTGTGGTTTGGAACGTAAACGCGCTCTGGAAAATTTGCAACAACAGGACTTAAGTTATTGGGCCTATCTGCTGCATAAATATCGCTGGGGTTTGTAACGGGTGGCATACCCGCTAACGGGGATGATGCCTGGGCAGTGGTTGGCAACAGGGTGGCAATAAATGCCAACGCAAGAAGAACTTTCTTCATCGGGAATTACGCTCCAAGCAGAGTGGTTAGAGTGACAGGAGTTAAACCTTTAGCATGCAGATTTTCTAATAATGTGGGCATGGCATCGATAGTGTCTTGGTGTCCAAAGTGGAGACTTACTATGCTGCCATTCTTTATCGCCCTGCTGATATCTGCGAGCACAACTCGCTTGCCAACATCTTGGTAGTCATGAGAATCCACGTCATAAGCAATGCACTGGTTATAGCCGTATTTGAGCGCACCTTTGCGAATAATTGAATTTGAATATTGAGTTCCGGATGGACGGAACCACTTTCCGTGATTACCAATTAATTTCTTTAGTTCAGCTGCGCAACCTGCGATTTCTGAATCAACCTGCTTGGCGTTGAGAGCCTTCATTTGAAAGTGATTCATCGTGTGATTGCCTATGTCATATCCAGCATTGAGCATCTGCTTAGCTACTTCAGGATAACCCTGCAACCATTTACCGATGGCAAAGACCGAAACTGGTGTCGATGTACTCTTAAAAATTGCCAGCAACCTTTGGACCAGAGCGGGGTCGCCAGCGCCGTGGAAAGTTAGCGCAACCTCGGGCTTCTTCCGCGAACCATGCGCAATATCAGGATTTGCCGCAAAAGCTTGGTCGATTCCCAGTTCCAAGTCCGAAATGCCCGAAATAAGAGAGGCCCCAGCAACTAATGCGCTGTTTTTAAGGAATTGTCGGCGATCGATGGGCATGGGGCAAGGATACTTCCTGCGTTGCGCTGCGCGGTTAACCTGTGAGTTGCTACTGTAAGGGAAGCACTCAGTCAGGCACCTTCCGGCGTGGGAAGAGCGTTTTGACCAGTGACCTAGGGCATACAGGGGGTCGAACCTTGAGCGATGACGATGACAACGGCTTAGATGACATTGTTACTGAAGAGATGCTGTGGGAACGGATACCCGAAACGAATGGTTTAGAGCGCGCGAATACTTATTATGAGTTAAGTGCCCGCATCTATGCTCGTGGTCAATATGACGAAGCGCTCGCGCTCGCCGAAACCGCACGCGATATTTACACAGAGCTCGGTCCAGTAGTGCCCGCCGATGGTTTGGCGCAGGCATATTCCGCAATCGGATATAACCTCAATCAATTGAAGCGCAACTCCGAAGCAGCATCAGCGATGAGTAAGGCCGTAGATTTACTCCGTGAATCCAAGTCTCCGCTAGCTATTGATCTAGCATGCACACTTGGCGAGTGGTGCTTTGGCGCAAAGGATTACGAGAAGACCATTTCATGTATGCGCGAATGCGTCCAAGAACACTTAGTAGATGGCAACGATTCTGGCGCTGCTAACGATCTCCATCTTATTGGTTGTGCTCATCGAGAACTTGGGCAGCATGAAAAATCACTAGAAGCATTTCGCGAAGCTCGGGCGCTCTTCAAAACATTGAAAGAAGTTATTAATGTCGCCCGCTGCGATCAGAAGATCGCCCACGCTCTCATCGAGTTAGGTCTCGGTGAGGATGCTCTTATTGCCGCTCAAAAATCACTGGATGTTTTTGTGACGGCTCATGATCATCGCCGCGAAACATATTCACTACTTGAAGTTGGTAAGGCTCAAATCTTGATCGGCGAAGAGCAAGATGGGCTAGATACCTTAGAACGTGTGCTCGAAATCGCCACCGAGAGCGATTGGAAAGATTTTGACTTTATCGTCGAAATTGAGCGGCATATCGCAGGAAGTCTGCGCCAACTTGGCCGACTAGATGAGGCCGATGAAATCGAGCGTCGTCTCGCTTCGGTTACTGAAGTAACCGAGGATTAAGGTGTTGCATCGCCCATGCGTACATGGCGATCGCACCAGCGGCAGAAGCGTTCATTGAACGCGTAGATCCATATTGTTGGATTGCTAGCACCACTGAGCAGATATCAACTGCCGCATCTGACATACCTGCGCCTTCTTGCCCGAAGAAGAGGACACATTTCTCGGGAAGCGGGTAGTTTTCCAGTTGCACCGATACCGGCAGATTATCGATTCCGATAATGGGCGTCTGGTTCTCACGACACCAAAGCGCAAAATCTGCGACGGTCGGATGGTGGAGCACATGTAGATATTTATCGGTAACCATCGCTCCACGACGATTCCAATCTCGCTTTCCTACGATATGGACGAAACTGACGTTGAATGCATTGGCGGTACGAACGACCGATCCAATATTGAGATCATGCTGCCAGTTTTCGATGGCAATTTGTAGAGGATGGCGTTTGGTATCAAGGTCAGCGACTATCGCTTCAACCTTCCAATATCGATAGTGATCTAAGACATTGCGGCGATCGCCATTTTCAAGGAGCTCTGGGTCAAAGTTCTCGCCTTGAGGCCAAGGCTGATCATGGGGTCCAACTCCTACGACGGGGAAGAATTCACCCGGTCCGATTTCTGCAGCCATCACACAACCTTAATCCATCAATTCCCATCAACCGGGTGCATAATCTCCTCATGCTACGCCGGGGGTCGACCGTTACCGTGTGGATTCTTGCCTCCACGCTTCTCTTGATGACCAGCGTTCCTGCCCAGGCTTTCGCCATACCTTCGCTATTTATAAAACTGGCTGCATCGAAGACTTTGGCGCGCCCCGGAATCATTGTTATCGACCCGAACACAAATCAAACTCTTTACGCAGAGGCGCCAGATATCGAGAGAGCACCGGCATCTGTGCTCAAATTATTCTCGATGACAACCGTTCTTAATGTTCTCAGCCCCGATTTAGTTTTCAAGACATCACTGCGCGAAACCGCCGCCCCAGATACTTTCATCTTGGTGGGAAGCGCAGACCCGTGGATTACCGCCAGTCCTTTCGAAGCGCACACTTATCAGCGCGCATTCTCTCCGAGCTTGATAAACAAGATGTTAGAGCTGCATCCAGGACTCAAAAGCGTCACTTTGGAGTACAGCAATGTTTACGCGTTAGATATACAAGCTTTACAACGCTACTTTTCTGGGCGCTTAAAAATCAATCCGGTTAAAGTAAATTCCAGCGCCGATGCCACCGCAGAGGTCGCCTCGATTCAATCCCCTCCGCTCGCCAAGATCGTTGAGTTCACACTTCTTTATAGCGACAATGTGCTCGCAGATCGGCTGGGTCGACAAGCGGCACATGCAATGGGTTTTTCGACGGATGCAGTAGGACTACAAGCCGCTTTTTCCAAGACTCTTTCAGATTTAGGTGTCTCCAGCGTTGGTCTCCATATCTATGATGGCAATGGGCTTTCGCATCAGACGCGAGTCACAGTCCGTCAGGTCGCCGATTTATTGCTCGCCATCAGGACAAACCCGAAGTTCAAAGCTGTTCTCGAGGGGCTTCCTACATCTGGAGAGACAGGAACCTTGCGCTATCGCTTTATAAATGATGCTCCTAATGCCATCGGGCTGGTACATGCGAAGACGGGGTGGATCGACAACACAGTCAGTCTGGCGGGGTTTGTTACTGCAGGCCCCAATGAATATGTATTCGCGATAGTTGCAAACCACATCCATAACCTCGAAAGCGCTCGCCAAGCGGCACGGGTGACCATCGATCAGATGCTGGGAACGATAGCCAAACCCCAGAAGTAACAAATAGGTGATTAGAATTAAGTTATGAGCCATGTAGGCGCCTATGTGGCACTAATGAAGTTGCGAGTTGTTGAGTTATTGCTCGTCACCACGCTACCTGCGCTATTTATGGCCACGTACGCCCAAAATCACGCCCATAGATTTCCGCCACTGGGTGTAACTATTGCAACGTTGATCGGCGGAACTCTGGCCGCCGGAGCATCAAACGCTTTTAACATGGTGATTGAAGTCGAATCTGATCGACTTATGAAGCGAACGAATAAGCGTCCCTTGGTCAGCGGCGAAGTAACCGAGCAACAAGCGATTGCTTTCTCTCTGGTAATTACGATTCTCTCCCTCCTAATCTTTCTTATTTTTACTACCGTGCTGGCAACTCTCTTGACGCTGCTGGCGATCTTGTTTTATGTCGTCGGATACACCATCTGGCTCAAGCGGCGCACCTCTCAAAATATCGTCTGGGGTGGTATCGCAGGATGTATGCCAGTAATTATTGGTTGGGCAGCGATAACCAATTCCCTTTCAATGACGGCCTGGCTCTTCTTCTTCTTAATCTTTTTCTGGACGCCGCCACATTTCTGGGCGCTGGCGATTAAGTACAAAGATGACTATGCGGCTGCAGGAATTCCCATGCTTCCGGTCGTGGCTAGCATTAAATCGGTACAGAAGCAGATGTGGTTCCATTCAATCTTCATGACGGCAGCATCCTTTCTGGTACTAGTAAGTGCTCATATGCCTTGGTGGAGCTATGTGATTACTGGACTGCTTGCACTTGGATTCGGCTGGCAACTGCTCAAGATTTCAGGTCCGGAATCCGAGCGAGCTGCCCTCAAACTATTCCACTGGTCTATTACCTATCTGAGCGTCTACTCATTAGTCCTCGTCCTGGCCACCTTGGTAGCCAAGCAGAGCGCTTAAACAGTCCACAGGCACCTTCCACTCATCCAATTCCCAGCGCTCTCGCGTAAGGTTATGAAATGACCTCTGCTATATCGGTAACTGACCTCACCAAGGTATATGGAGAGCGCAAAGCCCTCTCCCATGCCACCTTCGAAGTTCCCCTTGGGACGGTTTGTGGCTTTGTCGGGCCAAATGGTTCAGGCAAGACAACGACGATTCGGATGTTGCTCGGTCTCATCTCACCAACTGGGGGAACTGGCACGGTACTCGGCGAGAGCATCTCTCATCCTGAGCGTTACCTCCCTAAAGTCGGAGCGCTGATTGAAGGCCCAGCTTTTTATCCTGGCTTAAGTGGAGCGGAAAATCTCAAAGTTTTAGCCTCACTCGGAGGTTTTCCAAAAGAGCGCGTGGCAACGTTGCTGGCGAAGGTTGGATTGGAAGATCGCGGCGGATCCAAATACAAGACTTATTCATTAGGGATGAAGCAACGGCTAGGAATAGCGGCAGCACTCCTCCCTGAACCAAAGCTCTTGGTATTAGACGAACCCACAAACGGCTTGGATCCCTCTGGAATACAAGAGGTAAGAAATCTCATCAAAGATTTGGCAAGCGAAGGTACGAGCGTCTTCGTCTCTTCTCATCTCCTATCCGAACTCGAGATGATCGCTGAATCATTGGTCATGTTGCGTGAAGGAAAAGTCCTCTTCGCGGGTCGAACCAAGGATCTCTTAGCTGCTCAGATTGCCACACTTGTTGCGCAACCAGAATTTACTGTTGATCTTAACAAGTTGGTCGATATTGCGATTCGACATGGACGAGAAGCGAGAGTCGACGATGGAGCTGTGCACATTGTGGCTGATGCCGACTGGGGAGCAACTTTTAACCGCTTAGCATTTAATGCGGGTGTAACGCTCTCTGCACTCACCATTACACAACCGACCTTAGAAGAAACATTCTTTGAAATGACAGGTGAGTAAATATGTTTAACGTCATGCGCGCCGAACTTCGCAAACTTCGTCGACCAACTCTTTTGATTTCAACCATCGTAGTTGTTGCAGCGCTAACCGCGCTCTTCACTTCAATTGTCTATTTGCGCGCCAATTCTGGACAGGGCAATGGGCAACGTGGAGAAATTATTTCTCCTGCCATTCTGAGCCAAGCCACTGGCTTGGTTTATGGATTTAAAATTGTTTCGTTCTTTTTAGGGATTACCGCGCTCTGTGTATTTGCCTCTCAAACCGCCCAGGAGTACACCTTGGGCACTCTACGTAATCTTCTCGTTCGTCAGCCGTCTCGAATGAAGATTCTCTCTGGGAAATATCTCTCTATGGTTATCTTTGCGATCGCGCTTGTGACTATTGATGCCATCGTTGCTATCTCTGTTTCCTATTTTTTGGCTCCCCATGCCAAGGTAACTACTACTGCATGGTTCACCTCTGCCGCGCTCTCCCTTTTAGGGCGCACCTTTATTAACGTGCTTTTAACTACAGTCGCGTTCGGAACATTTGGAATGATTCTAGGTTTGCTTTTCCGCTCACCCATTAGTGCGATTTCCACGGGAGTTATCTGGTCGCTCATCCTGGAAACGATTCTTGGAGGAGTTGTATCAAGTACTCAGAAATGGTTACCTGGGCAGAACTTCGACAATATCGCACAGGGTGGCTCACTTACCGTTAGTTATCAATGGTCGATGGGCATCTCCGCCGCCTACTTAGTGGCGGGATTCACCATAGTTGCTATTCTCTTTAAGCGAAGAGATGTAGCGAACTAAAGACACAGCCAATTCACACCGCGTCAATAGTCCACTCGCACAGCGTTATCACTTATCCTTAACTGTTACTTCCTCGTGAATGGTTGGCTATTTTATGTTTAATCGACGTGTTCGGGTGGTTGCGCTCTGCGCCAGCCTGCTGATGTCGATTCCAACTACCTCAATCGCGGCAACACCGGCCGCGAAACCTAAACCAAAAGTTTCAGCACCAACTAAAGCTCAGATAGCCGCCGCGCAAGCAGCAGAAAATGCCAAGGCAGCGGCAGCGGCAGCCGCAACCAACCAATTAAATTCAGCACAAAATATTTTGCAGCAGCTCACCGCAGAGACCCTTCGCAAACAGGCGCTCTTGGTTTCAGCTCAAGGGGCACTAGCGGTCGCTACCAAGCAATCAAATCTTGCTACGGCACATGCAGCGCTGACTCAAGTAGCCGTTGCGCAAGCCAATAAGACAATTGGCCGAATGGCGGCAAACGCTTACATTATGGGTGGTGGCTTTACAACGCTTAATAGCGTTTTAGAATCAAATGGTCCCCAAGATTTGGTGGATCGACTTAGTCTCCTCAATCAAGTGGGAATAACTGACGCTGTTGCGCTGGCTCGATATAAGAGCGCTCTTGTGATCGCCAAGGCTGCACAAGCCACAGCAACTGCAGCAAAGATTGCACAAGCGGCTGCAACAGCAAAGGTAGCTGCGGCTAAGGCGGCTGCAGTTGCAGCACAATCTGCGCAAACAGCAGAGGTGGCCAAACTTCGCGCTGTTCAAGCACAATTGATGGCCGAGCTCACGAAGGCGCGAAATATTCGTATCACCTTGCAACAACAACTGGCACTTTCCCAGCTAGAACAATCGAGCGCCAACACCGCTGCGCAAACCAAAGGCCAAGCGAAGATCTGGCCCGATCGTGGTTTCAAGGGTCGTTCAACAACGCGAGGTACTGACGCAATTCGTACCAAGGCAGTTGCCTATGCCCGTGCACAAGTATTAGCGCGTAAGCCATATGTCTGGGGAGCACAAGGTCCCAATAGTTTTGACTGCTCTGGTTTGGTCTACGCCGCGTATCATGCCGCTGGCTTGGGCTATCCAAATTGGTCGCGACTTAATGCCGCTCTCTATTTTGTAGATACGCAGCGAGTTCCTCTTGGCAATCTGATTCCTGGCGATCTGCTCTTCTATTCATATGATGGCTCTGTCCAAAATATCCACCACATCACTATTTACGCTGGAAATGGCATGATGTGGGAGGCTAATTCAACTCGGACCGGACTCCTCTATTCGAGTATGTATAGCGTTCCAGGTCTCATGCCTTCAGGTGGCCGGGTTTAACAATTAGGCTAAGGGCCATGAAAGCGACCCTCGTTATTCGGCAAGCGGTACGGCCTTGGGTAGAACGAGCCGATGCACGGATTCTCATGGGAGTATCAGGAGGTGCCGATTCCATGGCGCTGGCGGCTGCAACATTTCTGGAAGCAAAGCGAACGGGAGTAGATCTCGTCGCAATTATTATCGATCACCAGTTGCAAAGCTCATCAGCCATTGTTGCAGAGCGAACTCGCAATGAGTTGCTGCGGGTCGGCTTCAAAAATGTAGAGATAGTTACCGTCCATGTTGATCTTGTCGATGGGATGGAAGCTTCAGCTAGGCGAGCCCGCTACCAGGCATTCGATCTGGCAATTTCACAGCATGATCCTGACTACTTCTTTTTGGCACATACCAAGAACGATCAAGCTGAATCGGTCCTTCTTGGGCTGGCGCGCGGATCTGGAACCCGTTCACTCTCTGGGATGGCGGAGCTAAATGGACGCTATGTCAGGCCACTGCTAGATATTGATCGCGCAACGACGGAGGCAGCCTGCACGGAGAATGGACTCTCGCCTTGGGTGGATCCGCAGAATTCAGATCTTCACTATGCCCGAGTACGAGTGCGAAATGAGGTGCTGCCTGTTTTGGAGGCCAACCTCGGACCTGGCATTAGCGATGCCTTGGCACGCAGCGCCAAGATCCTGCGTGAAGATGCCGACGCCCTAGATCTCCTGGCGACCCAATTCTTGGCCGGAGAGGACCCCCTGGGAGTCGAAAATTTGGCCAAACTACCCAAGGCGATCCGAATTCGAGCCCTGCGGCTGGCAATTTATGCCGCTGGGGCCCCCGAAGGCTCCCTCAGCGCCGAACATTTGGCTCCCGTAGAGTCGTTGATCACTGATTGGCACGGTCAGGGGGAGATTTCCCTTCCAGGTGGTGTGAAGGTGGCTCGAATTTCGGGCAGACTTTCGCTCTTACAGCAGATCTCATAAAAGGAGCATCGTGGATTTAAGCACCGCAGGCGCAGA
>Ga0214165_1000316_pt1 | contig 36881 bp, 36 predicted proteins | sample TroBogypolimnion_34_FD_153004 | JGI IMG/M metagenome (GOLD analysis project Ga0214165, IMG submission 153004) | Freshwater microbial communities from Trout Bog Lake, WI - Practice 03JUN2009 hypolimnion v3 | ecosystem: Environmental > Aquatic > Freshwater > Lake > Hypolimnion/Profundal zone ... | reverse complement strand
CACCTGGACTTGGCCGGCCTTCATTTCCAATACGGACTGCAGCAACTCCGCGGCCAGATCGCGCGTAGCTTCATAGGCGTCCAAATCGGCGGGACTGAGGGGTTTAATTTTCGAGGGCACGGCGAATCTCCTTTAACTTGGGGCCGGTGAGGTTGTCTGTTTTGGACTTCGCGTACAGCGTCAGCAGGACGAGTTCCTCTTCTGCGTTACGGCCAAAGTAAATCACGCGCACACCACCGGACTTGCCCGAACCCGCACGTCCCCAGCGCACTTTGCGAATGCCGCCGGATTCGGGCACTACATCTCCGGCAGTGGGGTGTTCTGCGATGTAAGCGGCAAAGGCACCGCGTTCATCCTCGGTCCAGTACAGCGGCCACTGCCGCTGAAATAGGAGCGTCTCAACCACAGTAAACATGAGGCAACTATACGCCCAAGGCGCATAGTTGTCCAGGCTGGGAAATGGAGTCCTACCGCGCCACGCCCAGCAGCTTGTCCAACAAGGCCGGCTGCGCTAGCAGCTTGTCGGCGGTGTCGGTGTGCACCACGGTGCCGCGGTCCAGCACAGCGGCGGTGTCGGAGATGGCCAGGATGGCCTGTGGATGCTGCTCCACGATGATGGCGGCCAGGCCTTCGCTTTGGGTGATGCGGCGGATCGCCCGCAGCAACTCCTGCACGATGATGGGCGCAAGACCCTCCAGTGGCTCGTCCAGCAGCAGGATGCTGGGGTTGAGCACCAGGGCGCGGCCAACGGCCAGCATCTGCTGTTCGCCGCCGCTGAGCTGCGTGCCCAGGTTGTTCTTGCGCTCTGCCAAGCGCGGGAACATCTCGTAGACGCGCGTCGGCGTCCACTGCGCGTTCTTGGCTCCGGGGCGCAGGCCACGGGCCACCGCCGTCAGGTTCTCTTCGACGGTCAGCGACTTGAAGATATTGCGTTCCTGCGGCACCCAGCCGATGCCGGCGGCGGCCCGCTCATGGGCGGGAAGCTTGTGCAGGGTAATGCCACCCAGGCTGATGCTGCCGCCATGCTGGCGGGTGGCACCGGCAATCGTGTTGATCAGCGTGGTTTTTCCCGTGCCGTTGCGGCCCAAGAGGGCCAGGGTCTGGCCTTCGGCAATCGACAGGTTGATGCCGTTGAGCACCACCGCCTCGCCATAGCCGGCACTCATGTTTTCGATGCGCAGCAGATCAGCCATGCTGTGCTCCTTCACCATGGCCCAGATACACCTCTTTGACCTGCGGGTCATTGGCAATCTGGTCCGGCGTGCCTTCGGTCAGCACGGTGCCGTTGACCAGCACCGTCATGCGGTTGGCAAAGCTGAAGACCAGGTCCATGTCGTGTTCAATCAAAAGTATGGAAACGTCCGATGGCAGGGCGGCCACGGTTTGCAGCAGCTCCTCGCGCTCACCGGCAGGCACACCGGCCACCGGCTCGTCCAGCAAGAGCACGCGCGGCTCACAGGCCAGGGCAATGGCAATCTCCAGCAGGCGGCGCTTGCCATAGGCCATGACGTTGGTGGTCTGGTGCATCACGCTGCTCAGGTGGAACTGCTCCAGCAGCTCCTCGCAGCGACGGTTCACTTCCGGCTGGGCGCCCAGCGCCTGCCACCACTTGCCGCCCAGGCCCCGCTGTTGTGACACCACTAGCGCCAGCGTCTCGCGCGGCGTCATGCTGTCAAACAACTGGTTGATCTGGAAGGTGCGCACCATGCCACGGCGCACGCGCAGGTGAGGCGGCAGCGTGCTGATGTCTTCGCCCTCGAGTGTGATGCGCCCCTCGGTAGGTGGCAGCACGCCGGTCAGCAGATTGATCAGCGTGGTTTTTCCCGCGCCGTTCGGGCCGATCAGCGCGTGGCGTGCGCCCTGGTGCAGATTGAGCGTGACATTGTTGGTGGCGGTGATGCCGCCAAAGCGCTTGATCAATCCTTGGGCGCTCAGCACCACCGGGTTTTTGGTGATGTCGGTCATTTGGAACCCCCGCTCCGCAACACCGACCACCAAGTCCAGGGCCGCAGCAGGCGCTCACGCCCGACCTGTACCAGCACCACCAGGAACAGACCGATCCAGAAGGTCCAGTATTGCGGCGTGATCGACGAGATAAAGTTTTGCAGCAGGGTGAACACCAGCGCTCCGGCGACACCACCGTAAAGCCAGCCTGTGCCACCCACCACCAGCACCAGCATCACGTCGGCCGAACGGTGGAACTCAAACACATCCAGCGATGCAAAGCCGCTGGTTTGCGCCAAGAGGCCACCGGCTGCACCGGCCATACCGGCGGCTATGGTGTAAACCAAGGCAATGCGCTGCGTCACCGGAATGCCGATGGCCATGGCGCGCAGGCGGTTGTCGCGAATCGCCTTCAGCGTGGCACCAAACGGCGAGTTCACCAGATGCCTCGCCAGCACAAACAGCAGGAACAGCACCAACAGCGAATAGAGCGCCGAGGTCTGGCCGTACAGATCAAACTCGAAGCGTCCCAAGAGCGGGCCCATGATCACACCCTGCAGGCCGTCGGCGCCGCCGGTCAGCCAGTCGAGCTTGTTGGCCAGTTCGGCCAGGATCAGGCCCACGCCCAGCGTCACCATCAGGCGCGTGAGATCGCTGCCGCGGATGATGGTCATGCTGCACACCGCACCCAGCAGTGTGGACACGCCAATCGCCACCAACAGACCGACCAAGGGATCGGGCATGACCAGCTTGGCAAACAGCGCCGCCGCATAGGCACCCATGCCGAAGAAGGCGGCGTGGCCCAGCGATACGATGCCGGTGAAACCCAGAATCAGATCCAGCGACACGGCAAACAAGGCGACGATGGCGATCTCATTGATGAGCAGGGCACGCTCTCTAAAAACCAGGGGCGAGGCCAGCAGCGCAATCCACAGCACGGCTTCCCACCAGGCCCAGCGGACAGGCACTTTCATGACTTGCCTCCCTGGCGCACAAACAGACCCTGCGGGCGCCAGATCAGGATGGCAATCATCAGGCTGTAGACAATAAAGCCGCCGAGTTTGGGGATGTAGTACTTGCCGGCTACATCGGCCACGCCCAGCAGCAGGGCGGCTAACAGCGGGCCGGTAATGGAAGATGTGCCACCCACGGCCACCACGATCAAAAAGTAAATCATGAACTTCAGGGGAAAGGTCGGGTCCAGACCCAGCACCTCGGCCCCCAGCGCGCCGCCCAGACCGGCCAGACCGGAGCCGACGGCAAAGGTGGCGAGGAACACGATGTTGACATTGATGCCCAGACCGGCGGCCACGCGTTGGTCATCGACGGATGCGCGCAGGCGGCTGCCAAAACGGGTCTTGGTCAGCACATATTGCAGGGCCACGGTCAGTGCGGCACAGACGGCGATGATGAACAATCGGTAATGGCCCATGCCCAGCATCCATGCGCCTTCACCGAGCTCGGTGCGGCCCTTGAGCCATTCCGGTAGCTGGATGATCTGCTGGCTGGAGCCAATGAAGTAGTCGGTTGCAGCCACGGCCATGAAGGTCAGGCCGATGGAAAACAGCACCTGGTCCAGATGCGGCTTGTTGTAGAGCGGCCGGTACAGCGTGCGCTCCAGCACGGCGCCCAAGAGCGCCGAGCCCAGAAAGGCCAGCGGCAGGCAGGCCAGAAAGGGCACGCCCGCGCGCTGCATCAGCAGCACGGTGATGTAACCTCCGGCCATGGCAAACGCGCCATGGGCCAGGTTGATGAAGTTCATCAGGCCCATGGTCACGGCCAGACCGACGGCCAGAATGAACAACAGCATGCCGTAGGCAATGCCGTCGAAGAGCAAGGTCAACATCTAGAAGAACAAGCAGTACTTAACGCGCTTTACCCGGGTCTTTCACGTCTTTGATGACGTCAAATTCCACGTTGTAAAGCTGGCCGTCCTTGCGTTCCACCTTGCGCAGGTAGATGTTCTGCACCACGTCGCGGGTCTGCGCGTCGATGAACATGGGGCCGCGTGGGCTCTCGAAGATCTGGCCCTTCATCGCCGCCAGCAGGGCGTCGCCGCCGCCATTGCCCTTGGTGACCTTGAGCGCCTCGTAAATCACGCGCATGCCGTCATAGCCGCCCACGGCCATGAAGTTGGGGCGCATGCCCTTGTTGGCCTTTTGGAAGGCCTCGACAAACTTCTTGTTGACGGCGGACGGGTGGTAGGTGGAATAGTGGTGCGAGGTGACCACGCCCAGGGCACCGTCGCCCATGTCGTTCAACTGGTCGTCATCGGTGATATCGCCGGTGCCTATCAGCTTGATGCCGGCCTTGTCCATGCCGCGTTCCAGAAACTGCTTCATCACCGCCGCACCGGCGCCGGAGGGCACAAACACAAACAGCGCATCGGGCTTGAGGTCGCGCACTTTTTGTAGGAAGGGGGCGAAGTCCGGGCCGCGCAGGGGCACGCGCAGCGATTCCACCACCTGGCCGCCGTTAAAGATCAGGCGTTCCTTGAAGAACTTTTCGGCGTCGATGCCGGGGCCGTAGTCGCTGACCAGGGTCACCACCTTCTTGATGCCGTTCTTGGGTGCCCAGTCGGCCAGCGAGACCGAGGCCTGGGGCAGGGTGAAGCTGGTGCGAACGATATAAGGAGAGGCTTCGGTGATGCTGGAGGTGGCTGCCGCCATCACCACTTGGGGCGTTTTGGATTGGGTGGCGATGGGCGCCGTGGCCAGGGCCGAGGGCGTGATGCCGAAGCCGGCCAGCACATTCACCTTGTCATTGACCACCAGCTCCTGCGCCAGACGCTTGGTCATATCGGGCACGGTGGTGTCGTCCTTGACGATCAGTTCGATTTTTTTGCCGGCCACGGTGTCGCCGTTTTGCGCCATGTAGAGGCGGGCAGCGGCTTCAATCTGACGGCCGGTGCTGGCCTGTTGGCCGGTCATTGGCAGGATCAGGCCGATTTTGAAGCTGTTGCCATCGGCCAGAACCGCGGTGCTTGAGAGGGATGCTATGGCTAAGGCCACGGCGTTGAGGAATACGCGTTTATGCATTTTGTCTCCTGAAAGATGGGATTATGTGGCATCGTCTTCGCAATGCCAGCTGTTAGCAAGTGCAATTTCATACCATTAGCTATAACGATTATGAATAGCTGATAGGCCTGCTGCTGGCCACCCATTGTGAGGTGGTTTGGCTTAGCATGTGCGCAGAATAGGAGACATCCACATGCGTACCCAGGTTGCCATCATCGGAGCCGGGCCTTCGGGCCTGCTGCTCGGCCAATTGCTGCACAAGGCGGGCATTGACGCCATTGTGCTGGAGCGCCAGACCGGCGATTACGTGCTGGGTCGCATCCGTGCCGGCGTTCTGGAGCAGGTCACCATCGACCTGCTGGACGAAGCGGGCGTGGGTGCACGCATGCACGCCGAAGGCCTGCCGCATGGCGGCTTTGACATGCTGTTCAAAGGCGAGCGCCACCGCATCGACATGACAGCGCTGACCGGCGGCAAACAGGTCATGGTTTACGGCCAGACCGAGCTGACGCGCGACCTGATGGACGCGCGCCAGGCCGCTGGCCTGCCCACTATTTACGAAGCCGCCAATCTCACCGTGCATGACTTCGATACCGCCCGGCCCCGGGTGCGCTACGAGAAGGACGGAAAGAGCCATGAAATCGAGTGCGACTTCATCGCCGGTTGCGACGGCTTTCATGGCGTCTGTCGGGCCAGCGTGCCACGCGGAGCCATTCAGGAGTTTGAGAAGGTTTACCCCTTTGGCTGGCTGGGTCTGCTGTCGGACACGCCGCCGGTGCACCACGAATTGATTTACGCCAACAGCATACGGGGCTTTGCACTGTGCTCGATGCGCAGTGCCACGCGCAGCCGCTATTACCTGCAGGTGCCGCTGAGCGATCGGGTGGAAGACTGGTCGGACGAGGCCTTCTGGCAGGAGCTGCGCCTGCGTCTGGACCCGCAGGCCCGAGAGCAGCTAGTGACCGGCGCCTCCATCGAGAAAAGCATTGCGCCGCTGCGCAGCTTTGTGGCCGAGCCGATGCGCTTTGGTCGCATGTTCCTGGCAGGGGACGCCGCCCACATCGTGCCGCCCACCGGTGCCAAGGGCCTGAACCTGGCCGCCACCGATGTGAAGTATTTGTCGAGCTCCATCATCGAGTTTTATGCCGAGCACAGCGAGGCCGGCATCAATCACTATTCCGATCGTTGCCTGCGCCGCATCTGGAAGGGCGAGCGCTTTTCTTGGTGGTTTACCAGCCTGATGCACCGCTTTCCCAACGACGGCGCCATCGGCCAGAAGCTGCAGGAGGCCGAGCTGGACTATCTGGTGGGCTCCAGTGCGGCGTCCACTGTGATGGCCGAGAATTACGTCGGCCTGCCGCTTTAGCAGCAGTAAAACATTCCCCGGCAATTTCCAGGAGACCCCATGAAACACAGCAGCTTGCAAACCATACGCGAAGAACACGCCTCATTGGCGGCCATGCTGCAGTCCCTGCGCATGATGCAGAAGCGCGGCCCGGGCAATGACCCGCAGCAGTACTTCGACGTGCTGGGCGCCATGCTGTTTTACATCGATGAGTTCCCGGAGAAGCTGCACCACACCAAGGAAACCACGCTGCTGTTTCCACGCGTACTCAAGGCCGCGCCCCATGTGGCTGATACGGTTGAACGGCTGGACTGCGACCACCACAAGAGCGAGACCGGTGTGCGTGAGCTGCAGCATTTGCTGGCTGCCTGGGAACTGCTGGGCGAAACCCGCCGCAAGGCCTTTGAGGACTATTGCGAGCGCTACATCGACGCCTATATGGAACACATGAAGCTCGAAGAGACGGTGATCTTGCCAGAGGCCGAAAAGCATCTGACTGACGCCGACTGGCTGGAGCTCGACTCCGCCTTTGCACAGAACACCGACCCGCTCAACGGCAAGTACGCCCGCGACCCGGTGTATGACAAGCTCTACTCGCGCATCGTCAGCATGGCACCGGCCCCCATAGGTCTGGGCCAAGCCTGATTCCGCTGGCGGAGGGCCGTGTGTAAGGGGATGTCCCTAGAGGCATTGCGGAATAAGGGTAAACCCTTATAATTAAGTCACTATTCATTACATAGGACTTACCATGTCCCACCTTATAGGGCTCATCAAAGCTTTTATTCCCCATATTCCCTCCGAGCAGGAGCAGGAGGAAGCCTACTTAAACGAGTCGGTCGATCAGGCCGATGTGGAGCGCCGCATCCTGGAAATCGACCATCGCCACCAGCATGAACATGCTTCGGCGCTGGGCGGAGCGATTCACTAATGGGTGCCGCGCTGGACTACACGGATGATTTGCCCGTCGTCATGCGTGACATGACGCGCGTCGGTAGCGAGTTTCTGGCTCTGCCCTTTGACGTGGCCCGTGAGCAATACGCCAAGTCGGTGCGTGCCGGTCTGGTGGAACGGTCACTCATAGCCTCTGCCCGTTTCGAGCATGCCATCAGCGCACTGGAACGCTTCACCCTGGGCTGCATGGCGCGAAGCTATTGATTTAGCTTGAGCCGGGCATTTGTCGCCTGCGCGACTGCCCGGCCCACCTCGCCCAGGGGGCCATCGCCGTTTCTCGCACGCTCCGCGACGGCGCAGACACTACCTCACTATAGTGACGCTTGCCCTGACGGCCCGCTTTTTCCTCTTCTGCTCCACCGCAGTCGCCGCGCTCTGACCGCTGTCCTTTCAGTTGGTGGCCTGGCTGCGTGCACAATATAGCTGATCAAAGATGTGGAGAGAACTAGCCTGGCGGTGCGTGGCATGCGCGAAACGCCCGTGCGGTGAGGAAAAATACAATGTTTGTTTTGTCAAGCCGTAGTCTGCGTGCCGATCTGCGTGGTGGTTTCGAGGCCGCCTTTCAGGGCGCGTCCACGCTGGTTACGCCCAGTTTGTTGTTTGCCGGTCTATTGGGGCAGCTGGCTGCCGCGCCCGGCATGTGGGGTAGCCTGCTGGCCATCACCCTGGTGCCGATCTTGCGCCTGCTGTTGGGCGGCAGCGGCAGCGTCTTGGTGGCGCCGCGCACGGCGTCTACTGCAACCTATGTGGCGCTGGTTTTGCACCTGGGGCTGGCCGGGTCTGCCACTCCTGCCGGGGCCGCCAGTATGGCTCTGACGCTAACCCAGTTGCGCATGGGTCTGGCCGCTGCCAGTCTGATGTACCTGTTGGCCAGCGTGTTGGTGGCATTTTCCGGGTTTATACGCTTAGGCCGCGTTTTCAAAATGATTCCCACACCGGTAACTACGGGCATCAGCAATGGCACGGCACTGTTGTTGCTCTCTTTGGCAGTCGGCAAGGTCAGCCAGAGCGGCATGATTGCCGCACTGACCGCCCTTGCCATGGTGCTGGGCTCTTTGGGCTGGACCTGGTTTCAGCGGCACTCCACCTGGGCCAAACCGGTACCGGCGATTCTGATGTCGATTGTCATCGGGCTGCTTGGCAGCATGCTTTTTGATGCGTCGTACCGCACCTTGGATCAATCGGTGGCACCTGGCCTGCTGGAATACACGCAATGGACTTCGGCAGGGCTTTGGCAGTCGCTGCCAGCGAATCGCCTGCGCGAACTCTTGATGTTGGGTATGCCGGGGGCCATCACCTTGGCACTGGTCATGGTGCTGGAGACCTTTACGGCGTCCAGTGCCATGGAAACACGTTTCGGCGTACGCAGTCAGCCGGACCGTGAGCTGATTGCCTTGGGCGGGGCGAATGTGCTGGGCGCAGTGCTGGGCGGCATTCCATGCAGCGGCAGCCCAATCTATAGCGTTGCGGCCTGGCTCGCAGGCGGTCGCGGCAATACGGCCGCCTGGGTGTGTATCGCATGCAGTGGCGCGTTGATGGTGGCTTTTAATCCCTTGATCAGTGCGCTGCCCGCGGGCCTGGCCGCTGGTCTGCTGGTGTTGCAGGCCTTGTTGATGGTGAATCCGGCCTTTGTGGCAAACCTGTGGGGCGTTGTGCGCGCCGGTCGCTGGAAGCAGCCCGGCTCCAAGGACATGGGCTTCTGGATTGCCATGGTGATTGCACTGGTAGGATTTTTTGGCAACCTGATCTGGGCCTGTTTTGCGGGTGTGGGGCTTTCCTGTCTGGCGGTTTTGCGGCGCGTGTCAGTGAATCTGACGGCCCATTGGCTGTACCTGGATGTGCTGCGCTCCAGGCGCATACGCAGCCAGGCCGAGTCCGACGCATTGACCCACCTGGCCCACGATGTGGGCATATTGCGCCTGAGCGGGCACCTGTTCTTTGGGAACAGCGCGCGCATCATGCAATTGGCAGAAGAACTCGATGAGGGCTGTGCCTGCGTGGTCATTGACGTCAGTCTGGTTCAGGACGCTGACCCCAGTGGGCTGGATGCGATTGCCTGGTTGTTGCGTGCCCTGCGCGAACGCGGTGTACGCTTGGTTGTCAGTGGTCTGGACAAGACGCGGGTCGAGTCGCTACGGGGTGCAATGGGGACCTTGACACTTGCGGAACAAGCGCTAGACCTAGACCGGGGACTGGAGCAGTGTGAGGACTGGGTACTGCGCAACTCTACGGCCCTGCCCACAGCGCAGGCCAGTCTGCCGATTGCTCAGAACAGCCTGTTGAACGGCCTTTCGGACGACGAGGTAACCGCGGTGTTGCTGGTATCTGAGCTGCGTCTGGTCGGCCAGGGTGAAGCCCTGTTTCGAAAAGACGAACGCTCCGACGGCGTCTGGATGCTGCAGTCGGGCAAGGTCAGCATTCTGGCGGGCATAGGGCCGCTGGCCACTCGCTTGGCCACCTTCGGGCCCGGGCAGTTTGTCGGCGAGATGGGATTTATAGATGGCCATGCACGCTCGGCGACGGTCACCGCCGACTCCGATGTGCATGCCGTGCTGATTGACAAGCAGGCGCTAGCCACCCTGGTGCAACACCATACGCAGGCGGCCCTGACCATTATGCGCAACATTGCGCGCGAACTCTCCCATCGGGTGCGCAGCACCTCCGCCGTGCTGGTGCAGGAGGCAAGTCCGGCCCAGTCCGCTTGGGGAGCGAGTGTGTTGGGCAGCCATACCAAATAGGTCGGGCCAGGCGGACGTCTTGGAGACGCCGCGCTGCCTGCTGCGCTCAGGCTTGGCGCACCACCAGCAGGGAAATCGGACTGATGCGTGTCAGGCTCTCGGCTACGCTGCCCACCAGCAGACGCTTGATGCCGCTGCCGCCGTGCGCTCCCACCACCAGCAGGTCCGCACCCCAGGACTGGGCCGCATCGGCAATCGCTTCGGCCACCCTTCGGTTGGCGGATTCGATTAACAGGCCCTCGCAGGTGCAGCCCACCGCCTTGGCGCGGGCCACTGCCTCGTCCAGCATTTTGTGGGCGCCAGAGCGGATTTCTTCCTTGATCTTGTCCACATTGATGAAGGAACCCAGGCCCATGCCGTGTTGCATGAGGTCGGCCTCGTCGGCGACAAAGGTGATGCACAGGCGGGCCTTGAAGGCTTGGGCCATGGTAATGGCTTCTTCCAGTGCGCGGTTGGCGCTTGAGCTGCCATCGATGGCGACAAATACGTGTTTTTTCATGGTTGTGCTCTCGGTTTACTTGGCCACCAGCAGGGTGAACGGCCAGACATAGGCTTCCAGCGTCACAAACACACCGACCAGGCAGGCCAGCGCGATGGAGTGGAAGAAGACAAAGCGCAGGATGTCGCCTTCGTGGTTGAACCATTTGGTGGCAGTGGAGGCCACGACGATGGACTGGGCGTCAATCATCTTGCCCATCACGCCGCCCGCGCTATTGGCAGCGCCCATCAGGTTGGCGGACAAGCCGAGCTGTTCGGCTGCCACTTTTTGCATGCCTCCAAACAGCACATTGGCTGCCGTGTCGGAGCCTGTCATGGCCACGCCTATCCATCCCATCAGGGTGCCAAAGAAGGGATACAAAACACCTGAATTGGCAAATGCCAGGCCCAGCGTGGTGTCGGTTCCGGAGTAGCGTGTCAGCGTGCCCAGGCCCAGCATCAGCACGATGGTGGCCAGCGAATAGCGCACCAGCCAAAAGGTGCGCAGATAGACGACGACGATCTGCACCAGCTTGTAGTTCATGACCAGCGCGCCGACGATGGAGGCCAGCAAAATGCCGGTGCCGGTGGCGGACAGCAGATTGAGTGTGTAGACGGCCGCTTCCTTGGTCGGCTTGGGTACTACCGGCGCCACTTTTTCCACCAACAGGTGGAGTCCACTCATCGGAAAGGTTGGCGCAAACAGGCTGTTCAGGTAGGTCTTGACCACCGGCAGGCCCCAGATAAACACGAACACCGTCAGGATCGCCCAGGGCATCCAGGCGCGCACCATCTCGCCCACCGAATGCTGGGTGATGGGACCTGATTCGGGCGTGGCTTCTTCTTCGCTGGCACGTCCGGCAAGCGATACGGAAGTCCAGATTTCTTTGGGTTGCCAGACGCGCAAAAAGCCGATCAGGCTGGCCATGGAAATAATGGCCGAGATAATGCCGACCAACTCTGGCCCCATAAAGTTGGAAACCAGGTATTCGGGTACCGCAAAGCTGACGGCCGTTACCAGGATGGCGGGCCAGACCTGCATCATGCCCCGGCGACCGGCAAAGGCCCAGACCAGCCAGAACGGGATCAACAGTGAGAAGAATGCCAGCTGGGTGCCAATGGTGGCGGTCACTGCGTTCAGGTCATAGCCGTGTACCTTGGCCAGGGTTAGAACCGGTGTGCCCAGTGCGCCGAATGCCACCGGTGCGGTGTTGGCAATCAGCGTCAAGCCCGAAGCCGCCAGCGGCGAAAAGCCCAGCCCAATCAGGATACCGGCGGTTACCGCCACGGGGGTGCCAAAGCCAGCTGCACCTTCAAAGAAAGCCCCAAAACAAAAGGCGATCAGCAGCAGTTGCAGGCGCCGGTCGCGGGTGATGCCGGACAGCGAATCCTGCAAAATCTTGAAGCTGCCGTTTTGCTCGGCCAACTGCTGCAAAAAGATGATGTTGAGCACGATCCAGCCGATCGGCAGCAGGCCGGTAAAGCCGCCCAAGAGCGCGGCCTTGCCTGCCATCTCGGCCGGCATGCCATATCCCAGAATGGCGATGGCCAGGGCGCTGACAAGCCCCAAGCCAGCGGCGATATGCGCCTTGATGTGCAGAAAGCCCAGGCAGATGAGCATCACCGCCACCGGCACAGCGGCCAGTAGCGTTGAGATCACCATATTGCCGAACGGGTCGTATATTTGTTGCCAGATCATAGGAATCTCCTCGGTGTTTTTTGAAAATTGAAAAGCGTTATTGAGCGTGGGGGCGCGGCGCGCCAGGTGTTGGGTCGTGGTGTTTCAGCAAGCGGCGGCGTCCTCCTCACGGCTGCACTCTTCTAGCAAATAAGCCACCGAGTGGTAGGGGCGTCCGGTTTCTTCGGTCAGGCCGATCTCGCAGGTGCGGTTGGTGGAAACGCCTTCGCAGCAATTGCTGGGCAACTCTGCGTGAATCTTGCGCAGCGCATGGGCATTGAGTTCGGGCACCACAAAGCCGCGGTCACCGGCAAAGCCGCAGCAGGTCACGCCGGCCGGCTCGACCACGCTTTCAGCGCAGGCCGCCACCAGGGTGCGCAATTTCTCATGGGTGCCGGTGCGCCGCGCGCTGCAGTTGATGTGCAGGGCAATCGGGCCGGGCTTTTTGTGCAGCCGGTGGTTCAGGCGCGGCAGCAGGGCGTCGACGGCAAATTCATGGAAGTCCAGAATCTCTACACGACCCGCCAGCAGCTTTTGCATGCGTGCCGAGCAGGAACTGGCATCCAGGATGATGGGGTAGTGGCCGCCCTGGCCGTTATCGGCTGCGGCCAGCAGGGCGGTGGTCAGCGCGTCGGACATGGCATCGGCCTCTTCGGCCATGCCCTTGCTGGCCAGCATCAGGCCGCAGCAGAGTTTCTCGAAGCCTTCGGGCAGGCGCGGTGCAAAGCCGCCTCGGATCAGCAACTCGATCACCACATCGGCCAGACCGGCCTCATTGCTGGTGTTGCCGCCGAAGATGCGCGCGCCGCAGGTGGGGAAATACACCACCGGGTCACCGGTCGAGGTGCGCACCTGTGGTGCACGCCCGGCCTGCGGCATGGACTTTTTCCAGACGCCACCCGAGAGCTTGTTGAGCAGCTCGCCACCCACCACCTTGGACACGGCATTGCCGACCGTAATGCCGGCGCGGGAGAGGGTGGCGACCTTGCCAAAATGCTCGCCCACCATTTTTCCGACGCTGTGGCTGGTGCTGCCCAGGCCACGACCGCGCAGCAACCGGGTGAGTTCACCGGTATCGATGCCGACCGGGCAGGCGGTGGAGCACATGCCGCAACCGGCGCAGGTGTCCAGGCCGAAGTAGGCAAAGTCGGTGGCCACAGAACCTGGGTCTTCATGGGCAGCCTCGCGGCGCGACAGTTCACGCCAGCTGACGATGCGCTGGCGCGGGGACAGGGTCAGGCGGTGCGAGGGGCACAGTGGTTCGCAAAAGCCGCATTCAATGCAGCGGTCTACCAGTGCTTCGGCAGCCGGCATGGGCTTGAGATTTTTGAGGTGAGACTCGGGGTCTTCGGTGAGGATGACGCCTGGATTCAGCAAACCCTTGGGATCAAACAACGCCTTGATGCGGCGCATCAGGTCGGTCGCCTGCTTGCCCCACTCCATCTCCACAAACGGCGCCATATTGCGGCCAGTGCCATGTTCAGCCTTGAGTGAGCCGTCGTATTTTTTGACCACCAGATCACAGACGTCGTCCATGAAGCGCGCATAGCGCCGCACCTCGGCATCGTCACCAAAGTCCTGGGTGAAGACGAAGTGCAGATTGCCTTCGAGCGCGTGGCCGAAGATGATGGCCTCGTAGTAGCCGTGCTTCAGGAAGAGCGCCTGCAGGTCCAAGGTGGCCGAGGCCAGCGATTCAATCGGGAAGGCCACGTCTTCGATGATCACCGTGGTGCCTGCCTTGCGCATGGCGCCCACCGAGGGGAATGTGCCCTTGCGCACCTTCCAGTACATCTCGCAGGTGGCGGCGTCAGTGGAAAACTGCGGTAGCTCCACGGTGTCAATGCCCTGTAGCGCGGCCAGTACGGCGTCCATCTTCAGCTGCAGAGAAACGGCGGTTTCGGCGCGCACTTCAATCAGCAGCGCGGCGGCGTCAGAGCCCAGGGTCTGGATGACGGCGGGCAGGCCGGGCTTGGTTTCGACCGAACGCAGGGCCGGACGGTCCAGCAGTTCCACTGCGGCGACTGGCTTCGGCTTGAGCTGGATCACCGCATCGCAGGCACTTGCAATGGTCGGGAAGAACACCAGCGCGCTGGCCTTGAACGGGTCCTCAGTCACGGTCTCGAATGTGATGCTGGAAATAAAGCCCAGCGTGCCTTCCGAGCCAATCATCAGGTGCGACAGGATTTCCACTGGGTCGGTGTAGTCGATTAACGCATTGAGGCTGTAGCCGGTGGTGTTCTTGATCTGGTACTTGTGGCGTATGCGCTCGGCCAGAGCGCTGTCGGCGCGGGTTTGTTCGCCTATTTGCTGAAGCTCATCCAACAGGGCACCGTGGCTGGTTTGGAAGGCTGCAACGCTGGTCGTGTCCTGGGTGTCGAGCACGCTGCCGTCGGCCAGCAGCACGCGCATACCGACTAGCGTTCGGTAGCTGTTCTGCGCCGTGCCGCAGCACATGCCGGATGCGTTGTTGGCGGCAATACCGCCGATCTTGCAGGCGTTGATGGAGGCAGGGTCGGGCCCGATCTTGCGGCCCAGCGGTGCCAGCCGAAAGTTGACCTCGCCACCGATGATGCCCGGCCCCAGGCGCACGCTGCTGGCGTCGGGTGCAATCTCGCAGGTGGCAAAGCCTTCGCCAATCAGCATCAACACGCCATCGGTCACGGCCTGACCCGACAGGCTGGTGCCAGCGGCGCGAATCGTTACCGGGCGCTGGTGGGCATGGGCGATGGCCAGCACGGCCTGCACCTCGGCCTCGTTTTCGACGATGGCGATGACCTCGGGTGTGAGGCGGTAAAAGCTGGCGTCCGTGCCATAGGCCAGACGGCGAAGCTCGTCAAACACCACTTGACGCACTGGCAACGCGTTGCTCAGTGCGGTGATGAGCGGGCTTATGGCTTGCTGCAGGTCGTGGCTCTTCACATCCATTCTCCTCGTTATGATTGCATTTGGTAAAGTGGTATGACCAATGTGCGCAGAATGTAATTCGGCAGACGCCTACTTGTCAACACAAATTGCAGGGATATGCCTGAAATTTTTGATGGCCTTGGCTCAAAATGTTAAACTGGTCATACCAAATACAGACTATCCATGAACCAAGCCCGCCCCCCTCTTGCACGCATTGCCGATGTGGTTGCCCGCGATCTGGAGCAGCGCATTCTTGAAGGTTCTCTCAAGCCCGGTGATCGCTTGCCCTCCGAGCGCACACTGGCGCTGGAGCTGGCGATTTCGCGTCCCAGCCTGCGCGAAGCGATTCAGAAACTGGTGAGCAAGGGTCTGCTGGAAACCAAACATGGCGGTGGCACGGTGGTGACCGACCGCCTGCAGTCCAGCTTTTCAGATCCCTGGCAGGACATGCTGAAGACGCACCCGCTGTTGCAAACCGACATGCTGGAGTTTCGCCACATGCTCGAAGGCGAAGCCGCCAAACTCGCCGCCGAACGCGCCACCGATGTGGACCTGGAGCGCATTGATGCCGCCTATGAGGCGTTGAAGCTAGCCTACGATAGCGACGACATGACGGCCTGCATTGACACCGACGTGGCCTTTCACCAGGCCATCGCCGACGCCTCACACAACAGCCTGATCGGTCACCTTTGGGCCAGTCTGATGCGCGTGATCCACGGCCATGTGTCCGACAACTTGGTGCACCTGCACGCCATCCCCAGTCAATGGGAACAACTGCGGGAGCAACACAAGGCGATCTGGGAGTCGGTGCGCGGCCATGCTTCTGAGGACGCCATGCGCGCCTCGCGGGAACATATCAGTTTCGTACGCCAAAGCATGGCCGAAGCCGCCAAGGTGGAAGACCGGCGCAATAGCGCGCTGAGGCGCTTGAGCTGAGGGTTAAGCCGCCAGCCAAGCCACAAAGTCCGCCTGCATGGCGGGGCTGATGCCGTGGTCCATGGGGTAGAGCCGCAGGCTGTGGGGTACCTGCAGCTGGGTCAGCAGCGCGTCCGAGCGCAGCGCCCAGTGCACCGGCAGGGTGTTGTCTTGCTCGCCATGGCTGAGAAAAAAGCCCTGAGCTTGGACAGGCGTTCATTACAGGCATGTGATTTACCGGTAACTGATTGCTTCAGTGGACGGCAGCGCTTGCGGCAGTTGTGGCAGGCGTCATGCCCCATACAAAGGAGTCCATGGACAGCATGCCATGTTCGATGCCGCCGTCAATCAGTTGCGCCTTGTCGCCTGGCAGCTGTGCGCCCAGTGCCACCAGCAGCGGCAAAAAGTGCTCCTCGGTCGGATGTGCGCGCTGGGCATGCGGCGCCTCGCTGCGGTAGCGGATCACCGGATGCACGGCATTGGCCAGCACGGCGCTTTTCACCCAGCCGGAAAACTCTTCTACATAGTGGTCGCCAGCCGCTACACCGCGTCTGAATTCGCCCAAGTTGTGCGTCATGCTGCCCGAAGTTACTATCAGCACGCCCTGTGTACGCAGCGGTGCCAGGGCACGGCCCAGTTGTACGGCCTGCTCGGTATTCAGGTCATAGGGCATGGAGACCTGAAACACCGGAATCTGCGCCTTGGGCAGCAAGTGGTACAGCGGCACCCACGCGCCGTGGTCCAGACCGCGGCGGGCGTCAATGGTGGTGGCATAACCGGCCTCGGTCAGCAACTTGGCAGCTTGTTCGGCGATATCTGGCGCACCGGCAGCCGGGTATTGCAGTTCATACAGGGCCGAGGGGAAACCGCCGAAGTCGTAAATGGTTTCCGGTGCTGCGGTGCTGGAGACCGCCACGCCCCTGGTTTGCCAATGGGGTGACACCACCAGCACGGCGCGCACGCCCTCCAGCTCTGCGCCCAGGGCCTGCAACTGGGGACCCAGCTTGCCTGGCTCCAGTGCAAAGGTGGGCGCGCCGTGCGAGATAAAAAAGAGCGGGGTGGTGGCGGTCATGGCGGTTTCCGTAAGGGGTTGGCGCGGCGTTTGCAGCGCATGGGTTGAACTTTATTGGTTTTTAATCAGAGGATAAACGTGCAAAAATAAGATTCATTGTTTCACTTGGAGGGATAGTGGATAGATTTCTGGAAATGCAGGCCTTTAATGCCGTGGTCGAGGCCGGCAGCTTTGTGAAGGCGGCGGATGCGCTGGACCTATCCAAGGCGGCGATCTCGCGCTATGTGGTGGACATGGAGACGCGCCTTGGTGTCCGGTTGCTACACCGCACCACGCGGCGCCTGTCGCTGACCGACGAGGGCCAGGTGTTCTACGCCCGCAGCAAGGAGTTGCTGGCCGAGCTGGAGGAGGCCGAAGCCGAGGTCACTTCGCGCAGCGAAGCGGCCACCGGCCTGCTGCGCATCAACGCACCTTTTACCTTCGGCATCCTGCAACTCGCGCCCCTGTGGGGACAGTTCAAGGTGCTGCACCCCAAGGTGTCGCTGGACATCACGCTGGCCGACCGGCTGGTGGACCTGGTTGAGGAGGGTTATGACGTAGCCATTCGCATCGCCACCCTGGCCAGCTCCACCTTGGTGAGCAAGCGCCTGGCCACTACGCGCATGGTCTTGTGTGCCTCGCCCGACTACCTGGCGCAACACGGCACGCCCACCCATCCGTCCGAACTGGCAACGCATGCGGTAATTTCCTACGTCTATTGGGCCACTCGCGATGAATGGCGCTTTGATGGGCCCGATGGGCCGGTGAGCGTCAAGACCCAGCCCATCATGAGCACCAACAGCGGTGACACCTGCCGCGCTGCAGCCCTGGCACATCAGGGCGTGATTCTGCAGCCCAGCTTTCTGGTCGGGCCAGACCTGGCCGCCGGCACGCTGGTGGAACTGATGCCGCAGTTTCAATCCTTGGAGCTGGGCATTTATGCGGTCTACCCGACGCGCAAACATGTGCCGGCCAAGGTGCGTGCCCTGGTGGAATTTCTGCAGGGCCACTTCAGCAACCGCCCCAAGGATTGGTAGGCCTTGTAGGACTGGCGTAGCGGGTAGGGCTGCAGGCCAAGCGGTGAACTGCGATACTCTTACATGCCATTTTTCCTGCAGCCATGACCGCCACCGAGCCCATTTTTCACAGCTACGAACCCAAGGTCGGCCATGGCCTGGCCCATGACCCGTTCAACGCCATCGTCGGCCCACGTCCGATCGGCTGGATCTCCACGCGCAGCGCGGCCGGTGCTGTCAATCTGGCGCCCTACAGCTTTTTCAATGCCTTCAATTACGTGCCGCCCATCATCGGCTTCGCCAGCATTGGCGCCAAGGACACGCTGCGTAACATCGAGGAAACCGGCGAATTCGTCTGGAACCTGGTGACACGCCCCTTGGCCGAGCAAATGAACCAGACCTGCGCGCCGGTCCCGCCCGGCGTCAATGAATTTGAACTGGCCGAGCTGGAATCTCTTGCCTCCAGTCAGCTGTCTGTGCCCCGCGTGGCCTTGAGCCCGGTGGCTTTCGAATGCCGCAAGACCCAGGTGTTGCAATTGCAGGGTCTGGACGGCAACAAGGTCTCCACCTGGCTGGTGCTGGGCGAGGTAGTGGCGGTGCATATTGCCCGGCACCTGCTCAAGGACGGTGTCTACCAAACGGCAGAGGCAGAGCATGTGCTGCGCGGTGGCGGTCCAGCCGATTACTTTCAGGTCGGGCCCGAGCAGTTGTTTCGCATGTGGCGTCCGACCTAAGGTCTGCACCCCTAGTCAGCCTGCGCATGACCCCCTCTTCATCTGACGCCAGCGTCACAGAAATCTTGCATCAAGCCTATGCTGCAGCGCGCCGGTACCGGGATGATGCGGCCCTGATCATCGTCCTGCACATGGGCGCCGAGCATTGCGGCGTTGCATTTGGTCAGGGACCAGAGTCGGACCTGGTAAAGCTGTTGCCCCTGGGTACGGGGCGCCTGGCGCGCGATCAGTTCAAGACCTCGCCACCTACGCTCCTGGCGCTGGAGAACGCCATTCAGGTGGTGGAGGACTCGGTCATGCCGCTGCGTGCCGTGATTCCCAGAGAGGCTTTGCTTTTTAGTGTCGATGCCGGCGTGCGCGAGATCGCCTTGTTGTCGGGTCTAGAACCTACGGAGTCCATGCATTTGTCGCTGGACGCCATGGAGCGCACATTCAATCGCCTGGTTGCGGTCGTGGAAGGTTCGCCCGCGGCGCGGCTGCCGGAATCCAACAACTTTGCTGCCACATTGTTGATCCTGCGGGAGTTCATGCACCACCTGCAGTTTTCGCACATAGCGGTGCTGCATGCGCAATAGCCGGCTCATGCCATGGAAGCGCCTGGCCTGGATGCTGGCACCCGGCGCCTGGACGACGCAGACCGGCTGGTATCTGGCATATCTTGCCGCCGATTACGTGGTGATGAATCTGGGCGAAGACGCGGCCCTGGTCGCACTGGCATTTTGTTAATTGACCTGCATCAGGGGCTATTGCATTTCCCTGGCGCAGGTCAACGCATGTAAGCGAGAATGCGTTGTTATTGCATATACTTATTCTGTTTTTCAACCCTTGAGGATTTTTGCCATGTCGAATCGCCGCGAATTCATTGTTCAGTTCAGCCTCGGAACCTCCGCCCTGTTGGCCAGCCAGGCCTTTGCCGCCGACGCCATGGTCGCCGATACCGACCCACAGGCCGCAGCTCTCGGTTACAAGTCTGACGGCACCAAGACCGACAAGACCAAGTTCCCCAAGTACGCTGCCGGTCAGCAATGCGGTAGCTGCGCCCTGTTCCAAGGCAAGGCCGGCGACAAGGCTGGCGCCTGCCCGCTGTTCGCTGGCAAGCAAGTCTCCGCCAACGGCTGGTGCAGTGCCTACGCCAAGAAGGCCTAAGTCCAGAGCTAAAAAGGGCTGCGCTTGTCTGACGACAACCAGGTAGAAATACCGCAGTCCTTTATCGCACTGTTCATGGAACCGGGTCGCAGCAAACCTGCCGCGACCCGGTTTTTTATTGCCGAACGCTATGAGTTGTGCGAAGACATGGCGAGTTTGCTGACGCAAACCGCGCAGGAAATGTTGCACGGCCTGGGTATCGCCGAGGCTGATGTGCTAAAGCGCTGCTACCAGGGTTTGGCGGTCGATAACGGCGTCTTCAATGCCGTAGAAGCCGAATGGGTGGTGCGACGCTTGGCCGAACTGTCGCAATGGCCGCAGTCCGCTGTGCTGCTTGCAGCCTAAGCAAAGGTTTTCGGCAACAGGCCTTTGACGCCCGGTCTGAGCAAGAACACCGAGCCCGAACCCGGGTATTGCGCCAGTTGTGCAGCCGTCATGCCGTTGCGCGCGCTGGTCACCACCAGACTCTTCAGGTCCTCGCCACCAAAGGCCATGCAGGTGATTTGTAGCGCGGGCAGATCAATCCGCTGCAAGAGTTCACCATCGGGAGTGAACTGGCGTATGCAGGCGCCGCCCCAAAACGCAATCCAGACATTGCCGTCCGCATCCATGGTCATGCCGTCGGGCGTGCCCATCGGGCCGCCAAAGCGCTTCCACTGCTGCTTGTCCATCAGCTCGCCCTTGGGGCTGACCCGGTAGCTATAGACGCGGCCCAGGGCGCTGTCGGTGTGCAACATGCGCCGTCCGTCCTCGCTGATGCAGGGGCCGTTGGCGATGTGGATGCCCTGCTCCATGACGGTCAAGCTGCCATCGGGATCCAGGCGCGTCAACTGGCCATCGGCGCGGCTGCTATCGCGGTTGTTCATGGAACCGGCCCAGATGCGGCCATAGCAATCCGCCTTGGCATCGTTCAGGCGCACGTCCTCCTGGCCTGCGTGCGGTGAGCCCAGCATTTCGATGCGTAGCTCCGGCTCCAGCCAGATGCGGGCAAAGCCGGATTGCAAGCCGGCCATAAAACCGTCGCCGTCCGTGCGTGCAACCAGCCAGCCTATGCGCTCGGGCATCTTCCAGCTTTGGCGCAGGTCGTTGGCCGGGCTCCAGGCATGCAGGGCACAGCCGTGGATATCGACAAAGTAGAAACGCCCCGAAGCTGCATGCCACATAGGGCCTTCGCCCAGGTCGAGTTCGGCGGGCCAGATGGTTTGCAGGTGCAGGGGGCTCATGTCTCTTGGATTTTTTGTGGGTCCATTGATCATAGGTTTAAATCGGGGTATGCGGCCCCTCACAATCACTCCTTTGGAAAGCTATGACTGTCAACTCTGAAATTGAGGTAGTCGGTATCGACTGGGGCACCACTCACCGACGGGCCTATGGCTTAAACAGCGAGGGCCAGTGCCTGGCTGAACTGGCCGATGACGAAGGCGCACTGGCTTGCAAGGGCCGTTTTCCCTCGGCCCTTGACGCCGTACTCAAGGCCTTGCATGCGCGACCACGCAGCGTAATTTTGTCCGGCATGGTGGGCAGCGCCCTGGGCTGGCAGGTGGTGCCCTATGCTGATGGCGGCGTGGCCTTGCCGGCACTGGCCCAGCATCTGTGCCCGGTGGACTTTGCGCCCTTAATCGATGCCGGTACGGAGGTGTCTGTCGGGCCAGCAACGACAGTCGCGATTGTTCCAGGCTACTGTATGCGCAATGCCGCAGGCCAGCCGGACGTGATGCGTGGCGAGGAAACGCAGCTGCTGGGTGCGCATTGCCTGGGCCACTCCGACGGCTGGTTTGTGCTGCCGGGCACGCACAGCAAGTGGGTAGAGCTGCGCGCTGGCCGGGTGGCTCAACTGCGCACCTATATGACCGGCGAGCTGTTTGAGCTGCTGGGCCGACACGGCACCTTGGCCGCCGCTACATCTGCAGCTGGCGCGGACGTCTGGGATGACGCTGCCTTTGCGCAGGGCGTGCAGGCCGCACAGGCGGGCGCGGCACTCAGCCACCAGCTGTTCGGTTGCCGCGCACGCGTGGTGTCCGGCGACATGGCGGCAGGCAGCAGCCGCGCGTATTTAAGCGGCCTGCTGATCGGCACCGAATTGCACGACGTGTTGAAAGACGGGTCTGCTGCGTCGGGCAAGGCGGACTTCCGGCTCGTGGGCTCACCCGCTTTGGCCACGCTGTACCAGGCCGCAGCGGCCATCCTGGGCTTGCAGTTTGAGGTGCTGGATGCGAGGGCCGCCTTTATTGCCGCCACCCATTATTTGTCTACACATAGGATTTCCGCATGAAAACTGTTTCCAAGCTGCTGCAACAAACCCGTCGCATGCCACTGGTGGCGATTCTGCGGGGGCTAGAGCTGGCCCAGGCCGAGGCCGTGGGAATGGCGCTGTACGAGGCGGGCTTTCGCACGCTGGAAGTGCCGCTGAATCGTCCGGGCGCGCTGGAGTGCATAGCGCTGTTGGTCGCTGCTCTGCCCGCCGATGCGCTGATCGGCGGCGGCACCATGCTGAGCGTGGCCGATGTGGACGCCGTGTACGCCGCTGGTGGACGCCTGATGGTGTCGCCCAACTGCGATGCCCGCGTCATCGGCCACGCCGCTGCTTTGGGCATGCTGTGCGCCCCCGGAGTGGCCACACCCACCGAGGCCTTCGTGGCACTGCAGGCCGGTGCCCACGCACTCAAGCTCTTTCCCGCCGAAATGGTCGGTCATGGTGGCTTGAAGGCGATGAAATCCGTGTTGCCATCGGGCACCGATTTCTGGCCTGTGGGCGGCATCACGCCCGACAGCATGGGCGGCTGGGTAAAGGCCGGAGCCACCGGTTTTGGCATTGGCAGCCAGTTGTATGCGCCTGGAACTTCCGCCGCAGAAGTATTGCAGCGCGGCCGTGCGTTTGTTGCGACTTGGCTGTTTGGCGCTCCCACCTCCCCGCACAGCGTGTAGCGCGCCGTAGTACAGTCCGGTCAATGGGTTCTGCTGCTCTTTCCCGTTCCAACTCCAATAAACTTCGCTTGCATCTCGCTCTGGCGGGGCTGTTGTGCCTGGTAATCGTTTGGACGGCTGCTTTTCTTGAAATGGAGCGCAGCAAGGCAAGCTTTGTTCACGAAGCCGAAATTCGCACCGCCGTTCAGGCCCGGGTTTTTGCCGAGAACACCCGTTCCATCATCAAACGTGTGAATGAAATCCTGCTGGATACACGCGCCCAATGGACGGGAGACTGGAAGTCATTTGCCGACCTCATACGCCAGCACCAAGAGAGCATCCAAGACATTTCCTTCCAAGTAGCCGTGATTGACAAAGAGGGCATTCTTGCCTTTTCAAATCTGGCCTTGCCCAGCGACAGGACCGACCTCAGTAGCCGCGAACACTTCAGAGTGCATCAAGAAGCGCCCCATCTTGATCACTTGTTCATCAGCAAACCCGTGAAGGGAAAGGTATCCGGCAAGTGGTCTATTCAGTTCACGCGACCTCTCCTCAAAAATGGGGAATTCAATGGCGTACTCGTGGTCTCGATCAGCCCAGATCAATTTGCCGAATTTTCACAAACCCTTGGCGTCTCCCAAAGTGGTTCCGTGGCCATGGTGCGCAACACCGGCGAAATCATGTCCCGGTTTCCGAACAGCGAGGCATCCCTGGGTCTGGTGGTCAAGGACTCACCCTATCTTCTGCAAGATGCCCCCCTTTCTGGCAGCTTTAGGAAAGTGGCGCAGACCGATGGCAATGAGCGACTGTACGGCTTTCATCGCGACCAGGAATACGGCTTGAATTTTGTCGTGGGTGAGGATCTCAATGAAGTTCTGGCTCCGTTTGCGATCAACCGCAAGATAGTTCTCGGAACCGCCTCGCTGGTGAGCGCCTTGGGCATCCTGATGTTGTACCTCCTGCAACGTTCCTTGCTGGCGGCTCAAAAGTTGCAGGACGACCTGCAAGCAGCCAAGAATCAGGCAGAAAGCGCCAACGCAGCCAAGAGTCAATTTCTTGCCAATATGTCCCATGAAATACGCACGCCCATGAACGGCGTTCTCGGCATGGCAGGTTTGCTACTCGACAGCCCACTCAATGTGGAACAAAAGTCTTATGCGCGCAGCATCGCTCACTCGGGAGAGGCGCTGCTTGCCTTGATAAATGACATTCTTGATCTTTCCAAGATCGAGGCCGGATACATGGAGTTTGAGGCCCAATCCTTTTCCATGGGAGTCCTCATTAACTCGGTCACTTCTGTTCTCAACATGAAGGCGCAAGACAAAGGCATTGCCTTTCATGTCAACTTGCCCAAAGAAACGGAGTTGGACTACATCGGTGATAGCGCACGGATACGGCAGATTCTGTTCAACTTGGTTGGCAATGCCGTCAAATTCACCAAGCAGGGTGAAGTGCGCGTCAATGTCCAGGCAACGACAGACGGCTTGCGATTCGAGGTGCAGGACTCCGGAGTCGGCATTCCAGACGAGGCCTTGGTAAAATTGTTTTCGAATTTCGTGCAAGTAGACACCTCGACCTCCAGAGAATTTGGCGGTACTGGGCTAGGGCTTGCCATTAGCAAGAAATTGGTGGATGGCATGCACGGGCGCATGGGAGTTCAGAGCACGCTGGGCCAAGGTAGCCTGTTCTGGTTTGAATTGCCACTCACCAGGACGGATCACAAGCCAAGACCGAACCAGCAGACTCCCGTCGTGATGACGGAGGTCTTTCCGCTGGATCCCACACTGACCTTCGTTGAAACGACGCCTGGTGTTTTGGAGGCCGTCTCAGGTACTGATGCCCCTCGCATTCTGCTGGTCGAAGACCATCCCATTAACCAGAAGCTGGCTACGGTGCTGCTAAAAAAGCTGGGCTATGCAGTGGATCTTGCCAAGGACGGTGCGCAAGGCGTGCTGGCTGCGCAGACTCGGACCTATGCCTTGATCCTGATGGACGTACAGATGCCAGTCATGAATGGATTTGAAGCGACGCAGCAGATCCGGTCAGGCGATGGACCCAATCAGGGAACACCGATAGTGGCGCTGACAGCCAATGCAATGCAATCGGATAAGGACGCTTGCTTTGCAGTGGGTATGACGGATTTTCTGACGAAGCCGTTCAGCAAAGATGGACTGAGCGAAATGTTACAGCGTTACATACCAGCGGCCTAGTAAGCGCATGTGAGGGGTGGCCCCGGTGCAAATGTTCCATCAGACCATTTTAAATGTTCTATTGACAGAACAATGGGACTGTTTGAATATGACGTCCATGAAGAATCACTTGCCACTTCCCAAGTATCACCAGATCTACTTGGTGCTGCGTGAGCAACTGCACGAAGGCCGGTTCGACCTGGGACTGCCGGGCGAGTTTGCACTTATGGGGCAATTTGGCGTGGCGCGGGTCACCATACGGCGAGCCCTGTCGCAGTTGGCAGAGGAAGGTCTGATTCAACGCGAGCCTGGGCGCGGCACCAGTCGCGTAACCCAAGCGTCCACGGGTTCCAAAGCGGTCAACGGGCGCGGCGCTCCGGAGCAGCAAGCCCGCCTAACCGGTCTGCTGGAAAATCTGGTCACCATGGGCTTGCGCACAACGGTCAAGGTGGTGTCGGTACAGACGATGGGGGCTCCTGCCGATGTGGCGCAGGCCTTGCAGTTCGGACCCGGCACGCTGGTGCAAAAGGCTGAGCGGGTGCGCAGCACCGCTGAAGGGCCGTTGTCGCACATCACCACCTGGATACCCGAAACCATAGCCTCCGCCTTTGGCAAACGGGAGTTGGCAAAAAAGCCGGTTCTTCTGTTGCTCGAAGAATCGGGCGTCAAGGTCGGTCGGGCCGAACAAACCATCTCCGCGCGCCTCGCCGATGTCGCCATGGCCCGTCATCTGGACGTGTCGGTGGGCTCTGCCCTGCTGGCCGTGCGTCGCCTGATCTACGACCAGGACGAGCGCCCCGTCCAGTGGTTGCACGGCCTGTACCGGCCTGACCGCTACGAGTACCAGATGCAGTTGTCCCGCGTTGGCAGCATCGATGCCAAGGTCTGGGTCAGCAAAGAGTTGAGCGCTAATTTTCATTAACCCACCGAAAAGGAAATTTCTATGAGCAGCACACGTCGTCAATTCATGGGCCACTCCGCTGTTGCGGCATCGGCTCTGGCCTTTCCCCTGGTCGGCGGCGCGCAGCCTGCCAGCATCAAGGTGGGGGTGCTGCACCCTGTTACCGGGGCCCTGGCCTATTCCGGCCAGCAGTGCCGCCTGGGCGCGCTGATGGCCATTGAAGATATCAACAAGGCCGGTGGCATCAAGTCCATGGGTGGCGCCAAGCTCGAAGCCCTGCTGGGTGATGCGCAGTCCAGCCCGCAGGCCGGCACCGCCGAAATCGAGAAGATGAATGAAGCCGGCGTCAGTGCCGTGGTCGGCGCCTTTGCCTCGGCCATCTGTCTGGCCACCACGCAGGCCGCCGCCAAATACAACCTGCCGCATGTGGTGGATGTGGGCGTGGCCGACCAAATCGTCGAGCGCGGCCTCAAAAACACCTTCCGCTTTGGCCCCGGCTACAAGAAGTGCGCCGAAGTGGCGGTGGCCAATCTGCATGTGCTCAACACCGCTGCCGGCAAGCCGGCCAAGACCGTGATGATCGTGCACGAAGAGTCGCTGTTCGGCACCGGCACGGCCAATCTGCTGTCGCGCGAACTGCCGGGCTACGGCTACGAGGTGAAAGAAGTCATCAAGCACGCCAACCCGACGCGCGACTTCAACAACATCGCCCTGCGCATCAAGCAGGTCAACCCCGACATCCTGATCCCGGCCAACTACTACAACGAGTACGCGCTGCTGGTGCGCACCCTGCAACAGCAAAAGATCACGCCCAAGGCGATCTTCTCGGTGCTGGGCGGTGCGGCCTCGAGCTACAAGTTTGTGAAGGAGTTTCCGGACGCTGCCAACGGCATCATCGACTGCAATCACTGGTTCAACCCGAAAGACAAGCGATCGGCCGAGCTGCGCAAGCGCGTGGAAGCGCAGGGCCAGTTCTTCAGTTACGAGGTGTTCATGGCCTACACCGCCATGAAGCTGCTGGCCGACTCCATTGAGCATGCCAAGTCGTCTGACCGCGCCGCCATCATCGACGCGCTGGGCAAGAGCAGCTTCTCCGATCACATCATGCCCTATGGCCCCACCCAGTTTGTCAACGGCCAGAACCTGGGCGCACAACCCCTGATGACGCAGGTCATCAAGGGTGACATCAAGGTCATCATCCCGCGCGAGTACCGTGAAGCCGAGCCGATCTTCCCGATGAAGGCCTGATAGCCGTCAGAGAACAAGCCGCCATGCTGGACTTCGACATCCTCTTTCCTTCGGTGCTCAACGGGCTCACCACCGGTGCCGTCTATGCGCTGATCGCCCTGGGCCTGACGCTGATTTACGGCGTGCTGCACATCATCAACTTCGCCCACGGGGCGGCTTTGATGGTGGCGCTCTACGGCGTGTTTTTCCTGAAGGATAAGCTGGGTATCGATCCCTACTGGGCCCTGCCCATCATGGTACCTGCGATGTTTGTGCTGGGCTATGCGCTGCAGCGCGGCGTGATCAACCGCGCCAGCCATGGCAAGGATGAAAACATCCTGCTGGTGACGCTGGGCATTTCCATCGTGCTGGAAAACCTGGCGCTGATCCTGTTCCAGTCCGACACGCGCACCATCGAGACCGCCTACACGCTCAACACCGTGGCCATAGGCCCGGCCATGATTGCGCTGCCCAAGCTGGTGGCCTTTGGCGGGGCGCTGGTGGTGTCGGGCCTGCTGCTGCTGATTGTGCAGAAGACCGATCTGGGCCGCGCCATCCGCGCGGTGTCCAAGGAGAAGCAGGGTGCGCGCCTGATGGGTATTGATGTGGACCATGTGTATGCCATGTGCTATGGCCTGGGCCTGGCATGTCTGGGGGCTGCGGCCTGTTTTTTGCTGCCGGCCTATTACGTCAACCCGCAGGTGGGCAGCGGCTTTGTGCTGGTGGCTTTCACCATCGTGGTGCTGGGTGGCATGGGCAGCTTCTCGGGTGCCCTGCTGGGCGGTTTGCTGATCGGCGTGGTGGAGTCGGTGGGAGGCCTGCTGTTGGGTGAGTCGCTGGGGCAGATCGGTATTTTTGTGATCTTTATCGCCGTGCTGCTGTTGCGTCCGCAAGGCCTGTTTGGAGCGCGCGCATGAAGGATCTACGCGCCATTGCGGTGTTTGTGGTGTTGGTCGGCTTGATTCCGTTTTTCACCGATTCCGGTGTCACGCTCAACTTTGTCATGACCGCCCTGTATGCCTGTCTGCTGTCGCAGGCCTGGAATGTGCTGGGTGGTTTTGGCGGGCAGTTTTCCTTTGGCCATGCGCTGTTCTTTGGCACCGGCGCCTATGCCCAGGCGATTGCGCAGATGCAGTGGGGAATCAACCCCTGGCTGGCCTTGCCACTGGCCATGGCCTTTAGCGCCTTGGTGGGCGGCCTGGTCGGCGCAGCATCGTTTCGCTACGGCCTCAAGGGCTCGTATTTCGCGCTGGTGACTCTAGCCTGCGCCGAGGTGTTTCGCATCGTCGCCGTTACCGTGCCGTTCACCGGTGCCGGTGTCGGCCTGATGCTGCCGCTCAAAGAATCAGCCGCCAACATGCAGTTCGGCAGCCGCGCCGGCTTTGTCTGGCTGATGCTGGGCCTGGTGACGCTGGCGTTGCTGGTCACCAGCTGGCTTAAAACTTCGCGCTTTGGTGCCTATCTGCAGGCGGTGCGCGACAACGAGGACGCGGCGCGCGCCGTGGGTGTGAACCCCTTGCGTGTGAAGCTGGCTGCCACGGTGATTTCGGCCGCGCTGATGGGTGCCGGTGGTGCGTTTTATGTGCAGGTGTTCCAGTACATCGATCCGGGTATCGCCTTTGGTTCGCACACTTCGGTAGAGGCCTTGGTCGGCGCCATCGTTGGTGGGCTGGGAACGCTGTGGGGGCCGGTGCTGGGCGCCATTTGCCTGCACATTCTGGCGGACCTGACGCGCAATCTGTTTGGCGCGCTGCCTGGCATCAATATGGTGATTTACGGCTGCGTGCTGATCTTCATCGTCATGCTGCTGCCGCGCGGCATTGCCGGGCTGGGGCGCTACAACCCGCTGCGGCGCAAGGCCGCACCTGCATCCGCCACCACCGGGGAGCCCCGCGCATGAGCACGACTCCCTTGTTGAAAATCGACGGCATCAGCAAATCGTTTGGCGGCCTGCGCGCCGTGCACAACGTCAGCCTATCGGTGCCGTCCGGCAGCCTGACCGCGCTGATCGGCCCCAACGGGGCCGGCAAGACCACGCTGTTTGCCTTGATGTCCGGCTTTATCCGCCCCGACGCCGGCCAGGTGCTTTTTGCCGGTCAGGACATCACCGGTCAGGCCCCCGATCGCAATGCCCTGCTGGGCCTGACACGCACCTTCCAGATCGTGCAGCCCTTTGCCGCGCAGACCGTGCGCGAGAACATTGCCGTGGGTGCGCACCTGCACCTGCCCAAACGCGCCGCCGCACTGCACTACGCCGACGGCATTGCCCGCCAGGTGGGGCTGGAAGCGCAGCTCGACAAGCTCGCCAGCGACCTCACGGTGGCCGGGCGCAAGCGCGTGGAGATGGCCCGCGCCCTGGCCACACGCCCGCGCCTGCTGCTGCTGGACGAAGTGCTGGCGGGGCTGAACCCGCAGGAGATTGCCGAGATGATTCCCGTGGTGCAGGGTGTGGCCAACAGCGGCGTCACCGTCCTGATGATTGAACATGTAATGCAGGCGGTGATGAGCCTGGCCCAACACGTGTGGGTGCTGGCCCAGGGCCAGTTGATTGCCGAGGGCAATCCGCAGGCTGTGACCAGCAACCCGGCGGTAGTGGAGGCCTATCTGGGCCACGGCACGGCCGAGCGCTTGCGCAAGGCGGCGGCCCAGGCCGCGGCCGCCTCACCAGGAGCACCCGCATGAGCGCCCTCCTGAATGTGCAAGGCCTGAAGTCCGGCTACGGTGCCATCGAAGTGCTGCGCGGTGTCGACCTGTCCGTCATGCCCGGTGAAACCGTGGCCCTGCTGGGCAGCAATGGCGCCGGCAAAACCACGCTCAATTTGACGCTAAGCGGTCTGGTCGCCACCCGCGCCGGTTCGGTGAACTTTGACGGCCAGAACATCAGCGGCCTGCATTACCGCAAGGTAGTGGAGCACGGCCTGATCCATGTGCCCGAGGGGCGCAAGGTGTTCCCCAACCTGAGCGTGCACGAGAACCTGGAACTGGGCGCCTTCACCCGCGGGCGCGCGAACCGTGCCGGGAATCTGGAGAAGGCCTACGCCACCTTCCCCCGCCTGAAGGAACGCACCGCCCAATTGGCCGGCACACTCAGCGGCGGCGAGCAGCAGATGCTGGCGATTGGCCGCGGCCTGATGGCCGAGCCGCGCCTGCTGATTCTGGACGAGCCCTCGCTGGGCCTGTCGCCGTTGCTGGTGGAAGAGCTGTTTGGCCTGATTGCGCAGCTGCGCACCGGTGGCCTGGCCGTGCTGCTGGTGGAGCAGAACGTCGGCCAGTCGCTGGACATTGCCGACCGCGCCTATGTGATGGAAAACGGGCTGATCCGATTCAGCGGAACGCCCGCCGACCTGCTGGCCAGCGACACGCTGCGCCAGGCCTATCTGGGCATGTAGCGCATGGCAACGATTGCAACACCGCAGACCCTGGCGCAAAAGCTGATTGCGCGCGCCGCCGGACGCAGCCAGGTGGCCGTGGGCGAGATCGTCACCTGCCAGGTGGACCTGGCCATGTTCCACGACTCCTCCGGCCCGCGCCGCCTGCAACCCATGCTGCAGGAACTCGGCGCGCAGATCTGGGACACCAGCAAAGTGGTGCTGGTGCTGGACCACTATGTCTCCACGCAGGATGCCGACGCGCAAAAGATTGTGGACCTCACCCGCAGCACCGCGCGCCAGTGGAAGCTGCCCCACGTGATCGACAGCGAAGGCATCTGCCATGTGGTGCTGCCCGAGCGCGGCCATCTGCACCCCGGCATGCTGTGCGTGGGCGGCGACTCGCACTCGCCCACCGGCGGCGCCTTTGGCTGCTATATGTTTGGCATTGGTGCCACCGAAATGCTGGGCGTCTGCGTCACCGGCAAAATCTGGGTGCAGGTGCCGCGCACCCTGCGCCTGCAGTGGCAAGGCACGTTGCAACGCGGCGTCTGCGCCAAGGACATGATGCTGCACACCATCGCCCGCCTGGGCATGAACGGCGGCCAGTACCAGGCCGTGGAATTTGCCGGCCCCGGCGTCACCGCGCTGTCCATGCCCGAGCGCATGACCCTCTCCAATATGAGCGCCGAACTCGGTGCCCAGGCCGGCCTGATTGCAGCCGATGCCACCACCGTGGCCTATCTGCGCGGCACCGGCGTGGCACCCGAACATTTGCAGGATGTGAGCAACTGGTGCAGCGATGAAGGTGCCGATTGCGAACTGCATGCGTTTGATGCCAGCACCTTGGCGCCGCAGGTGGCTGCGCCGCACAGCCCGGCCAATACCCGCGCGGTTGGCGACTTTGGTGATGTGATGCCCGGCATTGCCTATATCGGCGCCTGCACGGGCGCCAAGCTCGAAGACCTGCGTGCGGCGGCCAGCGTGCTGCGAGGGAAACATGTGGCAGCCGGTATGCAGCTGCTGGTGTCCCCGGCCAGTGCGCGCGAACAACAACAAGCCGAACGCGAGGGCACCATGCAAATATTGCGCGACGCCGGTGCCAGCGTGCTGGGCAACAGCTGCGGCGCCTGTGCCGGCTATGGCGCCAGCTTTCCCGCTGGTGCCACCGTGATCTCCAGCACCGCGCGCAACTTCAAGGGCCGCATGGGCCCGGCCAGTGTCGATGTCTATCTGGCCTCGCCCTATACCGTGGCCGCCTCGGCGCTGCGCGGGCGCATCACCGATCCGCGCGAGGTGCTGGCATGAGCAGTTCGCGCGTGTGGCGCGTGGGCGCCGACATCGACACCGATGTGCTGGCACCTGGCGCTTACATGAAGCACGGCATCGACGTGATTGCGCAGCATTGCCTGCAAGCCGTGCGGCCGGACTTTGCCACCGGTGTGCAGACAGGCGACGTGCTGGCCGCCGGCGCCAACTTTGGCATCGGCTCCTCGCGCGAGCAGGCCGCCGGTGCGCTGCGACACCTGGGCGTGGCGGCAGTGATTGCGCCCTCGTTCAGCGGCCTGTTTTTTCGCAACGCCTTCAACCTCGGCCTGCTGCTGCTGACCTGCCCGCATGCCGCCGAGCTGCAGGAGGGCGAGCGGGTGCAACTGCTTTTGCCTCCCGATGGCCCATGCGTGCGCACGGCCAACGGGCAGTCGCTGGACTGCGCGCCCATCCCCGGTTTTTTAATGGACATGGTGCAGGCCGGCGGTTTGCTGGCACTGCTCAAACAACGCAACAGGAGTGCACCCCATGGTGGCTGAAAAGGTTTTGGATCCGGTGACGCTTGCGGTGCTGCGCGGGCGGCTGGAGCAGATTGCCGACGAGATGGACGCCACGCTGTACCGCAGCGCGTTCAACCCCATCATTGCCGAGGCGCACGACGCCTGCCACGGCCTGTATGACGCGCAGACCGGCGACACGCTGATCCAGGGCAAGTCCGGACTGCCGGTGTTTGTCGGCGCGATGGCCTTTGCCGTGCGCGCCGCCATGCGCGTGGCCGCCGAACGTGGCACCGGCATGCAGGATGGCGACGTCTGGCTGTTCAACGACCCGTACGAGGGTGGCACGCATGCCAACGACTTCAAGCTGGTGCGGCCCTGTTTTCGTGGTGGTGCGTTGTATTGCTTTTTGGCCTCGGCTGCGCACTGGCATGACGTCGGCGGCGCGGTGCCCGGCAACTACAACCCGGCCGCCACCGAATGCTGGCAGGAGGCGGTGCAGATTCCGCCGGTGCGCATTCTGCGCGCAAACCAGCTCGATGAAGACGTGCTGTCCATCCTGCGCGCCAACACCCGCCTGCCCGACAGTCTGTGGGGTGATCTGAACGGCCAGCTCGCCGCCCTCGAACTGGGTGCCAAGCGGCTGGACGGCCTGCTGGACGAATACGGCGATGCGACTGTGGCCAGTGCGCTGGTGGAGTTGCGCGCGCGCGCCTTGCGCCTGATGCGCTCGCACATCGCCAGCCTGTCGGATGGCCGCTACAGTTTTGAAGACGTGCTGGACAACGACGGCGTGGTGGATAACACGTTGACGATTGCGCTGGACATGACGGTGGCAGGCGAGCGCCTGACGCTGGATTTTTCGCGCACCTCGGCGCAATGCGCGGGGCCCGTGAACATCTCGCGTGCCACCGCCGTGGCCGCCTGCTATGTGGCACTCAAGCATGTGTTTCCGGATGTGCCGGCCAATGCCGGTGTGCTGGACGCGGTGGATTTTGTGATTCCCGACGGGCTGGTAATCAGCGCCTCGCGGCCGCGCCCAGTGGGGGGGTACACCGAAACCATTTTGCGCATGATCGATGTGATCTTCAGCGCCACCGCACTCGCCGATCCTTACCGCGCCGTGGCCCATGCCTACGGCACCATCAATGCGCTGTCGATTGCCGGGCACCGCACGGATGCCAAACGCGCGGGCCAGCGCTGGGTGATGTTCAGCTTTTTTGGTGGCGGCCATGGCGGGCATTCGGATGGCGACGGCCTGTCGCACGGCAACGCGCCCATCTCCACCGCCACCATTCCGCCGCTGGAAATTTTGGAAGCCGCCTACCCGGTGCGCTTCACGCAATGGGCCTTGCGCCCCGGCTCGGGCGGCGACGGCCAGCACCGTGGCGGCCTGGGTGCGATCTATGAAATCGAGCTGCTCGAAGACAGCGCCGAGGCCTTTGTCTTTGGCGAGCGCAGCAAGGTGGCTCCGCAAGGCATCCATGGCGGCAAGCCGGCCCTGCCGAATGTCTTTGAGTACTGCCAGAACGGTGAATGGAAACGCCCGCCCATGCTCTCCAAGATGCTGGGCATTCAATTGAAGAAGGGCGACCGCGTGCGCCTGCAAACACCCGGCGGCGGCGGCTGGGGCGACCCGGCACTGCGCAGCGCGCAAGACCGAGCCAACGACATTGCATTGGGTTACACCCGGGAGAACACATGACACAGGGCGTAAACCCCAAACCCCACTGGATTGTGGGCGTGGACGTAGGCGGCACCTTTACCGACCTCTTTGTGCTGGACGAGGCCACGGGACAGGCGCGCATCGTCAAGGTGCCCTCCACGCGCGGCGAGGAAGCACGCGGCTTCATGAACGGCATCCAGCGCGTGACCTGCTCGGATGGGGCCGATGGCGCCAGCGGCATTGCGACCATCGTGCACGGCACCACTGTGGGCACCAACGCGCTGCTGGAACGCAAGATTGCCAAGACCGGCATCATCACCACGCGCGGTTTTCGCGATGTGCTGGAAATGCGCCGCCGCGACCGGCCACAGACCTGGGGCCTGCGCGGCAGCTACACGCCGGTGGTGCCACGCGCCTGGCGGCTGGAAGTGGACGAGCGCGTGCTGGCCGATGGCAGCATCCACACAGCCGTGGACCTGGAGCAGGTGCGTGCGCAAGCCCGCGCCCTGCTGAGTGAGGGCTGCGAAGCGGTGTGTGTGTTCTTTGTGCACGCCTATGCCAACCCGCGTAACGAGCAGGCAGCCGTGGCTGCGGTGCGCGAGATTTGGCCCAATGCTTTTGTCACCGCCGCCAGCGAAGTGCTGCCGGAAATCCGCGAGTTTGAACGCTGCTCTACGGCCACGCTCAACGCCGCGTTGCAGCCGGTGGTGGGCAGCTATTTGCAGCGCCTGGACAGCGATCTGCGCGCCCAGGGCTTTGGCGGCGAGTTGCTGATTGTGCAAAGCAATGGCGGCGTGATGTCGCGCGAGACGGCTTGTGATGTGCCGGTGCGCACGGCCCTGTCCGGCCCGGCTGCGGGTGTCATGGCCTGCGCCGAGATTGCCCGCGCTGCCGGCTTTCCCAACGTCATCACCGGTGACATTGGCGGCACCTCGTTTGACGTGTCGCTGGTGGCCGCGGGCGAGGCGGCCTTGGCGGCGCAAACCTCGATTGCCTTCGGGCTGGTGGTGCGCTCGCCGATGACTCAGATTGAAACCATAGGCGCCGGCGGCGGCTCGATTGCCTGGGTGGATGCGAGCGGTATGCTGCAAATTGGCCCCGAGTCGGCAGGCTCAAACCCCGGACCGGCTTGCTACGGCAGAGGCAATTTACGAGCGACGGTCACCGACGCCAATGTGCTGCTGGGTCGCATTGCCGCGCACCGGCCCTTGGGCGGTGGGGGCTTAATGCCCCTGAGTGTGGACTTGGCGCGCGAGTCCGTTGAGTCAAGCGTGGCCAAGCCCTTGGGGCTCGATGTCTACCAAGCAGCGGAAGCCATTCTCACCTTGGCCAACGCCAAAATGGCCGGCACCATTCGATTGGTCTCCATTGAAAAAGGCCATGACCCCAGGCTTTTTGCTTACATGCCCTTCGGAGGGGGTGGTGCACTGCATGTGTGCGCCTTGATGCGCGAAGTGGGCGTGAGTGTGGGCCTGATCCCGCGCTACCCCGGCGTTACCTCGGCCTTGGGTTGCGTGCTCTCGGACATGAAGCACGATGCGGTGCAGACCTTGAACAAGGGTCTGGCTGAACTCGATATCGAAGACTTGAGAGACAAGGTCGCGCGTTTGGCCAGCCAGTGCCAAGCGCGCTTGGATGCCTCGGGTGTGGCCTTCACGCGCATTGTCGAGACCGTGGTGCTTGACATGCTCTACCAAGGCCAAACCCACACCGTGGCCGTGGCCCTGCACAAAGAGGACTTCACCCGCGAGGGGCTGCAGCAGGCGTTTGAGCGCAGCTACCACGCTCAGTTTGGCCGCACCTTGAAGGGCCCAGCGGTGAGGGTCCTCAATTTGCGCTATGCTCGCGTGGGCGAGCGCGCCAAATTTGATTTGTCGATTTTGGCGCCCAAGAGCGTCTCGGTCCCCGAGGTGTTGGGCCTTGAGCGGATTTTCCACCAAGGCGAGTGGCTCAGTGTGCCCCGCAGTGCAAGGCTCGAGTGGCCCGTGGGGTCCACCATGGTGGGGCCGGCCATGCTCGAGCAAGCCGACACGACCATTTGGCTCGAACCCGGCTTTGAAGCCAGGGTGGACGAGTGGGGCAATTTGCTCTTGAAAAGACTGGAGAGTCCCGCATGAGTCTGGCCGATCAAGACAAGCGCTACGGTTTATTGATCGTTGACTTGCAAAACGATTTTCTCCACCCGAATGGGGCCTATGCCCGGGGCAAAACCACCAGCGTTGAGGCCGCGGCACTGCCCGCCCGAATGCGACCGCTGGCCCAGGCCATCAAAACCCGCGCCCAAGGCTTGGTGTGTGCGTCCCTCTTTACCCTGTGGCCCAATGCGTCGGGGGAGCCCATGGTGTCGCCGCACCTGCTCTCCAAGAGGGGGTTTTTAAAAAAAGGCGACTTCTCCCCGGGCTCTTGGGGCCAATCGGTGGTGGAGGAGTTAAAGGACACGGTCGATGTTTGTGTGCAAAAGGTGGCTTACTCGGCGTTTTTCAACACCCAGCTCGACTGGGTCTTGAGGCGTGCTGGGGTCAACACCTTGGTGGTGTGCGGCATCGTGACCAATGGTGGGGTGGCCAGCAGTGTGCGAGATGCCCACGTGCGCGACTATGACACCGTGGTGCTCTCGGACGGGTGTGCGGCATTTACACCCGCGCAGCACCAAGCGGCCTTGGATGACATGGCAAGCGTGGCGCAGGTGATGAGCTGTGCCGAATGGCTGGGTCAATTGAGTCCATTGGGTTCTTCATTCGGTTCTTCATTGGCTTCTTCATTGGGGTCAAACAATTCCCCTTCTGCCGGGGCTTGACGATTGGGAGCGTTCTGAATGGTGAGCCTTGCATTGAAACCCGTGGTGATTCACGTCCCGCATGAGGCCCAGTGGGGCCGCGATGCGCGAGACCTCGCCAATCCAAGCGATGGGGTTGGGCAACTTCAAAACGCGCCGCATTTCCCG
>Ga0214165_1000313_pt1 | contig 37024 bp, 37 predicted proteins | sample TroBogypolimnion_34_FD_153004 | JGI IMG/M metagenome (GOLD analysis project Ga0214165, IMG submission 153004) | Freshwater microbial communities from Trout Bog Lake, WI - Practice 03JUN2009 hypolimnion v3 | ecosystem: Environmental > Aquatic > Freshwater > Lake > Hypolimnion/Profundal zone ... | reverse complement strand
TGCGGTTGATGCCGCCTCGCTCAAAAAGGGCATTATCAACTTCCGCTCTGGCGATGAGATCAAGGTCCACGTTCGTGTTATCGAAGGTTCCAAGAGCCGTATCCAGGTCTTCCAAGGCGTAGTAATTCGCCGTCAAGGTGCTGGAGTCCGCGAAACTTTCACCATCCGTAAACTTTCATACGGTGTCGGAGTAGAACGTACCTTCCCAGTACACACCCCAGTTATTGAAAAGTTTGAAATGGTTCGTCGTGGAGATGTCCGCCGCGCGAAGCTTTATTACCTTCGCGATCTACGTGGTAAGGCTGCCAAGATTAAAGAGCGTCGTGGCGCTAACAACGAGTTCATTGTTGAAGATGTAATCATTGAAGAAGTTGTAATTGAAGCAGTCGTAGAAGCTCCAGCTGTTGTTGAAGCGGTTGTCGAAACTCCAGCAGTTGTTGAAGCAGTTGCTGTAGACGCTGAGACACCAGCCGAACAAGCTTAATTATTCTTACGATGCGCCTTCCCAAGAAGGGTTCGCTGCTTCGAGAAGTTCCGATCATCGTCGTGTCGGCGCTTGTTGTCGCGATAATAATCAAGACCTTTTTCGTGCATTTCTTCTATGTGCCTTCAGGTTCGATGCAGAACACTCTGGGAATCGGCGATCGCATCGCTGTCAATAAATTCTCGGCGATGTTCAGCGATATTCGCCGTGGCGAAGTTGTGGTCTTTAAAGATCCCGCGGGTTGGCTCGGTGCCGCACCGGCTTCCAGCGGAAACGCCGTTACTCGCGACCTTAAGCGCGCCCTTGTTGATGTGGGCGTCCTGCCAGATCCGGCCACTCAATACTTGGTAAAGCGCACTATCGGCGTCGGCGGCGATCACATCGTCTGTTGTGATGCAAAGGGCCATCTGCAAGTAAATGGAATATCGATCAATGAAAGTTATCTCTTCCCAGGCAATACTCCGAGTGATTCGAAATTTGACGTGACCGTTCCCAAGGGATTTATTTGGGTTATGGGTGATCACCGCGCGGCTAGTGCAGACTCTCGATTCCACACCGATGATGTCCACAAGGGTTTTGTTCCATTAAATGATGTAGTGGGTCGCGCTGAATTAGTGGTCTGGCCACTTAATCACATTAAATTCTTGTCAGTTAGCCATGACCTCTCGAAGGTTCCGGTTAAAAAGTAACTCAAATGTCTGGCATTGAAGCCTCACTGCGCGCCAGCGGAGTTATGCACATTGCTGGAGTTGATGAAGCGGGGCGTGGCCCTTGTGCTGGTCCACTCGTTATAGCTGCGGTTATCATCAAAGATCCAGATTCCCCTGCTCTTGCCCGCGTGCGTGACTCTAAAGCCTTGACCGAAAAGCTCCGGGAAGAACTCTACGAAGTCGTCATCGATGAAGCGCTTGCCCATTCCATCATCGAAATATCACCTGAAGAGCTCGATCGCTTGGGACTTCATAAATCCAACCTTGAAGGGATGCGTCGTGCAATCAATTCGCTTGCGATAGTTCCAGAGTATGTCCTCACGGACGGATACGCCATCGAAGGGCTCGCTATCCCGAATTTGGCCGTGTGGAAAGGTGATCAGGTCGCTCTGAGCATTAGCGCCGCATCCATCCTGGCGAAGGTCTATCGCGATCGCATCATGCGAGAGATGGACGTTAAATACCCTGGGTATGGTTTCGCTAGACATAAGGGTTACATCACTGCCTTTCATACCGCAGCCATCTCCGAACTTGGAGTGACGGAGATACACCGAAAGAGTTTTGCGAATATCGCCTCTCTCCTTTAATCAACAAGGATTATTTTTCAACAACGGCATTGCTTGATATTTCTCTTGAACTAAACAGGCGTTACTTTCTGGAAATGACAAAACAGACCACCCAGCTAGGTGCTGATGGGGAGACGCTCGTAGCCTCATATCTAAAGGAACAGGGCGCTGTAATTATTGCAAGGAACTGGCGCATAAAAGAGGGAGAGATAGACCTCGTCGCAAGATTGAATGGCAAGTTGTTATTTGTTGAAGTGAAGAGTCGTACCAGCGACAAGTTCGGACATCCCTTAGAGGCTATTGGACCAGAGAAGGCACTCCGCTTACAACGTTTGGCATTGGCCTGGATAGCTACTCACGACCAATGGGGAGCTGATTACCGTATTGATTGCGCCGCAGTGCACTACAGGGCTGGGCTGAAGCCCATCGTCGAATATCGCGTCGGAGTTCTTTGATGGCATTGGCGCGGGTCAAGAGCATCGCTTTAGTCGGATTGCGAGGAGAGATAGTTGATATTGAAGTAGATATCTCTGATGGATTGCCCGGTTATTCGCTGCTTGGGCTACCAGATGCCGCACTTCTTGAATCGAGAGAGCGAGTTCGTTCAGCTCTGCAAAATTCCGGTGCACTCTGGCCCAACAAACGAGTGACGGTCTCTTTATCGCCGGCATGGTTACACAAGAGTGGATCTGGCTTTGACCTCCCGATTTCTATCGCCCTTTTGATGGCGCAAGGAGAGATTCCCCAGCGAGAGCTTGGCGACCATATTTTTCTTGGAGAGCTCGCGCTAGATGGTTCGGTCCGGCCTATTCGGGGAGTTCTGCCTGCACTTCTAGCGGCGATTGATCAAGGAATATCTACTGCAATCGTACCTTTGGCCAATGCTGCAGAATCGAGGGGGTTGACGGCAATCAGGTCGATAGCGGTATCTCATCTGAGCCAAGTAATTTCCTTTGTAGAGGAGGGCGTAATTCCAGAGGAGGTATGTGATGAGGTTAAAGAAGTTAGCCAGTCTCCCTTCGATCTCAGTGAAGTTGTGGGCCAGAAGCGAGCACGGTTCGCACTTGAAATTTCTGCAATTGGTGGACATCACCTCTTGTTAATTGGTCCACCAGGTACAGGCAAGACGATGATGGCAGAGAGAATTCCCTCGATAATGCCGCCGCTGACACAAGCTGAAGCTGTAGAAGTTGCAGCAATTCATTCAGTGGCAGGTGCGCTACGCGACAGGAGCCTGGATTCCAGAACCCCTCCCTTCGTATCGCCACACCATACGACTACGACAACGGCGATGGTAGGCGGGGGCGCGCATTTCATAAAGCCTGGGGCTTGTTCCATGGCCCATGGAGGAGTTCTTTTTATCGATGAAGCTCCAGAATGTAAGCCGGGAGTTCTCGATTCCTTACGACAGCCCCTTGAATCAGGTTTAGTAGCGATATCTAGGGCGGCAGGTACAGTCACCTTTCCCGCAGATTTTTTACTCGTTCTAGCCGCAAACCCGTGCCCTTGTGGAAAATTCAATGGAAAGGGTCGGGCTTGCACCTGCAGTTCGCTGCAAATTCGTCGCTATCTTCAGCGTATCTCCGGACCACTTCTCGATCGAATAGATATTCGAGCATTCGTCGAAGTTCCGACTCGCACCGAATTAGCAGCGAGCGAAGTAGGCGAGTCCAGTGGGGTGGTGCGCTCCCGCGTCATTGCGGCTCGGGCGATAGCCGCTGAGAGATTCCTCAATGATCCGTGGACCACCAATTCTCAAATACCTGCAAGCCATTTACGAGAGCGATTTCGTGCCTCGCGCGATGGAATGGCTTTCTTGCATAACGAACTTGATCACGAACGTCTAAGCGCGCGGGGATATCACAAGGTGATGCGATTGGCCTGGACTATCGCTGATCGAAATGGCGTGACATCCCCTGGATTGGCCGAAATAGAGAGCGCTTATCAATTGCGTCAAGGTGTTGAAATCTCATGAACGCCTCGGATGTCGGTGCGCATCTTGCGCTGTTGGCCCTCTTTGAAGGCGGAAATGAATATTGGAGCTCCGAATACAAGCACTACGGGGCAGTAGGTTTATTAGAAAGAATATCAGCGGGTGCCTATAAAGATTATAAGAGGAGCGGTCACACGCTCAGTGGCTCTCTCGCTGCGATCAATATGCAGATGCTTGAAGAACAGGTTGCAGCGGCAGGAGCCTTTCTTCTTACGCGCGGCGATATTGATTGGCCACATCGATTGGATGATCTAAAAGCACCTCCTATCGCGCTCATCGGTCGGGGTATTCGATCCACACTTGAAAACCTGGATCTTTCACTTTCAATTGTAGGAACGCGAAACCCCACTGAGTATGGAGTCCGCACCGCAGGTGACTTTGCGGCTGGCGCGGTGGACAGAGGTTGGAGTGTGATAAGTGGCGGCGCTTACGGAATCGATAGCGCTGCGCATCGCGGAGCGCTCATTGCTGAAGGTCAGACCATCGCGATTCTCGGCGGCGGAGTGAGTTCGGTTTTCCCTAGCGGAAATGATCGCCTCTTCCGCGAGATCGTTGAAAATGGATTGCTCCTCTCTGAAGTTTTACCGAATGTCCATGCCATTCCCGCTCGTTTTCTCACTCGGAACAGATTGATAGCCGCAATCTCGCGCGCAACTATTGTCGTAGAGGCCGCCTTTAGGAGTGGTTCGCTTCGCACTGCTCGAGATGCGGCGGAGATTTTTCGCCCGGTGCTTGCCGTTCCCGGTCCCATTACTTCTCCCACGAGCGATGGATGTCACCGTTTAATTGGTGAACGGAGCGCGGAGATCGTCACATCGGTAGCAGATTTTATGGAACTGGTCGGACCGCTCGTGGATTAATGGGAGACTATGTCCATGACAACAGAGCACCGCGCCGGATTCGTAGCGGTAATTGGACGCCCTAATGTGGGCAAGTCCACTCTGGTTAATGCGCTCGTAGGAAAGAAGATCGTAATTACTTCGGTCCATCCCAACACGACACGTAACCCGATCCGTGGAATTATCTCTCGACCTGATTATCAAATGATTCTGGTAGATACTCCAGGAATCCATAAGCCCAAGACATTGCTCGGCACCCGCCTCAATGCGATGGTGCAAGAAAATCTGGAATCCGTAGATGCCGCTCTTCTCTGTCTCCCCGCTGATGAAGCGATTGGCGCGGGGGATGAGTACATCGTTATGCAGTTGGGCCATATTCGCCACCTTTATATTGCGGTTACAAAAGTTGATATGGCTAAGAACGATGATCTGATCGCAAAACTGGTCGAAGTTTCGAATTTCATCACCAAGACAGGTATCAGCGTTGATGAGATCGTGCCGATATCGGCTAAGAATCTAGAGCAGACCGATTTGTTGCTAGACCTATTGGTCAAGGCGCTCCCGAATTCTCCTTCGCTCTATCCAGAAGATATAGATACAGATCAGGCTGCCGAGCTTCACATTACCGAATTGATTCGGGAAGCTGCTATCCAAGACTTATATGAAGAACTTCCTCACTCGGTCATGGTGACGATCGATGAGATGAGCAAGCGCGAAGGAAAGAATTTTTACGATATTCACGCCACTATCCATGTGGAACGCGATTCGCAGAAGTCAATCATCATCGGGCCGCAGGGCAGCCGCCTTAAGGATATTGGCATGCGGGCGCGTGCCGGAATCGAAACCTTTTTGGATGGTAAGAGCTATCTGGGATTGCATGTAAAAGTATCGAAGGAGTGGCAGCGCGATCCAAAGGCCTTGGCACGTTTGGGATTTACTGAGTAACACGCCTTCTGCTGGCAAAGTACGAACCAATTATCACCAACGGCAACCCCACTAAAATACCAGTCGTCAATTTTTCGTGCAGAACAATCACTCCAAGCAGTACTGCAACTCCAGTATTTACATATGCCACCAGCGATGCGCGAGCTATTCCAATGTCAGCCATGAGTTTGAAGAAGATAACAAAACAAAGCGCGGTTGGAAATACCCCAAGTCCAATAACTGAGTAAATGGAATTTGCACGCACATGGTGGTGAGGCCATTGTGCAATTGCAAAAGGTAGATAAATAATGGCCGTGGTCAGCAAAGCCAGGCCATTTACAGCGGCTCCGTCGAGTTCGGGGATCTTATGGCGAACCAGGGTGGGTGCAAGTGCATAACCCATCGCTGCCAGTAAGAGCAGGATGATTGCCGCGATATTAACTTTGCCTTGAATACTTTCGAGTCCTACGACAAAACAGATACCGACGAAACCCACGGCAAGACCTATAAGGCGCGAAGAGTGCCAGACCGTTTTGTCACCGAGCATTCCGTTGAGCAGGGTGGCCCAAATAGCCACGGTCGCAATTAGCAGGGCGGCGAGGCCTGAATTGAGTTTCGTCTCACCCTGACTAATGAATCCCCAGGGCCCAACCATCTCAAGAATTCCATAGGCGGCAACCCATTTGAAATGCTTGAGAGCGGGCCTTAAAGTTCCGCGTCGAATTGCATAAGGAATAAGTAGGGCGGCGCCGATGGATACTCTCGAGAAGACGACAAAGGCAGGAGTAAATTCTCCAGGAGCAACTGCAACTCGGATGAGTAGATAAGGAACTCCCCAAAGCAGACTTACAAGGCTGAAATTAATCCAGCTGCTGCGCTTCACCAGGAGACCGTGGCATCACGGAGGGCGCGATACTTTTCTATCACGTGTGGAGTCGCTTTACTTTGCATATGGGTGACCTTACCTAAGTTCCATTGCGGTGCTTCACCCAAGAGGGCCCATGCAGCTTGCCGAGCGGCACCATCTGCCACGTATTCTCCTGCGGGCGGAATGATGACTTCGCGTCCAAAGAGCGCTGAAGCAATCTCGCCGACTGCCGGATTCTTAGCAGCTCCACCGACGAGAAAAATTCGATTGATTGCCACACCTTGCTGCGCTAGCGCATCAACCGCATCGGCGAGTCCCGCCAGCATTCCTTCGATCATTGCGCGCGCAATATTTTCGGGATTGGAATTGGAGAGGTTCATTCCAGAGAAGACCCCCGTTGCCTCAGGGCGATTTGGAGTGCGTTCGCCTTCAAAATATGGAAGAAGTGTTAAGCCATTCGCACCTGCTGGCGCGCTCAGTGCTAAATCCGAGAGGCGATCGAAAGAGACTCCCAAGATACGGGCCGCTGCATCAAGAATACGTGCGGCGTTTAAAGTACAAACCAGCGGCAGGTACTTTCCGGTGAGATCTGCAAAGCCAGCGACAGTTCCCGTTGCTTCATGGGTCGGGCTCCTTGAGATGGAGAAGGCGGTGCCGCTAGTGCCGAGTGAGACGATTACATCTCCTGGTTGCGCCTGGAGGCCAAAAGCCGCACCAGCATTGTCACCTGCACCGGCGCCGATCTGCAAGCCTGCTGGGGTAGCGCCACCAAATTCGTCGCTGGCAACAATGCGTGGCAGATATATTTCGCGTTCACTCTTCAGAGCAAGAGCTAAGAGATCTCGGCGATATGTCGAAGTAACAGGATCAAAATATCCAGTGCCGGAAGCATCGCTACGGTCGGTAAATAATTGAGCGAAATCTTCTGCGCCTTGCAACTTCCAAGATAGCCAATCGTGGGGAAGTGCGAGCGCGCCAATTTGGGCCGCCAACTCTGGTTCGTGATCGGCCATCCAGCGAACTTTGCTGGCGGTAAATGATGCGACCAGGACGGATCCTGTGGCATCTGCCATCACCTGATTTCCTCCTGCTTCGCGATTGAGATCGGCTGCGGCACCGGCTGATCGGGTGTCGTTCCAGAGAAGCGCGGGGCGCAAAATCTCACCCTTGCCATTGAGCGCCACCAATCCATGTTGCTGCCCACCCACTGAGATGGCGCTCACATCAGAGAGACCACCAGCCAGGCCAATTGCATCCTGTAAAGCGCTCCACCAATTCTCGGGGTCAACCTCGCTCCCATCGGGATGGCGAGCCCGACCTTCACGAATCAAGGCGCCACTCTGGGCCTCGCGGATAACCACCTTGACGGACTGGGTCGATGAATCTACGCCTGCAATAAGGGACATGACGCAAGGGTAGACTGCTCCAGTCAGCGTTGACGACTGCGGGAGCTAATTTCCGCTATTCGAGAATTGTTTTAGGTACTGGAGTTAGAGATGCGTTTTGGTGTTCTTACAGGTGGCGGAGATTGCCCCGGCCTCAATGGCGTTATTCGAGCAGTAGTCCGCAAAGGTGTCAAAGAGTACGGATACGACTTTGTCGGCTTCCGCGATGGTTGGAAAGGTCCGCTAGAGGGCCTGACCATGACTCTGGACCTGGCATCAACACGCGGGATCTTGCCCAAAGGCGGAACTATCCTCGGCTCATCACGCACCAATCCTTTCAAAATTGAGGGTGGCGTCGAGAAGATTCAAGAGAATTTAAAGAAGCTCGGCATTGATGCGCTTATTGCTATCGGCGGAGAAGACACTCTGGGCGTTGCTACCAAGCTCGATGCTCTTGGGGTTAACGTGATTGGCGTTCCGAAGACTATTGATAATGATCTCAACAACACCGACTTCACATTTGGCTTTGATACCTCGGTAAATATTGCGATGGAAGCAATCGATCGCCTGCACACGACGGCACAATCTCATCATCGTGCTCTTGTTGTTGAAGTCATGGGACGTCATGCTGGTTGGATTGCGTTACATGCTGGAATCGCCGGAGGAGCTGCTGCAGTTCTCATACCCGAAGTGAAGTTCTCAACTGAGAAAGTTGCGGCGTGGGTCAACTCCCGCTTTGCAGATGGCTTTGCTCCTATCATTGTTATTGCAGAAGGGGCTATCCCACAGGATGGCGATATGAAGGTAAAGGATCAGACCCTTGATGCCTTTGGGCACGTGAAGTTATCCGGCATTGGTGACTGGCTTGCTGCTGAGATTGAAGCAAAGACCGGCCACGAGACTCGTACCGTCGTTCTTGGGCATATCCAACGTGGTGGAACTCCAACCGCATTTGATCGCGTTTTATCAACTCGTTTTGGATTAGCTGCAATCACCGCCGCGCACGAGGGCAACTGGGGCACCATGGCCGCGCTGCATGGCACCAAGATCGAAATGGTTCCTCTGGAGTCTGCTACGGGCGAGCTCAAACTCGTCGATCCATCACGTTATGCGGAATCAGAGGTCTTCTTCGGATAATTAGTCGTCGCGCCGACTTCTAAACTCTCTAGGCTTCCCTCATGACTAACCTCGATAATTTGTTTACTCCTGGCCTCGTTGCTGCTCAACAACCGCAATGGCCAGGAGGGCCCGCCGGAGAACCCGTTGCTAAAGCGGTTGCCGAACTGAAGAAGTTGCCACCCCTGGTCTTCGCTGGAGAGTGTGACAATCTCAAAGAGAAGGTTGCGCAAGCGCAGGCAGGGCGTGCCTTCTGGTTGCAGGGTGGAGATTGTGCCGAGACATTTGCCTCAGCTACGGCGGATTCAATTCGCAATCGCATCAAAACAATTCTGCAGATGGCGGCGGTTTTGCAATACGCCTCGTCGTTGCCAGTTATCAAAGTTGGGCGCATGGCCGGGCAATTCGCCAAGCCGCGTAGCAATGATCTGGAAACTCGCGATGGGGTGACCCTTCCGGCTTACCGCGGGGATGCAGTTAATGACATTGAATTTACCGAAGAATCTCGTCAACCTAATCCACAACGCTTGGTTCAGGTCTATAACACCTCCGCCGCAACGCTTAACTTGGTGCGCGCCTTTACTCAGGGCGGTTTTGCCGACCTTCGCCAAGTACATGAATGGAATAAAGGCTTTGCCAACGATCCACGCTATGGGCAACGCTATGAACAGATGGCGAACGAGATCGGTCGCGCCCTTAATTTTATGACCTCCGCTGGGGTTGATCCCGAGAGTTTTAAGAAGGTGGACTTTTATTCCAGTCACGAAGCGCTCATTCTGGAGTACGAGAAGGCGCTGACCCGTATCGATTCTCGCACTGGTAATGCCTACGACGTTTCTGGCCATATGGTCTGGATCGGGGAGCGCACCCGTCAGCTCGATGGCGCTCATCTTGATTTTGCCTCGAAGATTCACAACCCAATAGGAATCAAGTTAGGGCCCAAAACCACCCCGGAAGATGCACTCACGTTGATAAAAATCTTGAATCCAGCCAATGAACCCGGTCGGCTGACCTTCATTACTCGTATGGGTTCAGGGTTGGTCCGCGAAAAACTTCCTGCACTCGTCGATGCTGTAAATAAATCTGGGGCAAACGTGCTCTGGGTCTGCGACCCAATGCATGGCAATACCTACGAGGCTCCAAGCGGCTACAAGACTCGACGTTTTGATGATGTCCTTGATGAAGTTCGTGGCTTCTTTGAAGTTCATAAGGCGCTTGGCACACATCCCGGTGGAATTCATATTGAGCTCACGGGGGATGACGTTACTGAATGTGTCGGTGGCGGAGAGCAGATCTCTGAAGCCGACCTTGCCAATCGCTACGAGAGCGCCTGTGACCCTCGCCTAAATCACACTCAATCATTGGAGTTGGCATTCCTTGTCGCCGAGATGTTGCGCGATCGATGACCGGTCTTAGCTCTTTTAATTAGCAAGTTGTTGAATTAGGATTCACAAATGCTCCTTACCGCTACGGCAAATACACCGGTGGGAACGCTACAACTAATCGCCAATGAGCACGTCCTATTGGCTGCTGGTTTCGGACCGTTGCGCGAATTGAGCGCGCGACTTGATAAATCCGATTATGACTTGGGTTTTAAGGTGGTTAAAGAGATCCCAATTATCAGTGATCTGATCAAAGATTATTTTGATGGTGATTTTGCCGCGCTTAACGGAATTAAAGTAAGACAACCTGGCCCGGAATTTTCACAAGCGGTTTGGAAGGCAATGCGTAAGATTCCCGCTGGCAAGACGATGAGCTATGCCGAACTTGCTGATCGTGCTGGTTCACCAGCTGCTGTGCGAGCCGCAGGTAGCGCCTGCGCCCGAAATTTAATTGCTCCAATAATTCCTTGTCATCGTGTAGTTAAAACCGGGGGCGAACTAGGTAACTATGCCTATGGGTTACATTTCAAAGAAGAGTTACTTCGCTTTGAAGGCGCGCTCAACTAATTCGGGAAGTACCGAATTGACCTTTGCGATATCTGAAGCACTCACATCCAGGTGAGTGACCAATCGTAAAATTGTCGGACCAACGGTGCTCGCCAGTATCCCAGCGCTCTTGAGCTGGTTATTCAAATCAGCGGCACTTATGAAAGCTCCTGCTAAATCTAAAATTACGATATTTGTTTCTACATCAGCGGGGTTTACTACCGCCGGAGAGACTGCGTTTACTGCAGAGGCGAGTGAACGAGCGTGCTCATGATCGATTGACAGTCGTTGGATGTTATTATCTAGCGCGTAATGTCCTGCTGCTGCGAGTATTCCTATTTGGCGCATCCCACCGCCGTAGCGTTTACGCCAGATCCGCGCGCTTGCAATGCGCTCTTTATTTGAAAGCATCACCGATCCGACAGGCGCCCCAAGACCTTTAGAAAAGCATACAGAAACGGTATCGAAGTACTTTCCGTATTCTAGAAAAGATACTCCGGAAGCGATATGAGCATTCCAAATTCGAGCTCCATCGAGGTGCATGGTTAATCCGAGTTTGAGTGAATCCTGCCGAAGCTTCCTAATTTCGTCGATGGATTGCACGGTACCGCCACCAAAGTTATGAGTATTTTCGACAGCAATAGCAGTGGTTGAAACTTGATATGGACCAGAATCAGGGCGCGCTATGCGAAGTGGATCTGCTGCGTTCAAGGTACCTCGAGGGGATTCCCAGGTACGTGTTGTGATTCCACTAAATGCAGCGCCTGCACCTAATTCAGCGCGGACTATATGCGAGAATGTTTCAGTTATTAATTCTTCGCCGGGTTTAACCAACTGACGAATTGCGAGTTGGTTAGCCAGCGATCCTGTGGCGGTAAAGAGGCCAGCTTCAAAACCGAAGAGCGCTGCGACACGTTCTTCTAAAGAGTTAGCGGTGGGATCGTCGCCATAAACATCATCACCGACGGGTGCGCTCATCATTGCGGCGCGCATTTCATCACTTGGTTGAGTTACGGTATCGGAGCGGAGATCAATCATTGGGCAATCTTCTCATGTTTAATTGCGGCTTTGGACGGTTGCGATTCATCGAAGAGAATGACCAGATATAAGCCAGCCATCATGCAAGCCCCACCGATGATAGTCCGCCAGGTTAGCCGCTCGTGAACCAAGATCACTCCAAATGCTGCGGCGCAGATGTACTCCATGGTGAGAATGATGCCCACGCTTGTAGCAGACATAAAAGATTGAGCCCAGGTTTGCACCATGAAAGCGAAGGCGCTTGCGGCTAGTGCAGAGTAGATGACTACTGCCCACACTCCCTGATCGTGGGGAATGTGAAATCCACTCTTAAAGGAACCAACTAAGGCCAGCAAGCCTACTGTTGCCATTTGGATCATCGCCAGAGCGTACGAATCGCGATCTGGACTCCATCGGCCCAGCCCAATAATATGCAGAGCATAGAAGAGAGCCCCAATGAGTACGAAGAAATCACCCAAGCCCATCGTGAAGCCATGGAGCGAGAGGAGGCCCATCCCAATAGAAGCCAAGCCCACGGCAAGCCATTGGATCTTGGAAATTTTCTGGTGAAAGCCGGCAGCGGCTATCAAGGGAACAAAAATGGCGTACAACCCGGTAATAAAACCAGCTTTAGCCACGGTCGTTAGCGTCAACCCAAAGGTTTGAAAGATATACCCGCCACCGAGCAAGAGACCAACAATCACGCCGCGGAGTAAGAAGCTGGGCGTGATGTGGCGAAAGGATTGCGGGCGAATGAGAGCCATGATGATCGCTGCCAAGATAAATCGCCAGGCGAGGAATGAATTGACATCAATTCGACCTAACGAATCCTTCATGATTGCAAACGTGCTTCCCCAAACTAGCGCGACTGTGAGCAGAAGTATGGTGGGAACTGATTTATGTTCCTTGAAATTCACTTTCTCTTACTTCTCATTTTTTTCAGAAGGGCAATCTCAGCACCGTGTTCTGGTTCTTGGCCTGGAGTTTCTAAAATAAGGGGGGCGTTGGCAACTGCAGGGTGGGCAATTAACTCTTCGAAGGCCTTTAATCCGATTTCACCATCACCCAAATTCTGATGGCGATCTTTAAGGGCGCCGCAAACATCCATAGAGTCGTTGGTGTGGATCAATTTAATACGCTCAATTCCAACCAGTGAAACGAGTAGGTCGAGCGTCTCGGTCATTCCGCCTTTCTTTGCGATGTCATGCCCCGCAGCAAATACATGGCAGGTGTCCAGACAGACGCCAACTTTGGGATGCCATTCGAGGGCTTCGAAGTACATCAGCAAGTCGTCCAGTTTTTTAACGAGCGATTGACCTTGGCCCGCAGTTGGTTCCAAAAGTAACCATGGATCAGAGTCTTTCAAATTATTGAGAACTGGCATCATGCCCTTTTTAATCTGCTTCCAAGCAGTTGGCACGTGCGCTACATCGACCGCCGAACCGGTGTGGATCACTGTTCCGAGGGCGCCAATTTCTCGTGCTCGCTTTAAAGAATATGCAGTTGATGCGAGTGAATTTTCATAGGTCGCCACAGTGGGTGAACCGAGGTTGATTAAGAATGGAGCGTGGACGTAGGTATGAATATCTAACTCTGCGGCACGGTCACGAAATGCGGTATCAGCAGCTAGATTGGCATCTGGCATCGCCCACCCACGGGGATTTGATGCAAAGACTTGAATCGCTTCCGCCTCTGTTGTGAGGGCATATTCAATGGAGCGCTTGGCCATTCCACCGGATGTCGGGGTATGTGCCCCAATACGTGGTGTCACCGCAGGGCTAACTGTTGTACTCATGGGGGGAGCCTACCCGAGCGTTATAACCACCGTAGAGCCACGTTTGACCTTACTGCCCACCTTGGGGGAGACATTGGTGACGAATTTACCGTTTCCGATCTTTCGGACTACCACTTTGAGTTGCAGGTTCTCCAGGGCAGTTGTGGCAGCGCTGCGCGAGAGTGAGTAAATATTTGGGATGTAAACCGTGGCAGTCCCTTGTGAGACTACAAGGGAGATTGTCGACCCTGGTAGCACTGGGGTGGTTCCGTCAGGGCTCTGGCTTATTACATTTCCGGCAGCGACGCTATCGCTATATGCGAAGGATTGATTTACTGATAATCCCGCAGCAGTCAGTTCACTCTGCGCTTGCCCGCTAGTGAGACCGACATATGAAGTGATGGTGATGGGAGTGGTTGAATCGGTAGTAGCCGGCGTCGGCGTCGGCGTTGGAGTTGGCGTCGGCGTTGGAGTCGAAACCGGTTGAGCCCCTTTAGAGACAGTAAGCGCAACAGTTCCGCCGAGCTTGAGGTGGGCCCCACCCCCTGGTGCAGAGGAGATGACTTCTCCTGCGGGAACGCTGGGGTCAAACTGCTTGTCGCTCACTACTACATTCATTCCAATACTTGAAAGCGCGGAGGTCGCATCTCTTTGACTCATCCCAGCGACAGAGGGTAGTGAGATTCCAGAATTTGAGGCTACTAACTTATTAAGACCGCCACCAAGGAGTAGCAAGAGAAGAAAGGCAAGAATATAACGATTGCGTTTCACGCGCTTGGATGTTTTGCGTCGCACTGCACCGCTATGGCTCATCGCTGGTACCTCTGGCTTTCCACTGGGGACTGTACCGCTGGGGATAAATGTCGGTTTTGTTTCATTTCTTCTGATCGAGAGTGGTTCGGTGAAATTTTTTACCCTGGTTGCTAGCGTTGCGCCAATCCGCACCTCTGGGCGGTTGCCCTTGCGTTTTGGCCTTGGAGTTTCGAGTGGCAAGTCTAGGTCGAGGCTGAGTTGGGATCGCTTGGGATCGAGTTCTATCTGAGCATTTTGTAATGAATCCAATAGTTCTGCGCCATTGCGCTGACGTTGATCGGGATTGTGAGAAGTTGCTTTAAGAACAATCGCATCGAAGGTTGCGGGAATTCCATTTATCAATGTTGACGGTGCAGGAACTCTCTCATTTACGTGCTTAAAAGCAATCTGAATCGGGGTATCGCCATCAAATGGCTTGCGACCGGTCAGGAGTTCGAAGAACATGATTCCTAGCGAGTAAATATCGCTGCGCGCATCGGAGATTCCGCGCTCTACCTGTTCGGGGGAGAGGTACGAAACGCTTCCAAGGACAACGCTGGCGTCAACCGTCATCGTGTTGCCGAGCATGCCACCACGAGCTAATCCAAAATCGGCAATTTTGATCCTGCCGTCTTTAGAGATCAGAATATTCTCGGGTTTGAGGTCGCGGTGATTGATGCCCAAGCTATGTGCCTGCGCTAGCGCACTGACCACTGGGATCATGTAACGCAGGAGTTCACTCGGGGTCAAATGCCCACGTTCAACGAGCAGATCACGCAGTGTAAATCCATCGACAAATTCCATGACGATAAAGATGGCTTGGGCGCCACCTTCGTTCCATCCTTGGTCCTGGATGGAGACGATGTTGGGATGGGAGAGCGCAGCGATTGCTTTGGCTTCTCGAATAAATCTATTGACAAACTCTTCATCATTCGCGAGGTGCGGATGCATGATTTTTACCGCAACGAAGCGATCGAGGCGTAAGTCGGTCGCCTTGTAAATTGAGGCCATTCCACCTGAGGCTATAAGCGAGATCAACTCATATCGGTTATCGATAACTTCCCCGGTGAGATCTGACACGCTTAAATCTTAGAGGTTAATTGAGGCCATTCAGGTGGAAATCGGCGGCGTCACGCGTGCCTTCTTTCATAAAGTGCTCTCGCTGCTCTTCTAGGAACTCCACCATGTGAGCCTCAATCTCATTCCCGTCTCGGGCAAGGACTCGGCGTAATCCCACTATCGGTTCTAAGTCAATCCAAATCTTAGTTTCAACGAATTCTCGGATTGCACTCTGGCCGGCCCCAACTCCCTCGAGAATCAGCAACTCAGAGGGTTCGATCATGAAGGATGGCCCAGGTTGCGATCGCAGCCAATCAAATTGCGTTGTAGCGCATGGTTGCTGTGAGAGGTGAGCCTGCACAATCAGTTCAAGCTTTGTCGTAAGCGCGGCACCGAGAGGATTGCTCCAACCTTCGTAGAGATCATCCATGTGAATAACATTTACAGTAAATCGGTCCTTGTATTCATCGCTCATATGCCTTGCCAACGTGGTCTTGCCAGCGCCAGCAACCCCATCAATAGTAATAATCATGAGCGCCGGCTATTTCATTACGGAGGCCGGGATGTTGGCTACTCGCAACCAGCGCTTCCAGCCACCAATGGCTAAGAGCACGAAGATGAAGTACAAAATCGCGGTGAGATAAGACTTGCCATGCCAAAATTGATAGGTATAAACGCCATCAACAACAAACCAAAGTGGCCAAGCTTCGTACCTCTCGACGCACATTAATACCTGGGCGATACAACTTCCGACAAATCCGAAGGCATCGGTGAGGGAAGCCGCGGCTCCGATGTGCACGAGGACAGGATAGAGAGCGAACCAGGCTACGAAATATCCAGCGATCCAGTACAGGTTAGTGCGCAGGGAGAGTTTTGCTGGTTTTGCACCCTTGGGACCCCAACCGAACCAGCCCCAAATTCCACCAGCGACAAAGACAAATTGGAGCAAGGCACTGGCGTAGTATTTTTGCTCAAAGAAGAGACCTGCATATAAGAGGCTACTGATGTTCCACCAGGGCCAAGTGACGCGCGGTCCGAAAATTCCGTATGCCACTCCGACAACCGAAGTTACAAATGCGAAAAACTCTAGGTAGGTGAGTTGATAACCCCAAGCGGTGAACATGATGGTCATAAGAGCGTGATTTATTGAGTGCATAATTTTAACCCTCCACAGTTCGCATTACCGAACTGGTCATACGGTCGACCTGGAGATCAGGTCCTCTCAGCCACGCTAAGCGGCTCCCGTTGGTATAACTCTAGCGCGCTTGGAGCGCTCTGATGTAAGCGGGGAGCGCGACTTTAAGCCTGCGCCAGGTGGAAGTCGTTGCTCGGCGGGTGAATATTTCGAAGTTGATTTTCTCTACCTCATCGACGATGCCGCAATACAGCTCTGAGGCGGCATAGATACATGGCTGGCTCGAACGATCCAGGAGTTTGATGCCGGCAGCGGCCTCCTCCTGAAGGCGACGCACCCTCGCTATCTGAAAGATGAGTGCCGTTTTAATCTCAGGCGTGAGCTTTTTGGCGGCCAACATGCTCGGCGTGACCCCCGCTGCTTGCAATTCATCGAGCGGTAGATAAATCCGACCGCGGTCGAGATCTTCTCCTACATCGCGAATGAAGTTAGCGAGCTGGAAGGCGATTCCAAGTTTTTCTGCCGCCGCATATGCAGCGGGATCGATAGCTCCGAGAATTGGAACCATTTGTAGGCCGATTACTGCTGCGCTTCCATAGACGTATTCCATGAGATCGTCGTACGTTTGATACTCGATGATCGATAAATCCATGGTCATCGAGTGGAGAAATGCTTCAAAGTGCGCGATGGGAATATTGAATCGTTGCACGGTGTCCACGAGTGCACGGCCCACGTGGTCCTTACTGGTTCCGCGGCGAATATCTGCAAGAACTCCATCGCCCCAACTCTTTAAGAGCGCTGATTTCTCGGCGATCGAGAGCGAGGAGGCAAGATCGTCTACTATCTCATCGGCATAGCGAGCAAAGCCATAGAGCGCGTGAACGTGGGGGCGCTTTGCTTGAGGGAGTAAAAGGGTAGCCAAATAATAAGTCTTGCCATGTAGCGAGTTAAGTCGCTTGCATTCCTCGTAAGAGGCACGTAGTTCTGGATCAATTATTCCAGCGGCAGTCAGCTCATCCACGCTATTTGATCGCTCCAACGATCCGTTCAGCGGCTAGTCGACCGGAAATAAGTACCATCGGTACGCCAACGCCGGGCTGCGTTCCTGAACCAGCAAAGACCACATTTTCAAAGCCATCTGCCAGATTGCGTGGTCTGAAGGGGCCAGTCTGGAAGAAGGTATGGGCGCTAGCAAACGGGGCGCCGCGCTCCATTCCCCGTGATTGCCAATCCAACGGAGTCGTTAACTCTTCGACTTCGATCGAGTCGGCAAATCCTTCATAACCACGGGACTCCATAATGCGAAGTATCTCGTCGCGGTAACGCGGACCTTCAGTGCGCCAATCAATGTTGGCATCTAGATTGGGCGTAGGAAAGAGGATGTAATACGAGGAGCGATCTTTAGGAGCTAAAGAGGGGTCATCGTAGGTGGGTATGGTGACCAGAAGGCTGGGATCGGTCATCAGCGTTTGCTTATTGATCAATTCATCAAAGACTTGTTCCCATGATTCTCCGAAGTGAATATTGTGATGAGCAAGGTGGTCGTACTTCTTCTTGGTCCCCACGAGAAGGGTGACGCAGGATGGCGAGTACTTAAGACTCTTGACTTTACGAGGGGTATAACCCAGCAAATCTCGATAGGCAACGGGTAGATCTGGATTCAAGATGAGGGCGTCACACTCGATACGTTCGCCAGTTTCAGTGATCACTGCAGTGGCACGATTATTACTTTTCTCGACAGTCGTCACAGTTGTGTTGTACTTGAAAGTGACGCCATGCTTTTGCGCCGCTCCCGCCAATGCGCGCGGGACAGCATGCATACCTCCCTTAGGGAAGAAGACTCCATTAACCGAATCCATGTAGGCGATAACGGCATAAATGGCCAGTGCTTGTTGAGGGCTTACGCCGGCGTACATCGCCTGGAAAGAGTAGACCTTCTGCGTCCTTGGATCCTTAAGAAACTGATTTACCTTGGGGGCCAAACGGCGGAATCCACCGAGTGCAACCAAACGTGCAAGATTAGGCGTAACTAAATTTAATGGTGAATCGATATTGCGATCGATGAAATCGTTCATCTCATATTTGTAGAGTTTAGTAACGAACTCTACGTATCTTCCATAGCCAGCCGCTTCCTCGGCGCTTATCTTTGTTGCTATCTCATCTTGCATTCTGCGGGTATCGGCGTGCACATCGAGGTGGGTTCCATCATGATAGAAAGCGCGGTAGAGCGGGTCGACGGGGACGAGTTCAAGCCAATCTTTAATATCTTCGCCCACACAGGCGAGCGCATCTTCGATCAGAGATGGCATCGTGAGAACAGATGGACCAGTATCAAATGAGTAACCATCGCGTTCTAGTAATCCATTGCGGCCTCCGGGAACCGACTCGCGCTCGATCACCGTAACTTTGCGACCAGCACCAGCAAGTCGGAGCGCAGCGCTCAAACCACCCAGGCCTGCGCCCACGATGACTACATGATCGCTCTTGCCTTTTACTTGACGCACTTAGAACCCCTTAAATTTACGAGCTGCGTTGTGTAGCAGCGATAGCCATCTCATTTAAATAGGTGACAGCTTGTGGGGTAATTCCACCATGAGTGAGCGCGTCATGCGCTTTGAAAGTCATGACTTCGATCATAGTTTCGAGTTCGGCAAGTGCTCCTGTATCGACAATGATCTGCCGCAGCGAATCGATCTTCGCCGAATCCAAATCTTTTCGAGCAAAGTGCTCTAGGAATTCTGCGCGCTGGGCGGCAGTCGCCTTGGAGAGTGTCATAGCCACCAAGACTGTGCGCTTTCCTTCGCGCAGATCGTCGCCGGCAGGCTTGCCAGTCTTCTCGGAATCCCCAAATACTCCGATTACATCATCGCGCAGTTGGAAAGCTTCTCCCAGCGGTAATCCATAATTCGAATAGATTTCAACTACTGGTGGCGAGAATCCCGCACCAAGGCTCGCGCCAAAATGCAATGGACGTTCAATGGAGTACTTGCCAGATTTATATCGGGCAACTTTCAGGGAGCGTTCTACGCTCTCGCTGGCCAGCGCTTGCTCGTAAACATCGAGGTATTGGCCGGCCATCAATTCAACACGCATCTCGTCGTAGATAGGAAGGGAGCGCAGAATACTTTCTGAAGGCAGACCAGATTCATGGAGCGCTTTCGCGGCCCAGATGAGTGCGAGATCACCGAGCAAGATTGCTGAAGCAACGCCAAATTGCTCGCTGCTGCCGTGTAGGCCATCTGCGTCATGAATGGTTTCGAATTGTTTATGAATCGCAGGAGCGCCACGCCTAGTATCTGAAGCATCCATCACATCATCATGGATGAGCGCACAAACGTGAACAAGTTCCAAACTTGATGTGGCGCGGATGATCTGCGGCGTAAGTTCACCGCCGGCTCCTAAATAACCTATTGTGGCAAAGAGAGGGCGTAAACGTTTTCCGCTATCGAGTAGGAATCGACCGAGCGCATCTGCAACTGGATTGAGCTCACTGCCTATTGTTCGCAGATAACTAGACTCATGGTCGAAAAATTCGCCAAGAGATTTGTTGATTGCTCCGGTGAGTCCAGCAATGCCATCAAAGTTCACTCGGTAAAGGTACCCTGCCCTCTATGAAGCTGAGAACTGAAAAATCCACCGCGTTCTCTATCGAACTCTTTCCGCCGAAGGATGAGCTCGGGGAGTCCAGGCTCTGGGAGGTAGTCGAGGAGTTGGCTCTACTTAACCCTGATTCAGTATCCGTCACATATGGGGCAGGGGGTTCCACCCGAGATCGAACGATACGTATTGCAGATGAACTCACTGCGCACACTGGAATTCCCACGGTGGCTCACCTAACGTGTGTAGGTTCCACCCGAGCCGAGTTAGAGCAGATTTTGGATCAGTATCAAGACGCAAAGATTTCAACGATCCTGGCCTTGCGTGGAGATCCTGCGGGAGGCCCTGATGCACCCTGGATATCTACCCCGAATGGATTGGATCATGCCGACCAATTGGTTGACCTCGTGTGCGCGCGCGGTAATTTCGCCGTTGGCGTTGCCGCGTTTCCCGATGGCCATCCCGCCTCGCACGGGAACTTTGCCATGGATATCCAAACGCTACTTCGCAAAGAAGCGCATGGTGCCTCTTTTGCGACCACGCAGTTCTTCTTCGATATCAGCGCATACCTGAGATTAGTTGATGCGCTCGCCAGTGCGGGTTCGCATCTACCTATCATCGCGGGCGTGCTTCCCATTACTAACTTCAAGCAGCTAACGCGTATGGCTGAACTTGGTGGGACTCCAATTCCGGCATCAATCGGCGAACGGTTTGCTGCGATTGCCGGCGATGAAGGAGCGGGGATTGAATTGGGGATCGAGATTGCGACGCAACTCTGTCTCGAGCTGATCAGCTCTGGGGTTCCGGGAATTCATTTCTATACTATGAACAAGGCTGCCGCTACCGCGGCAATCGTCAAGAACATTGGATTGCGATGAAACGTGAAGAGTTCTTTGCTAATTGGAGTGCGCTCCATGGTGGAGCGGAGATCACAGGGATAGTTAAAGGCTGGCTGGTAATCTCTTTTGCAATTTCCCGCCCGCTGGTTCGCATAAAGGTTTCGCCCAACGTTTTGAGCGTTATTGGAGTTATCGCAGCTGCTTTGACTTATACCGAAGCAAATAGAAATTATTGCATCGCTCTCCTTGGTATCTCATTACTCAGTGATGGGATTGATGGCACTGTCGCAATATTGAGCGGCAAGGCGAGCAAACGTGGAGCGATGGTTGATGCGCTCTGCGATCGCATAGGAGAGACCTTCTGGGCTCTGGCCTTTTACAAACTCGGGGCACCTGCCTGGATACTCGCAACAGCGTGGGTGCTTGCTTTTACTCAGGAATATTGTCGCGCCCGCATTGCAGGGCTTGGAGACTATCGCATTGATGTTGTGACGATCGCAGAACGACCAGTCCGAGCATCATTTTTGGCGGTTGCGATCTTGGCCTATGACATCAAAGTTTCCGCAGTCACAACTCTGGCAGTAGTGTGGACTGTGCAGCAAGCATTTGCTTTAGTGACTGTGATGCGCAGCGGTTACACCCGTCTGAGTGCCACCGATCGCCTCGGCGACTAACTCTGCACTCATTCCCACCAGCGGCAATCCACCACCGGGGTGAGCTGATCCACCAACACAGAAGAGCCCTTTCACAGGTGAACGATTCTTCGCGCGTGAAAATGCTGACATCGCTCCATTACTCGAGGTTCCATAGATAGAACCGCCGGGAGCGTTGGTCGTGTTCTGTAGATCAAGTGGGGTTCTAAATTCCATAACGTCAAGGCGTTCACTTACTCGCAGCCCCAGCGAATCGAGTTTGGCGATGATCTGCTGCGCGTATTTCTCTCCGCCCTGGCTCCAATCCCAGCCAAATGCGGGGTCGTGGCGGGGAGCGTTCACAAGGACGAACCAATTCTCAGTACCTTCGCGTTTAACCATCAACGGGTCATGAGGCGCACAGATATAGATGGTCGGATCGGCCACCGGTACATGTTTAGTGAAGATGGCATCGAATTCGGCATCGTAATTTGCTGGAAAATAGATGGCGTGATGGTTGATCTTAGGGGTCGGTCCATCGATCTTAGAATTATCGAGTCCCAACAAGAGCGAGAAGCCAGCGAGAGATTTTTCCGCTCGTTGCAACTTCTTACGTTCCGGCTTAGCTTGGCGCACGGCGGGTTCTAGAAGTTGGTTGTAAACGATTTCGGCATCGGCATTAGCAACAACTAAGTCTGCACTCACGAATTCGCCATCTGTCAGGGTTACTCCAGTGACAGATCCTCGTGTCGTGGTGATCTTTGCAACGGGTGAGTCGAGGTGAATATCAACTTTAAGCAGGCGGCAGCGCTCTTCTAATGCGATGCTCAATTGGCCAATACCGCCAGCGAGATGCCAGGCACCAAAGCTAGCTTCTACAAATGCGATGGTTAAAAGGGCGGCGGGGGCCTTACGAGGATCAGAGCCGGTGTAGGTTGCATACCGATCGATGATCATTTGAATATGCTGGTCTTTGGTGTACTCCCCGGTCACTTTGCGCAGCGATTTGTACGGTGCGATCTGTCGAATTCCACGGATTAAATCGCGGCGTTTGAGCAGACTCCAGATAGAAGTGAGTTCAGATTGCACGAAGGGAACACGCGAGATATCCCACATCACCTCCGCACGCTGCATGAGGGCGTGCCAGGCGTTGCCTGCTTCAACCCCCAGCGCTGCATCGATAGCGGCGCAGGTCTTGGGAAGATCGAGGTTGACAAAGTCAACACTCTTCCCGTCGGCAAAATTATAAGTAAATGACGGATCGACGGCGGTCCTTTTCAAAACCCTTTCAAAGCGCGGGCCGGTCTTGAGAAAGAAATCTTTGTAAATTGCAGGAAGCGTGAGTAGCGAAGGCCCCGTATCGAATGCATAATCGCCGATCCATTCGGTACGACACTTGCCTCCGGTACGACCAGAAGCTTCGTAGAGCGAGACTTCGTGTCCTTGTTTTGCAAGACGGGCGGCAACGGTCATGCCACCTACTCCTGCACCAATCACAACGATCTTGGACAATTAAGCCACGCTCCGTCCGCGCCACGTTAATTGGCCCGTCGCTTTGAGATAAGAAGATTTGAAGAGAAGAAATATAAGAGTCAGGATAGCAAGCGGATGTAAGAGCGCAGTGCTGGGAGTAGATCGGGTACGTAGCGCTGCGACATAGCGAGAGAGAACGAGAAGGAAATAACCGAGCCATGCGTTTCGATTTCCCGATAAGGCGAGCAGGATTGGAAGAACGCCTGTCACGAATAGGAAGCAAGCCATCAAAAAAGCACCAAGAGGTGAACCAAATGCCCTCCAGAGCGATTTGGTATATCCCGCAAAGAGTTCCTCGCGAGTTGTATACATCCGACAGGCGACTACTTCGCTGCCATCGGCGACGCCACCGCTAAATCCATTCTTTGCGAGCAATCGTGCAAGTTCCAGATCATCGAGTACTTCGTGCCTGATCGCCTTATGTCCACCCGAGGCTAGGTACGCGGATCGCTTCACGACCATAAACTGACCGTTGGCGATAATCATCGATGGGAACTTTGCACGCTCTGCAAATCGCAAGGGGACCGAGGCGAGCCACGACCACTGCAGCAGCGGCTGAATCAAGCGTTCAAAAAAAGTGACGGCGATCTGGCGGGGATAGGGTGAAATAAAGTCCCAGCCCAGCGAATCCATATAGGTAATCGCCGTGGCGATCGCCGAACTGGAGACACGCACGTCGGCATCGATAAAGACTAGATATTCACCTTTGGAATGGGTCACGAGTTGGTGGCAGGCGAAGTTCTTGCCGAGCCAACCCTCAGGCAGATCGATACCGGCATAGGTTGTTGCTCCAGGAAAACCGCGGAGCAGAGCGGCCGTGGAATCTTCGGAATGATCGTCAAGGATAAGAATTTCGAAATCCGAAATGAGCGTCGATGCTGCCACGGCAGTTAGGACGCCATCTACATTCTCAGCCTCATTGCGCATCGGTATCAAGATCGAAACCGCACCTTTGATCTCTTGGGCTTGACCTTTGTGTACAACGCGCATCGAAAGCGAGTTAGCAACAGTAAAGAGCAAAGGAATTGCGGTGAGTGCAAGGAGAAGGATCATGGGCTATGCGGTATCTGGCCGGCCAAAGCGAAGCTGGAACATATAAGGGATCAGGTAGATAAAGAAGAGCGACCCTACAAAAATTCCGATCTGAGTGTGATGGAAGAAGAAGATATTGCCCACGACTCCGCCGAAAAGAGTCCAGAACAGCAAAATGTCAGGGGCCAGAGAACTTATGGATTTCTTGCGGTGACCGCGCGGCAATACTTTGTGTAGCAAAGCCATTAAACCCATTCCCGCGAAGAGCCACCCGGCGGAATTTGAGAGCGGAATCTGCGGCTCAAAAGGAGTGTGCGGACCAACGAGTTTCCAACTCCAACGACCGGCATCAACCATCTGCGGATCTAAGAAGAGATCCCAGATCATTAGCCCGATGCCACCGTAGAGAAAGACCCAATGGGCAGCGGCGCGACGCGCAGCTATCAAGAGCGGATAAGAGAGCATCATCCAAGCAAAGGGAACGAGCAGTGGAACACCAAAGATCTGAAATCCGAGAGAGTGGTCATAGTGATAGCGACCAAAGGGCCAGCCACTCTTAACGCCAAGGGTTTCGATGCCCAAAGAATAAGCGAAGGTAATGATGGTAAACGTTGTTGCGAAGAGTGGGCCATAGAAAAGGTATGAATGAAAGACCATCGTTGCAGCACCGACAAATACCGTGGCGAGCGTTACATCGCGCAACACGGAACCGTGAACGAGCGGATATGCAATTTGTAATCCGATAACTGCAAGAACTCCTAGGAAGAGCCCGACCATTTGTGTCCGCGACGTTGACCTACGTGCCTGTTGGCGCGGGCGGAAGTTGCGGATGGTCACGCCTTTATTCTGCCCTACTTGGTGCTAGTAACAGAGCCACGAACCTCACGGAGCGCGAAGCGCGCGAAGAGCTCTTCGGAGTACCAGCGCCGTGAGACGGTTTCTCGGATCACCGCCGAATGCGCCTCGCCTTTGTAAGCAAAATCTTTGAGGGCGGCGCCATCACTCCAGATGGAAAGCGTTCCTTGTAATCCAAGTGGGGCTTCACCGATTCCGATTGCCGATTCGACGCCGCTGCCACCGCGCAAACTTTCAATCACTGGTGGCACTGCGTGCCAAAAGCGTAGGTTCTTGCTCCACCGAATCTTGGCACGAGTGATTGCCAAAACCTGACCGGTCCAAGTCTTTCCCAATTCGAAATCGACCTCAAAGGGTTGGAGCCCCGCCCACTTACCGTGTGCCGAGATGGGGGAGGCGAGGTACCGGCTTTCCGCAAGGGCGAACTTCCTCCAAGCAGTGACGACGGTTCCGGCATCAAAATCAGCAACGCTCTCTTCATCCATAGTCACGATCAATCCCCAGAGGGTTGGGTCCGCGTCGCGCGGCGTGAATGTTTCGCCGGTACCGGTTCCAATTAATTTAAAAAACCCAACAGAGTTATCTCTCTTAAGCGACAGTCGATCGACCGCCATATGCCAGATTGCTTGCGGCGCGCGTTTAATCGGGATACGCCACAAGTAAACAACGGTAATCATTGGACTAAGGAGGCGGTGTGAATTATCTCGGCTACACAATCATGCGGGCTATCCCACATTGGTGCATGTCCAGATTGCGACAAGGTAATCCACCGCGCATGTGCTGGAGCTAAGGTGCGTTCCTGCGATGTCTGAGCCGGCAAGGTATTGTCACTGTCGCCAAAGAGAATTGTTACAGGAATCGACTCGCTTATTGATTTATCGAAGCGACGAGTGAGCATTCCATCCCACGCCGGGAAATATCCATCTGAGCCGCCATAGGCCACAACTGCATCGACCATGACCTCGTTTGGAAAATCGCGCCACCTTGGACTGACTTCTGCAAAACCGATTTTGCGCGCCCACTCTTGCTTCACTATCTGATCTGCAAATTTATAACTGTATTGCGCCATGATTCTTGATGATGCGCCTAGTAGCGTTCGTTGGGTGGTGGGTACCAGCCACAGGCCCGCAGGCGCTAATCCAGTAACGCTTAATACGCGATCTGGAAAAGCGGCCGCCATCTCTAGTGCAATCCACCCACCTAGCGAATTCCCAGCGATGTGCGCTTTCTCAATTCCTAAATCATCCATCTGCTTGGTCATAAGTAAGGCGAGCGAATAGGGATCCATCGCTTGACGCGGATCAAAATCTGATTTGCCATGCCCCGGAAGATCGATCGCCGTGACCTGAAATTTCTCTTGTAATGCTGGCCTAATTGTTTTCCAAGCCGTTGATGCAGAACCCATTCCATGAATAAGAAGCAACGGGGCACCGCTTCCCGAAGTTTCGTAGGAGAGTTTCACGCGCCGCACTTTACCCAAAATTACCTTGGGTTACCTTATGAGTGAAAGATCCACGTTTTGGCCAAGGTAAAAATTGCAAGGGCAAATAGCAAATAGGTGAACGAGCGACGAAGAAGAGCCACCGGTACATGCTTGGTGTTATGAGAAGCCACCATTGAGACCACAATTGCTACGGCACCAATCCCAACAGGGATACCCCACTTAACCTCATGCCAGACCCCGTGATGACCCAAGAAGGAAGTCATGGAGTTGATCGAGATAATTAAGAGAGATGTGCCCGCCGCCTTGTTCTGCGGAGTGTTATAAAAGAGAACCAGTACTGGAATTGCAAGAAACCCGCCGCCCACTCCAAAGACTCCAGTCATGGCGCCAATTACTAAAGAGATTGCGATTAAGACTCCAACAGTCATCCGCTTCTCATCTTCGACCTTGATAGGTCCGCGCCGGGTGGCAAAGCCGGCAAAGATCAAGATCAATGCAAAGCCGGTTGTGATAATCGAATTTGGGAGGTGCTTTGAGAGAGCCGCCCCGCCAATGTTGGTTACCAAGCCAATTCCCCAAATGGAGAAGGCTTCGCGGTAAAGAACTTCGTGGGTCCGCATCTTAGGTATAGCTCCAGAGAGAGCCGCCAGCAAAACAATGGCCAGCGCTGCGGTGGTCGCCTGAGTCGGGGTGAAGTGAAAAACGTAGAGCAAAATCGGAACGGAGGTCATAGCCCCGCCGGCTCCAACAAATCCAAGGACGGAGCCGATAAAGGCTCCGCTCAGTATCGCTAGCACCGCGTCCATGGGTGCATCTTGCCGTATCTACGCGACATTCAGTCCAGAAATGCATCTATCGCCAAAATTCATCTTCGTTAAACTGCGGGCATGGACCTGGCCGCCTCCGAAAATTCGCATGACGACCTGATTTACCATGTCACCACACTCGCCGATTGGCAGCAGGCCCAAAGAACTGGAATCTACGACCGATCCACAAAAGGCAAATCCTTCGAACAAGTCGGATTCATTCACGCTTCAACCGCTATTCAATTAGAGGGCACCAAAGATTATGTATATGGCGCAACCGCCCAAGACTTAGTGGTGCTGGTCATAAGTCAAAAAGCACTAGCAAACGCCGGCATCGAAGTCCGCTTGGAAGATGGGGGAGAGGGCGACTTCTATCCTCACATTTTTGCACCTATACCCGTTAATTTGATTCTAGATACCATTAACCTCTAAAGAGAATCGAGCCGTCATGGAAGTAGTTACCTACCAAATCGAGTATCACATCGATAAGCCAAATGAGACGGTCAAGGCCGTCGCATACGAATTAAAAGATGGTTGGTTTGTCTTCTATGGTGCAAAATCACAAGCAGAGCAGGTGTTGCGCGTTCGCGCGACCGATGTGACGAGAGTGGTTTTGGTAGCGGAGTAAATCTAGTTTTAATTATTTATTCCCCACATCCCGGTCACTTCCAGATTCCATTGTTGCCAGGTCATTTGTAGTGTCGCTCCCCATGTTACGACAATTGGACCTTGCGGAGTAAATCCATCTACAACGAGCATATGTCCGCCTCCGGTTGTCGATTGCCCGGCAATATTTTGACCCGGGGATAGTGTCAAAGTTGCCAGTAACTCCCCATAATCTCTAACGCCGTTTTGGACATCTATTTGGTCGGTGTAATACTTCGACACGCCTTTTATGACTACACCAGCAATACCGTGAGTCTGCCAATAGTTAAAAAGAGCCTGGGGCGTAAGTCCATAAATTAACGATCCGCCCGCGTCGCTAAACTCCGCTCCGATAGTTGCGGCATCTGGATTGATTCCAAGATTGAGTTGCTCCCAATCTGCAGCCGCGGCGAAGGTGCAATCACCTAGGCCAGCAAAGGTATTCCCATAAGCTTGAAAGACGTCATTGATTGGTCCTGGATAACAATCAGTAACGTTCTGTATGCAATTGAATATTGCTCCCGAATTGGCGATTGTTGATATGCCATTTACGTTCGTACCTATTTCATTCGTGGCCATCAAATAGGTTGTGGTGGGGCCACTTGGGATATTGCTAATTATGCAGGTGGTGCTCGTCCACGTCGTGCAAGTTTCGCCCCCGGGATCAACCGTCAGAGTGTAGATGATTGGTCCGTAACCGTCGCCACTCGAAATAACACTGGCTGGACACCAATCCGCTTGAAGGACTCCGGGAGAAATCCACGTCGTAGTCAATTGAGAAGCGCTGCTCGTTGACCACCCTGGTTTCTGGTAAGACTCAAGTGGGGTCACGCCGCAGGCCAAAACAGGGGGAGGCGTAAGGCTTATCGGAGGTGAGACTTCATATTGTTTTGGTGGGGACCAATCTCCTTCCCCTAGAGTGTTAGTACCTGCAAGAGATACAGACCAAGTACCTGCCGATGGGGTAGATACCCACAGTAATACGTCAGAATTCTGGTCCTGAATTTCATAAGTCTCGCTGCTTACCAGACCTGTGGGGGAGGTAAATTGAGCTGTAAAACTCGATGTTTGAAAATTCGATACAGAATTATAAACATCGATTGCCGCTACTTTTGCGGTGAGATTGCCATTGAGCATTGAAAGTGTGAAATCAGGGGCATTAACGGATTGCAGAGAGGGATCGATAGTGAATTCTTCCGAGGATGACCATTTGCCTTGGCCGGATGCATTTACTGCAGCGAGACTTACTTGCCAAGTACCAGAATCCGCACTCGGTTCAAGGATGTTCAACGCACCATCACCATCCAGATTATCGGACGAGACTGCCAGCGGGATAACGAAAGTTGCATCATTCAACATAAATCGAGCAACAAAAGATGTGGCGTGGAATTGCGCAATTATTTTAATTAGGTTTATTGCAGAAACCGTGACTGATAAATCACCATTGTCGGCCGATATAGTGAAATCGTCGTTGGTCACTATTGGTAGCGGAATTTTTTTTTGTTACTTGCAGCTTTATCGATATCCAGGTGAGTTTGTTGTTCTTTCTCTGGCATTGATAAGTCAGATTTCCCTGCTTCTGAGTGATCCCGGACTTCTGGCATAAGTTTCCAACTTTTATGACGGAAGCTTGTGCAGGGACAAAATTTAACCCTAGGAGCACTCCGGACAATAGAAATGTGGTTATCCAGACAATCCCTCGAAATCGACTCACGAAAATAACCATAGTCTTATGGTACGACATGTGGATAAATGCAATGAATTAACTGAGTCGAGTATGTAAATTAACTTCAGGAGAACTGTAAGGTAAACAGATGAATGTCACGATGAGAGAAAGAGCTTTAGGCTCCCTCTGGGGTCTAGCCCTAGGAGACGCTCTTGGCATGCCTACTCAAGAACTCAGTCGTTCAGAATCATTAGAAATTTTAGGTAATCCGCCGACTTTTAGAGATGCACCGCAGGATCATCCTTTTGCAACTGGTCTCAAAGCAGGATCGATCACCGATGACACGGAGCAGACTTTGCTCTTCGCAGAATTGCTCATTGAAAATTTAGGTGTGATCTCTCCAGAGCAGATTGCTCAGTCTTTGCAAGAGTGGGAGACTCAACAGATAGCTCTCGGCCGTTTTGGCTTGTTAGGTCCGTCTACAAAACGGGCGCTGGAAGAACTTCGAGCAGGAAAAGATCCCTCAGAAACTGGACGACTGGGAACGACTAATGGTGCTGCGATGCGGATAAGTTCCGTTGGAATTCTCTACCCTCCAACCAAGCGACGCGAACTTGTCGAACAGTGCGTCAAAGTTAGCCTCGTTACTCACAATACAGATGTGGCGATTAGTGGCGCTGCCGCGGTTGCCGCAGCAATCTCCGCTTTTATTGATGGTCAAACTTTTTCGCAGGCTATTGCCTTTGCCATTGAAGTCGCAAATATCGCCATGAAACTTGGCAATCAAACAGCGAACCCTCCACTTTCAGATTTAATCGAGAGCGCCTTAACTGTCACAACAATTGAAGAGGCGATAGAGAGGTTTGGAACTTCAGTAGAGATGCGCGAATCCTTGCCGATGGCATTTGCTTGTCTCTCATTGGGGCAGGATTCTCCATGGAACGCAATCACTTTAGCGGCGGGAGTTGGTGGAGACACAGACACAATTGGGGCAATCACTGGGGCGATGATTGGTGCCAAATGTGGAATGGATGGCTGGCCGCAGGGGGCAATTTCATTGGTACGGAGAGTGAATTCCTTGAATGTGGAAACGACAGTAGATTCACTCTTGGAACTAAGAGTTGAAGAATGACCGTCTATAGCCTTGAAAGTGCGATCATAGATTTAGTCCTAAGTGTTCCCTACATACCCAGCGCAGGGGGAGATGTCTTGGGCGAAGATTTCAGAGAGACTCCCGGGGGTGGAATTTATCCATTGCTCGCTTCTAGGAGATGTGGGGTCCCATCTACTTATTTAGGTCGATGCGGTAGCGGTCCTCGCGGGTCACTGATCCAGAATTTATTTGCAAAAGAGGGAATATCGAGCTTTCTGCCTGCGACGAACGAGAGAGACACGGGGTTTTGCATAACGATGGTGGAACCTAATTCGGAACGAACATTCATAACCCACGCCGGCATTGAAGCCGAGATAACTACCGGCCTCTATAAAGAGTTGAAATATGCCGCCGATGACTATTTGATCGTGTCCGGGTACGACCTTGCTTATTCAACTTCGCAAGTTGCAATTGTAGAACATCTCCAGTCGATGGCTTCGGGCACCTTAGCCTTCGATCCCGGCCCCCTTGTCGGTGAAATTCCAATTGCCTTGCTTGAGCAGGTATTAGTGAGAACTCAAATCCTCAGCCTTAACGAAAGAGAATTTCAGCTACTGGGCGGCGATGCAACGGCATTAATTAAGCGGTTAGCTCATGATGCAATTATTGTGCTTCGAGACGGCGCAAAAGGTTCTACCCTAATCGACGGAGCGATGATTACTCATCTCGATGCACCTCGCGTTGATTCAATCGACTCGACTGGAGCCGGAGATATTCATCTGGGAACTCTGCTTGCGATGAGAGCAAGAAATCTAGATTGGCTCACCTCTCTATATGTTGCCAACGTTGCGGCAGCGATATCTGTGACAAAGTTTGGGCCAGAGAAAGTTCCTACATTTGATGAGATCAGAATGAGCCCCCTCTTTCAAAGTGATAAATATTCGGCTCTGGAAGGAGTCGATTAATGAGAGTCCAGGAGTATGCATCCCCAGAGTCCGCCGCCTCGGACGCAGCAACCTATATTCGGGAGCGCCACCAGATCGATGGGATAACAACACTGGTGATTCTTGGAAGCGGCTGGGCATCTATAAAGGATTCCATCGGATTCGCGGAACATAAGGGTTTCATCTCCGAAATTCCCGGATTTGTCTCACCATTTGCCGAAGGTCACTTAAATGAGTACCAGATTCGCAAGGTTTCCGGAGCAAATGTATTAATTCTTTGCGGTCGCACTCACTTGTATGAAGGGATGGGAAGCGATCAAGTTGCTCATGGTGCTCGGACCGCTGCTGCATTAGGAGCTTCATTCTGCCTAGTAACAAATGCCTGCGGTAGCTTACGTTCCGATTGGGAACTTGGTCGGCCTATTCTGATTCGAGATCACATTAATCTAACTGCGGTCTCACCTCTTGAAGGTGCAACATTTGTAGATTTAACAGATTGTTGGGATCAGGAATTGCGATCGAAGATTCAAATGAAATATCCGGAAATGCAAGAGGGAGTGTATGCCTTTATGCGCGGACCCAACTATCAGACGCCAACTGAAACTCAAATGTTACTCACGATGGGTGCAGATATGGTTGGAATGTCTGGCGTGTTGGAAGCAATTGTTGCTCACTCAGAGGGCATGAAAGTATTTGGTATCTCACTCGTTTCTTCTCTCGAACTTAGTCCGAGTTCTATTGACTCGTCTGAAGTCGTTCAGATAGCCTCTTTAGGTGCACAAAAGTGCGCGAAGTTGATGGAGGATGTAATAGATCTTTCAGCTCGCTTCTAATCTAGGGGGACCGAATGTCGAAATCAGACTCACAAATACCTGGGGGATTTAATATAGAGATAAACGCGATCAACGTAATCGCGGAAAATGAACGCAAAGGACAACCGCGGGATCTCTTTTGGCCCTGGTGTGCAGCCAATATTTCCGTACTTGGAGTGAGTTACGGCTCATTCTTTCTTGGTTTCGGAGTTTCATTTTGGCAGGCAACAATCGCTGCGATTATCGGAACTGTTTTCTCCTTCCTTCTAGTTGGTTTTGTATCACTAGCAGGCAAGCATGGATCCGCTTCGACGATGACGCTATCTCGAGCCTCCTTTGGAATTGATGGCAATAAGTTGCCCGGAGTACTTTCATATTTAACCCTTGTAGGCTGGGAAACCGTTCTCTGCTCTTTAGCAACCCTTGCAACGGCAACAGTTTTTGGCAGGATCGGTGGATTGCATGGCACAACCGCCAAATTGCTCGGATTTGCCATCGTTGTTCTGCTAACAATGGGAGGCGGAATTCTCGGCTTTAATGTAATCATGAAGTTGCAGAGAATTATTACCATTGCGACTGGAATTCTCACCGTTGGCTACATGATTCTTACCTTTAACAAGATTAGTTGGCACGCAGTGTCCGCTCACCCAGCTGGCAATTTCCAAGCATTTATTGGAGTACTGATATTTGGAATGACAGGCTTTGGTTTGGGTTGGGTAAATTCTGGTGCTGATTACTCCCGTTATCTTCCCCGCGCGGTTTCCAGCCGAGGGGTAATTGGTTGGACCGTATTGGGCGCATCCCTGGCTCCCGTCATTCTTGTTATCTACGGAGCACTGCTCGCTGGCAGTGATAAGAAACTCAATGATGCCATCGCGGGAGATCCAATTGGAGCGCTTACTTCAATTCTTCCTACCTGGTATCTCATACTATTTGCAGTGGTTGCAATTTTGGGACTCGTTGGTGGATCGGTTCTCGATATTTACTCTTCGGGATTAGCTCTGATTTCGCTTGGACTCAAGATTCCAAGGGCAGTTGCCGTTGGAATCGATGGTGCGATCATGATTGCCGGAACCATTTACGTTGTCTGGTTTGCATCTAACTTCTTCGGTCCTTTCCAAGGTTTCTTGATCACCCTTGGGGTTCCAATTGCAGCATGGGCTGGGATTTTCATCGCCGACCTCTCGCTACGTAAGCGTGGCTATGACGAGATTGATCTCTTCAATTCCAATGGGAGATACAAGTCAGTGAACTGGACATCAGTCTCGCTCTTGGTTGTCTCTTCGGTTATTGGATGGGGTCTGGTAACGAATTCCTTTGCTTCGTGGCTTTCCTGGCAGGGATTCTTGCTGAAGCCATTCGGGTTAGGTGGCAAGACTGGTAGTTGGGCCTACGCCAACCTCGGTGTTGCGGCCGCTTTGGTGCTCGGATTCGTCGGCTATCTGCTGCTTGGAAGAAAGGCAGTTGCTGAGCAAGAGGCGATTAACTAGATAAAAGCCACCTACTTGCCCCTGTCACTGGGGAGCAGTATCTTTCGAACATATGTTCGAATCAGCCTTAAACCCGCCACCTTCGGGATCAGTCCCGGAGGTGGCGGGTGCTGTCTCGACTACACCCGGGGCGCGGGTAATTGCGCCCCAGGGCGAGCCCATGGAGTTCATTTATAAGGGGCGACGCTTTCATGTGCATGCGATTGTCTCGCGGTGGCGCGAATCTGGGGGGTGGTGGAACCGGATCGATGATGGTCGGCTACGGAAGGCCCCACTTGAAGATGTGATCTTCGATGATGGGGGTAAGGCGATCTGGAGGGTCGAAGCGGCTCCTGAGGGGGCGCTAGCGACCTTTGAGATTGAGTTGGATGAGATTACTGGCAAGTGGCTGGTACGCCCTACATCCAGGCCTTCATGAAGATTCCATTTACGCACCTCTCGGTAGCGAGTGGTTACTCCTTTAAATATGGCACTGCCTTGCCGGCTCGCTTGGTGGAGCGAGCTGCAGAGCATGGTGCATCTGCTCTGGCTTTAACTGATCGTGATGGCGCTGCCGGTGCAATTAGATTTGCAAAGAGCTGTGAAGAGATGGGTGTGGCGCCAATCTTGGGTGTCAACCTAAGTTTTCTGCAGAAGAAGTATCGTGTCACCATCTTTGCGCAGGGTGATGGGCTCGGTGCGCTCTATCGCTTGATCACCAGTATTAATTTGAGCGAAGATAAATTATTGACATATAAAGTCTTGACTGAAGCAGCGCAGTATTCATCACAATTAATTCTGGCACATGGCGTTGATTCACAATTGGCGGCGGCAATTAGCGCACGGCGCGGTGAAGAGGCGATCTCTATTTATGGTTCTGTAGCTGATCTATTTGCGGGGCAAGTCATTGAATGCACATCGCACCTGCGGGCGGGGACGGGGCCGTTGTCGACAACACATGCGGCGCGGATGTTGGGCTTTGCGCGCGATAACAATCTGCCCGCGATTTTAAGCAATGCGGTGCGTATGCTCGATCGTAAGGATGGACCGGTCGCAGATGTATTGGATTCGGCACGCAAGCTGGTGCCACTGCACTACAAACATGTAGAGCGCAGCAATAGTGAGGCATATTTAAAGAACCCTGCCGAGATGGCATGGGTGGGCGATGAGATTGCACGAGCTGCAGGAGAGCGCAACGGCAATCGTTTGTTGGCAGATACCGAAGATTTGGCGCAGCGCTTACGTCTATCGCCGCGGCGGGATATTGGCATGGGAGCGATTCATCTGCCGCATATTGTTGACCCTTCAGAGCTGCGGGTGCGCACGCGGGCTGCCCTCTCGCGCTATACGGGTGAATTATCTGTTAAGGCTGCGGTGCGGTTAGAGGAGGAGCTGGAAACTGTTACGACGCTGGGCTTCGAACCCTATTTTTTAAGCGTTGCTGCTGTCGCCGATATGGCGCGAGCGCGAGGGATTCGAGTGGCGGCGCGAGGATCTGGTGCGGGTTCCTTGATCTGTTATCTGCTTGGGGTATCTGGGGTAGAGCCCATTAGCCAAGGGTTATTGATGGAACGTTTCTGTTCTGTTTTACGCGCAGAGCTGCCCGATATTGATATCGATGTTGAATCGGATCGTCGGCTAGAAATATATAGCGCAGTCTTCGATCGCTTTGGTTTCAAGAGTGCAAAGTATGCACCAGGTGACAATAGTTCGACGGCGACCGTTGCGATGGTGGAAACATATAAGGCGCGCCATGCGATCCGCGATGTGGGTGCGGCGCTGGGGATCGCGCCGATGGAGATCGATCTGATTGCCAAGTCGATGCCGCATATTAGGTCGCGCAATATTCAAAAGGCTTTGGAGAATCTGCCAGAACTTAAAAGCCTTAACCTCAACAGCCCAATACTGAAGACGGCGATCAACCTTGCTGGCAGACTCGATGGCTTACCGCGCCATTTAGCGATGCATCCCTGTGCTGTTGTCTTATCCGATCCAGGCCTACTCGATTATGCACCGATCGAGATCAATGCCAGCGGTTATCCAATGTTGCAATTTGATAAGGACGATGTCGAAGCGATTGGTCTGCTCAAGCTCGACATTCTCGGGGTGCGGATGCAATCGGCTATTTCGTATGCGCTCGATGAAATCAAACGTGTTGATGGTATTGATCTTGATATCGATGAGATTGCGCTCGATGATGCACCGACCTTCGATCTTATTAAATCCGCGCGTACTTTGGGTATCTTTCAGATCGAAAGCCCAGGGCAGCGCGAACTCGTCGGAAAGTTTGCACCCGATACCTTTACTGACCTGATCATTGATATCTCACTCTTTCGGCCGGGACCAGTTAAGAGCGACATGATCGTGCCCTTCTTGAATGGGCGACAGGGGCTTAGGCCGCGTGATCTGATTCATCCCGACCTCTATGACGTGCTCCACGAGACCGAGGGCGTCGTTGTCTTTCACGAACAGGTGATTCGAGTTATCTCGATCATGTCGGGTTGCACCTTGGCGGCCGGTGATGAACGTAGGCGCCAGATGGGTAGTCCAGAAGGGCAGATAGAGGTGCGCGATTGGTTCTATCCCGCAGCGCTGGCACGCGGATATACCAACGCAGTGATCGATGAGGTCTGGGAGATCTTGCGATCCTTCGCCTCCTTTGGGTTTTGCAAGGCGCATGCCGCCGCTTTTGCGTTACCTACTTATCAATCGGCATGGCTTAAAACCCATTACATGGCGCCCTTTATCGCAGGGCTACTCACCCACGATCCTGGCATGTATCCCAAGCGTTTGATCTTGGATGAAGCGCGGCAATGGGGGATTACCATCTTGCCGCTCGATGTCAATAAATCTGATCGCGATTACAGAGTAGAGCGGGTGGACCTTGATGGTTCAGCGCGTGCACCATACCTCGCTCCAGATTTGTTGAGTACCGGCAAGAGTTTGGTATTACCCGATGCACGGGGATATGCGATTCGAATGGCGTTGCCAAGACTGGCGAGATCAAATGGAGCGCTACACGTGCAGATCTGATCTTCGGATCAAACTCGATCCTACGAGCGCTCTC
>Ga0214165_1000300_pt1 | contig 38235 bp, 37 predicted proteins | sample TroBogypolimnion_34_FD_153004 | JGI IMG/M metagenome (GOLD analysis project Ga0214165, IMG submission 153004) | Freshwater microbial communities from Trout Bog Lake, WI - Practice 03JUN2009 hypolimnion v3 | ecosystem: Environmental > Aquatic > Freshwater > Lake > Hypolimnion/Profundal zone ... | reverse complement strand
GATGTCCGTTGCTTACCCTTCTCTAAAGGTGCGATTGGTTGGTTTCCTACCTGGCATCTTGACCCCAGGGGGCGTCACGCATCAAGCGATTGAAGATATTGCGGTTTTGAGAGCGGTACCCAATATGACGATTTTGGAAGTCGGCGATGCAACCGAGGCCGAATCAGTTTTGGATGTTGCTCATGCAGTTGATGGGCCGGTGTATATCCGCGCCCTCCGCGGTGAAGTCAGTCGTATATTCCCTAAAGATGAGCCGTTTAAATTTAACACGGCACGGATACTTTCGACTGGAAGCGACATTACCCTCATCACTTCTGGGGTTATGACCGAAGAGGCGCTACGCGCAATTCCGCTCCTGCAAACGCGGGGAGTCGGCATAACGCATCTGCACGTGTCAACACTGAAGCCATTTACCGATCCCATAGTTATGAAGGCGCTAGCTGGGGCAAAATTCGGAGTTATCACCATGGAAAATCACTCCATTGTTGGTGGGCTTGGTAGCGCAGTCGCTGAATTGATGGCAGAGAATGGAATGGGTGTTCCGCTGAAGCGAATCGGGCTCAAAGATACCTATGCTCACGGGGCTGCGCAGAAATATCTGATGACAGAGTATGGCCTAGATGCAAAGTCCCTGGTCGAAGTTGTTGAGACCTTACTTTCTAAATCGCTAGATATCAGTGAGTCAGAATTAATTGAATCTAGAACGGTTAGCGTCCACAGTAGCGCAAAGGCTGAGGCGCTGTGACAGATCGCCTTTATGTTACGTACGAATATCATGGTACGGGACCCCGAGAGATTGCAGATTTTGTTCGTGTTGAACAGTCGATTGAGTTTCCAATTGAATTAGCTCCTCAATGGATCCAAGACGAGGTAGTCGGAAAGATTGAAGAGATATCTTCAATATCCGATGATCTTCACCATATTTCTATTTCTTATCCTGCTGGAAATACTGGATTTGAACTTCCACAACTACTCAATGTTCTATGGGGAAATTCATCACTCGTCCCAAACCTTCGACTCATCAGCGTTGTACTTCCAGATTCGATTACAAGTAGGTTCCGCGGACCCCGCTTTGGAATAGATGGGTTAAGGGCGCATTTTGCTGCCCCCACTAGACCTTTACTTACAACGGCGCTCAAGCCCATGGGTTCTGATTCCAAGACTTTGGCGCAGATGGCGCGCACGTTAGCGCTGGCGGGCTTTGATCTCATAAAAGATGATCACAGTTTGGCGAACCAACCCTGGTCCATGTGGCGCGAACGAGTCGAATTAGTCTCTAGGGCTGTTAAGGACGCCAATGAGATAACTGGAAAGAAGTGCGCTTATGCGCCCAGCCTCAACTTGCCATTCGATCAGATCCACGATGCTGCCCACACGGCAAAGGCCTTAGGGGCGGGATCTCTCTTAGTGTTACCTGGGATCACCGGGTTTGATTCAATGCGAACCCTGGCCGAGGATGATTCGATCGGATTGCCGATTCAAGCCCACCCTGCTTTATTGGGGTCATACACATCCTCCCCAACAAATGGAATTGCGCACGGTCTTCTCTTTGGCATGTTCGCACGTTTAGCCGGCGCTGATATAACGATCTTTCCTAATACTGGCGGGAGGTTCTCCTTTACACCTGCTCAATGTCAGGAAATTCTCCACCATGCGCAACGACCTTTGGGGCACCTTAAGCCGATTTGGATCGCTCCTGCTGGGGGAATGACATTAGAGAGGATTCCGGGAATGTTAAGCGCTTATGGAAAGGATTGTGCCCTGCTTATTGGGGGAGCGTTGAGTCGAGGCGATCTCGCAACAAATGCCGCGGAGATGGTTAAGGCCATTCAATAGTTCGATTGGCCCCCGGTCGAGGCATGCTAACTATTTGACGATTGGCTTGAGGCTCATGGCAAAAGCGATGAGTTGTTTGAGTGTAAATCCGCCCTGGGTACCTAGACGTATATATGTCGAGCCGTAAGGCGTTTTTGCTGGAAGAGTAAATGTTATTTCCCCTCCGTGTTGAGCGAATGATGCGGAAGTACATTTTGAACTGCTGCAGTAAATCCCAATATTGGCTGTGACTCCATTGATCTTCGTTGTTCCGAGTAATTGCGGGTGATCAACTCCGGTGCAGTTAAATGTGGCTGCCGTTTCCACGAGTGCGATCCCCAAATCTGCTGAACCAAATCCGGCGAGAAGGTATTTATCTCTCTTGGGGAAGAGTCTGCATGGGCGTACCTCGAAGTTAAGTGGTTTGAGACCTAAAGTGTTTGCCGGCTTGAGGATTCGGAATTTCACTGTTGCTTGGAGATTTTGGTACCTATCCCCGCTTGCGATTGCAGGGGCAGAGTTAATCGAAAATAGCGCTGTTGCCGTGAGAGCTAAAACCAGTCCTAGTCGCTTCATGCTCTGAATTTACTCAATTGCTGACCAGTGTGCTCAATATAATCTTCCCGATTGATTTGCGACTTTCGAGGAAAGTTTGGGCTTCTCCTGCTTGCGTTAATTCAAATTCGGCACCTATCTGCACTTTCAAGGTACCTGCAGTGATTTGCTGGAAAACATCTTGCAATCGGCTTTGAAACTCACCGGCTTCAGATGCATAATCGTCGAGTTTTGGACGAGTCACATAGAGCGAGCCTCGGGTATTTAACTCCTGCAAGTTAAATGGAGGAACCTGGCCACTTGATGCTCCAAATAGAACCATAAAACCCCTAGGTTTGAGCGAGGCTAGGGATTGGGAGAAGGTTGATGCGCCAACTCCGTCATATACGACATCAACGCCATTTCCATTATTTATTCTCCGCACCTCTTGCGAGAAATCGCTGTGACCGTCAAGAACAATCACCTGATCGACCCCGATTTCTCTGATGAAATCGGCCTTCTCGCGCGAAGAGGTGGTAGCTATTACCGATCCGCCCCGCTGCAGAATCATTTGGCAAATGAGATTTCCCGTTCCACCGGCCGCAGCATGAACTAAAGCTACGCTCTTTGGCTGAATCTTAAATGTCGAATTAACCAGGTAGTGGGCAGTTGCCCCTTGCAAAGCGACCGCCGCCGCAAGGTCAAAGGAAATATCTGGGGGAACTAAAGCAACTTTCTTTGGATCAGCAATTATGAATTCGGCATAACTCTTTGGAACTGAGGCCCAAGCGACTCTGTCGCCAACACTGAATCCCACAACATCCGCGCCTACTACGGTGATTATTCCCGACCCTTCGAGTCCAGGAGTGAAAGGGAGAACCTTTGTGTAAGGAGGCACGCCACTTCTTTGATAGATATCAATGAAATTTACTCCGATCGCAATTACCTTAATGAGAATCTCGGAGTGGGAGGGGGAAGGAATATCGCTCTCTTCAACCGTCAATTCTTCAGCGCCGCCAAAGTTATTGATTCTGATCTGTCTCATTGTGCTGCCAACTTTCGTATCACTCTTCCGTTGCGGGTACCTAAATGTTCGCCATTCAACACCGTGAGCTCGCCATTCACCAGCACATGGGAAATTCCTGCTGGGTACTGATGAGGCTTTTCGTACGTTGAGAGATCTTTAATCTGCTTTGGATCAAATACAACAATATCTGCCTGAGCGCCTTTCTTGATTACTCCACGATCCTGTAAGTGCAATTTTTTGGCGACATCGCCGGTAGATATTTGCACCGCGCGCTCCAAGGAAATTCCAGCGCTGCCAACATATGAGCGAAATAGGCGAGGAAATGTGCCATACGAACGTGGATGTGGCGATCCAGAACCCGTTGGACCATGGGGGTCTAGGGATTGACCATCAGAACCAACTAACGCAGCTGGATGTCTGAGAACTGCTCGGACATCTGCCTCATCTCTGCCAAAAGCAATGATTCCCACCGAATTACCCATATCGGCAAGTAAATCGAGGGCGGTTTCTGCCGGATCTTGCTGCAGGGAACTAGAAATCTCGGTGATAGTGCGTCCAATTAATTGTTCTCGGCCGGCCAGGACCGCACTGATTTGTACCTCGTTCCACGAGAGGAGCGAATTTTCCCAAACCTTCAAGACTTTGCTTCGCGTAAGAGTTTCGGTGAGTCGTCTTTGCATGGCCAGATCGCCACCCTCTTGCGTCCAATCAGGCAGCAACTGGCTCAGTGGGCAATTGCCTGCAATGTAGGGATAAACATCAACATTGATCTCGGCCCCTGCAGAATTAGCCTGGTCGATCTCTTCTAACGCCTGTGAAACTTTTCCCCAGTTCCGTTCACCCACACTTACCAAATGAGAGATTTGAGTGCGAACCCCAGTCTTCCTTGCAATATTAATTACCTCGCGCACCGACTTCAGCAGGTCATCTGCATAGTCACGCATGTGAAAGGCAAAGATAGAATCGTTATCTGCAACCGTTTGGGCTAAGCCAATAAGTTCATTCTCTGAAGCAAAAGAGATCGGGGCGTAGTTGAGCCCGGTCGACAATCCGAGCGCTCCGGCTGATAGAGATTGCGCCAATAGCTCCTTCATCTGGTCGATCTGATAGGCGCTCGCTTCTGCTCTCTCATAACCCATCACAGCTGCATGAATAGGTATATGCCCCACTAGCGTTGCCAAGTTGAGACTGGTTTTCATTTGATCCATAAAATCTAGATATTGCGCCAGCGTTTCCCACTGCCACATGACGCCTGGGTCGAGATCGAGATATGCAACCGCGGCTCGCAGATCTTTAAGGCTTCCCCCGGATGGAATAGGCGCGACCCCAAAGCCACAATTACCTACTACCTCGGTCGTGACGCCTTGATGAATCTTGCTCTGAGCAAGTGGATTAGAGATAAGGGTTAGGTCGGAGTGGGTATGTATATCTATGAAACCTGGTGCTAAAACCTCACCTGAAATATCTATAACGCAATCGGCATCGGCACCTTGCAGGTTACCAATCTCCAGAATCTTCTCGCCAGAGAGCGCAATATCCGCATGAAATGCTGCGTTCCCAGTCCCATCGACAATTAGCCCACCACGAAAGATCGTTTCAATCAATTCTTGATCCTGAAATTCATCTCTTGGTTGGTGTGACAGTCCGAGGATCTGCCAAACCCAAGAAAGTCAGTGAATCTGCATGGATGATCTGCTCGATCTGTTCCAATGAAATCTTGGGAAGTTTTGTTCCTTCTACGATCTCATTGACTGCGCGCAACCGCTGCATTGCATAGGCAGGCGTGGTGATTGGAAAATCCGAACCAAAGATCACTTTATTCATGACGCCCCACTCAGTTGCCATGAGCAACCCTTCATAGAGCATCCAAGGTCGTGTATAGATTGCCGAGCAATCAGCCACAACATTCTTGTGCTTACGAATTGTCACAACGGCATCTCGCACCCATGGATGACCGATATGTGCCATGATAATTTTTAACTCTGGGAAGCGAATCGCAACTTCATCTGTTACTAAGGGATGGGCATATGCAAGGGGTGCTTCGGCAACAGGGGATGCTCCCGTGTGAAAGATGATGGGCAGAGCAAGTCTTTCAGCCTTTGCATATAGACGAAGTGCTTCACGACCTAGGGGATCAAAACGTTGATAATTTGCGCCGAGCTTGATTCCCTGGAGGCCAAGAGAAATCGCTCTTTCCATCTCTTCGTTCCAGTCATGACGCATGGGATCTATCGACATAAATCCGATACGCCGAGAATCTTGCCGTACGAAGTCCGCCGTCGCTTCGTTGATTCGATGGGCATCGCCAGGCATCCCAACAAATCGCTCGGAATCTGGCACATGGATATTGAAGACGATGGACACATCAGCTGCTTCCATGCCCTTGACGTAATCCTCGTAACCATTGGTTGTATTAACCGGATCACCAGAATGCCATCCCGTATAGCTTCGCATCTCCGATTTCGGTACCGGGCCAATGTGAGTCGGGGTGTGGGTGTGTACATCAACAATCATTGTGCTTCGCCTTCTTCTCTGGTTCGCAGGGATCAGCTCATCATGGATGCGGGGATTGCTTTGATAGAAGATAGCCCATAGCAGCACTGTCATCAAGGGTGTGGGTTCGGCCCTTCCTGTGGCAGATTTAGTACATCACCAAACCACCTGAAATATTGAGATCTTCACCAGTTGTAGCACCAGATCTATCAGATGCCAGAAATAGAACTCCTTGTGCGATATCTTCTGGAGTGACAAATCTTCCAGTAGGTACCATTTCTAGCCACGCGGCTGTGACTTCTTCGGGTGTTCGCCCTTCTCGGCTAGCGACCTGGGCGATCACGCTATCGAGCCGAGGGCCAGCAACGAATCCAGGTGAGATGAGATTTGCTCGCACCCCGTGACTTCCGAGGTCTAGAGCCAAACTGCGTACCATTCCGACCAGGCCAAGTTTAGATGCTGCATAAACGCTGCGATTTATCAGTGGTCGTTTCCCTGTTATAGAGCCAATGAAAATAATTGATCCCGATTTTCGAGAGATCATGGAAGGAATAACTTCTTTCGAAAGTAGGAAGGGACCCTTGAGATTTGTGTCGAGGACTTCATCCCATTCACCTTCCTCCAACTCCCAAAGTGGAGAATTTTTACCTGCAATCCCACTGTTGTTAACCAAGATATCAATCCGTCCAAATGCTTCCAAGGATTGGCGAACCGAGTTCTGTATTGTTGCGTGATCTAGCAGATCTATAGAAAAAACAAGTGGAGTAGGAGCAACCTCTAAATTGGCAATCAGCTCGGCGGTACCATTTAAGGCTGCAATATCTCTTCCCGTTAGGATAAGTTGAGCGCCTTCACCCGCCAGAGCAAGACTTATTGCACGACCAATTCCTCGACCCGCACCAGTGACGAGTGCAACCTTATTTTCTAATTCTTTCACTTTCATCCTTCTCTTTCGGTAAAAAGTTACTCTGTCAGCCTAATTGCCCCGCGCCACGGAGCCAATAGCCAAGCGTTAAATAGGGCGATGTTGATCGTGACTCGGCGACACCAATTAGTATTTTCTAACTATGCTTAACTCTTATTTAGAGTACCCAGGGAGATAAATGAGCATTTCTGAATTTGCAGCCCAAGATGGATTTCCCGTTGAATATGGTCATGGACTCTTTGATGGCCTCGGAGATCGACTGGGAGCAACCGTTGTAGTAATGCAACCCAACCCTTGGGAGTTAATTAAGGAGCGCTTTGGAACTCCGCCCCGACTAGTAATTGAAGCCCGAGAGCTTTCTCCGGCTGCTTTAGATGATTTGGCGGCTTCAATTCCAGGCAATGTCACCATAGTCGGAGTCGGCGGCGGATCCGCCATGGATGTCGCTAAATGGCTGCGTTGGAAGACCCAACTTCCTTTAATTCAAGTGCCTACCCTGGCCTCTGTCGATGCATGTTTTACCCGCATGTCCGCTATTCGGAATGATAATAAAGTTAGTTACCAGGGCGATGCAGTTCCTGAACGAGTTCTAGTCGACTATCGCATCCTGCAAGAAGCTCCCAGTAGATTTATATCAGCTGGCATTGGTGATGTTCTGTCCTGTCATACGGCGTATGCAGATTGGGAGATGGCTTCAAAACTCGGAAAATCAATTCCCTGGAATGCCGCTGCTGCTCAAGCATCTTTAAGGTATATGGATGTTTTGGAATCCGTTGCCCCAGAGATTGCGAAGCAATCTACAGTCGGAATTAAAACTTTAATGGAGTTATACCGCGAAAATGGCTGGTTGAGCCATGAAGTCGGGCACGCTAGATTTGAAGAGGGAAGTGAGCATTTCTTCGCTTACACCTTTGAAAATGTTACCGGTCGGACAATCTTGCATGGCGAACTAGTAACGATGGGTGTCCTAATGATCGCGGCCTTAACAGGCAATGATTATCAACGGGTAAAGTCAATCGTGCAAAGAGCCAGAACTCTCCATAAGCCAGAGGATGTAGGCATAACCTCACGAGAGATAGAAGAAACTCTTTATGCGATGAAAGAGTTTTCGATCGCTCAAGACTATTGGTACTCCTGGGCCCATGTGCTAGAGATTGGAAAGGCCGAGGTTGCAGAAGCTCTTAAGGCGCTGGATTTTTAAGGAAACAGTTTGCCCATTAACAGTGCATCGCCTTGGACTTGAAGATCGCTAAAACCAAGCTTGCGATAGAAGCTTTGAGCCCTGATGTTAGAGATGCCTACGCCGAGATGTACCCCTGTGGATCCTGCAGCGATCAATTTCTCGAAGAGCATTTCAATGACAGTTCGGCCAATCCCTCTGCCTTGAATTTTAGGGAGCAAATCAATATGCATATGCGATGGGTACTTTCTAGAAATCTCTTCCGAAGCTACCTCGGGGCTATGTATCATGAAGAAAATCTCTAAGTCATATGGCTTGAAGCGGGGGTGTGCGAACTGATATCTCGCTTGCAGCGCTGGCCAATATTTCTCTGCAAGTGTGGCTTCAAATTTCCTGGTATCAAGGGCAGCAAGGAGGTATCCACATGGCTCCGGGGCGGTGATCGCAAAGGAAAACTCTGGTGAAAACTCGAGATATGGTGCCACATAGACACGGCCGAGTATTTCAGGGTCAAAGAATTCAGCCGTGGCGTCTGATCCAGAATTACCCGTTTGCAAACAGACATTTAACAGGGCGGGCAAATCATTCATCGTTGCTTGCCTGATTGATATATTTGGAGCAAGATTGAGGGGTTCCATTGCAAAATCTTAATCGATTGGGGAAAGAACACCTTGTGTCCTTCAAGGTCAGCGCCTATGAAATATATCGCAATGGATTGTGGCGGGACTAAGTTACAGAGTGCAATTCACCTGCCTGGAGCCCCAGTCCAAATCTATGAATCAATGGGCGTTGGCCATGGGTCAGGTAATCTGACGGCGAACCTGATTAGTGCCATCTGTAGCGCCTTGCCCTCTAGTGAAGAGAATTTTGATGTAGTTGCCATCTGCTTGGCGGCAATTCCAGTCGCGGTTGAGGAACGAAATCAAATCGTTTCTGCAATCAGCAGATCGGTAAATACCAAGAAGGTTATTTTGAGCACAGACACATTGGCGGCATTCTTCGCCTCTTCGCAAGGAAACGACCTGGTCATCGCTATCGGGACAGGTACCACGGCACTCTTTGAAGTCGAATCAGAATTAGTTGAGATAAGCGGACTCGGGTACTTATACGGCGACGAGGCCAGCGCTTTCTGGTTGGGCAAACAAGGCATCAACTTAGCCCTTCAGTATCACGATGGCAGGGGAGAGAAAACCCAATTGCTAGAGATGGCACTGCAGCACTTTCACACCACAGCAGGTGACCTAACCAATCTGATCCACCAGCTCGACCGCCCAGTACCCGCAATATCAGAGTTTGCTCGTACCGTTGTTGCGCTAGCCGAAAGTGGTGACCTGGTTGCAAATCAGATAGTGCAGAGCGCCAGTGAAGAGATTTGGAAGATCGTTAAAGCCGCCAAGAGCAAAACAGGCATATCTTCGGTTAAATTAATCGGTGGTTTAGTTGCAAATAGCGATTTTTATTTTCAGGTGATCTCGAATCAACTCAAATCAAAAGAGCCAAATTTAATAGTCGAGCGTCCACTTGTTAATCCGATATCTGGAGTAGAGGCGATGGTCACCTTGCCGCTCACACCTAATTCAATTAAAGACCTTTATATTTATGGCACAGAAGAGTTATCGCAATTAGAAATACCCGACCTATCCCTTTCGTATTTAGATCAGGTCAGTGATTTACTCTTGCTTGCACAAGAGACCAATAGAGAGTCGCTCAAGTCCCTCATAAAAATGGCCAGTGAAACTTTGAAAAACGGAGGCCTTATCCACACCTTCGGCACCGGCCACTCTCATCTTCTCGCTGAAGAGATCTTCTATCGTGCAGGCGGGCTAGCTCCTGTTTATCCTATTTTGGATGAGCGGTTGATGCTCCATAAAAATGTGATTCAAGGAAGTCAGAACGAACGGCTGCCGGGGCTATACGAGGAGCTACTTGCAGGTCACCCCATCAAAAGTGGTGACACGGTAATTATCATCTCTAATTCTGGTGGAAATCAGGTCAGCATTGATCTCGCGATTAAGGCGCGCGAGCTTGGTGCCTTTGTATGCGCTTTAACAAGTTTGAATACCGCTGGTAGCTCTTCTGCGCGAGCTACTACTGGAAAGAAATTGCACCATTATGCTGATGTTGTATTGGATAATTGTGGCATTGCTGGCGATGCATTGATCGAGATTCCCGGTGTAGCGTTCAAGGTTGGGCCCACCTCTACAGTCGTAGGAGCAGCACTCTTGCAGGCAATGGTTGTGGGAATTGTGCAAATGTTGCAAAGTCAAGGGTTTCACGCAGAAGTCTTTCTATCGTCTAATATGCAAGGCGGCGATGAAAGCAATCAAGCACTTTTTGCAAAGTATTTTGAGATTATTCCTTTATATCGATAGGAATTCGCTTTAATCCATTGACACTGTATACAAATCATCTATAGCCTTCCCGAAATCGATGATAGGGGAGATAAGTGCCACATACTTCAGATAAGGCTCATGGCTCATTAGCTCAGAACGTCCTTGGACTCTGGGACGGAATCGTTCTGGGATTTGCCAGCGCCGCACCCGGTATCAGTATCGCTGGCGTCCTCGGTGGCATCGCTGGAGTTTCGGGTTATGGTGCGCTTCTTGCACTGCTCGTCGGTTTTATTCCTATGATCTTCATCGCCTTCTCTTTCTATCACCTCAATCGTTGGCGTGCCGATGTTGGCATCTCATATGCGTGGGTTGGAAGAATTTTGAGTCCGATGGTAGGTGCCTTTGTAGGCATTCTCATTTTGATTGCCTTTGTGGTCTCTAATTCATTTGCAATCATTCCTGCCGCAACAAATTTTCTCACCATCTTCTCTTCAAGTGCTGCAAACAACAAATGGTTGGTTACCGTACTCGGGTCAGTTTTCTTGGGCCTCATTACCTTACTTGTAGTAACGGGTATTCGCCTCGCCGCCAGGTTCCAATGGGCTCTAACGGCTTTTGAATTAACAGTGATGACAATATTTGGATTTATGGCCCTACATCATGGGTTAACCCATCGTCACCCTGGTAGTACGCCCAGCATCCATTGGTTCAGTTTGCATTCTGCGGGCGGTGGCTCTGGGTTGCTCGCTGGGCTTCTTATAAGCGTATTTTGGTACTCAGGTTGGGAAACATCAGTAGTGGTTAATGAAGAAACAAAGAAATCGCGACGCAACCCTGGACTTGCTGGAATTGGAAGTCTTGTCGCTGTTGTAGCGGTTTCAATCTTCTTTGGAGCTTTATTCTTCTCCGCAGTGAATCCCGTTGATATGAGTAAGAACTCGGCTTGGATGTCTACGCTTGGGCTACAACTTGCTGGGCGCCCCTGGGGTTATCTGCTTGTTCTCGCGATCATGGCTGGTTATTTAGGTGGAATTGAAACCACGATTATCACATTCGGAAACGTTGGTTATTCGATGGGTCGTGATGGAGTTCTTTGGCGGGCTTTCGCTCGCGTGGGCGACAAGAGCAAGATGCCTTGGCTTGCAATTACCGCTTTGAGCGTGCCCTCGTTCCTCATGTTCATTATCCAAGTCTGGTCGGGTGGAAGTCTGGCCACGATCGTGGCCGATCTCGCTTCCAGCCTTGGTTTGATGTTTGTTGTGTATTATGCCTTGACTGCACTTACTGCAGCATGGATGTTGCGCGGGATTGCTAAGACAAACCTCAATGTTGCCTTGACCGGCGTTCTCTTGCCTTTATTGGGAGCCTTAATTTTGACTTACATCGGGCTTAAGACGTGGGGCGGGACAGCTGGCCCCGTCAAGGTTACTTTCATTGTGGCGGTTATTGCGGCGCTTGCAATCACAGCGATAAGTCGGTTGCGCGGCACTTCTAGTTTCTTCCAGGAAAAAGTGAAGGGTGCTTTGACGCAAGCAGATATGTCTAAAGCCGGGGAGTGATTTGGCTTGAATAAGATGATTCTATGAAGAATGGAATTCGCTGTGGGGTGATCGAGGGATTCTATGGGCGCCCTTGGTCTGTCCCACAACGCGAGCGTATGATCGATTTGTTGGCGACCTGGAAATTGAACACCTTCCTCTGTTCACCTAAAGACGAGCCGAATCATCGCATTTATTGGCAAGAGCCATTTAGTGATCTAGCGCTAGCGAAGATAAGAAATCTTGTGGATCGTGGTGCGAATATCGGAGTCGATGTTGGCACATCACTCTCTCCCGGGCTTACCCTGGAATATTCAAATCCCGATCACCTCGATTCTCAACTACATCGCTTAACTCAGTTGAGTGCGATCGGTTGTTCACTAGTAGGGATATTTCTGGACGATATTCCGGGTGAGTTACAAACCGAAGAAGATAAGAGGAAGTTCTCTAGTATTGTCGATGCTCAACTTTATTTCACAAATTCTTTGTATGAAAAGGCGCTAAGCCAAGGCATATCCATGGAATTTATTGTGTGCCCTACGCAATATCATGGAATTGGAAACGAAGAATATATCTCGACTTTTGGTTCTGGTTTAAATCAAAATCTGAAATTGATGTGGACGGGCAGGCAGATCTGTTCGCCGACGCTGACTTACTCCGATGCGCAAATTCTGGAAAAAAGTACCAAACACCAGCCTTTCTATTGGGACAATTATCCAGTTAACGATGTTGCTATGACTTACCAGTTGCATATAGGACCGCTGCGAGGCCGAGACCCCGAGATTATCGCCAACATGTCGGGTTACCTGGCAAATCCTATGGAACTATTTGAATCTTCCTTGATTCCGTTGCGCACAATGGCTGACTTCTTTAACAACCCAGATGCTTACGATCCAGATAAGTCATGGAACGCAGCGGTCAATGAGTTTTTTGCGATGAAGTTGGAGCGAGATGCATTTCATCACTTTGGACGTACCGTTCAGGATTCTTGCCTCAATGGAGATGCTTCGCCGGATGTCTCCATGGTGCTCAATCGCGCCGCCTTCTTATGGCGTACAAAGGATTCGCTAGGCGCTAGCGGAATATTGAATTCGTTGAGCTCCGAGATCGCGGCGCACTCGCGGACGCTCCTCGCCCAAGAATTTACACTCAAAGATTTACAGTCCGAAATCCGTCCATGGGTGGTCAAATACCAAATGGGAGGCCAGGTAATTGATTATCTTGCCCAGATGCTCTCAGAAAATCCAAATTTCGAAGATGTCGGTCGCAATGAAGAGAGCGTGAGGAGTTTGACCCACCTATTGAGTGAATTACATTCGAATCGCTATCGAGTCTTTGGTGACCACCTTGAAATGCTCCTCAGTGATCTGATTGATGAACTTGAATGGGCCATAGAGAGAATCGAAAAATGACCAGAAAAATACTACAAGGGAGGATCAAATAAATGAGAGCCAGAAATATTTTAATCTGCCTCAGTTCGCTCGTCTTAACCGTAGGTGTAATATCGCCACAACTTTCTAGTGCGAGTTCAAGCGACAAAGTTCTGAGAATAGCTTTTGGTAGCAATGGCACCGACGGCAAGAAGATCTGGGACGCCGCCGCGGCACAATTTACGAAAGATAATCCAGGATGGAAAGTTGACTTCGAAATTCAGAATGATGACCTTTACGAAACTATTGGTCTGCAAAATCTGCTAACTAGCGGCACCGCGCCAGATGTCTATTTTGAGTGGGCTGGCCAAAGGTTACAGAATAAGTTGAAAGCTGGTTATGCAGCAGATATAACATCTCTAATCAACTCCAGTGGATTGACATCGGAATACACCCCAAAGTCCTTCGCATCGACCACAATCGGGGGAAAGATTTACATGGTTCCCTTTACTTCAGATGTCACAAATGTCATCTGGTACAACAAAGATATCTTTGCTAAATATTCTATTGCTATCCCTAAAACATGGGCGGAACTTTTAGCTGTGAGCGCGAAGCTCAAAGGGTTGGGAATTACCCCATTTGCTGTCGGCAATAAGGACCTTTGGGTAGCTGGCAATTGGAACGGCCATCTGCTTTCAAGAGTCGTGGGGGAGAAGTCATACGACCAGACCCTCAGCACGAAATCTCCACTCAACTCTCCGGCCTGGGTTAAGGCAATGGGCTATTGGTCGACGCTACAGAAGAACGGATATGTAAATAAGAGCGCTAACTCGATCAGCGATAATCAGGGCTACTCACTCTTCTTTACTGGTAAATATGGAATGTTGCCTATTGGTTCTTGGATTGTTGGAATACAGCAACAGCAAGCCCCGAAGTTTCATATGAGCTGGTTTAATTTACCTGCGGTCACCGGAGGTGCAGGCGACCAGAACAGTGTTATGGGAGTTACGACCGGTTACATTGTTAATGCCAAGAGTCAAAAGCAAGCCAAAGCCGTGGAATTTCTCAAAGATGCCTTTACCCCGACCGAAGTCACCGCTTGGCAGAAAGCAGGCTTCACTCCAGTGGCAAAGGCAGGTGCATCTGGAAAGCTCGACCCACTCTCGCAACAAATGGTGGATCTCTTGCAGTCTGGTGCCACTTTAGTTGCTCCACCTGACACCGGATATACCCTCAAGGTGGCAAATGCGCTAAATACTGCGACGGCTCAAGTTCTCGACGGATTCAAGAGCCCGCAAGCTGCGCTCGATCAAGCGCAAGCTGCAGTTAACGCGAAGTAAGCAAGAAGCAGAGTAGTTTAGAAAAAGAAGAGGAGTCTAGATTGAAACCGAGCAGTAAATCTGGACTCCTCTTTCTGCTCTTCCCCGCCCTTGCAATTTATCTATTTGCCGTCATAGCGCCCTTTGTTGGCACACTAGGGCTTAGCTTCTTCCGTTGGGATGGATATGCCAGACCAACGTGGGCCGGGTTAGATAATTACATTCGCGCTTTTAAGGACCAAGTCTTTCAATCCACATTCATCCATGTCCTTATTTACATTTTAGTGACATTGGTTGTTGAAGTTCTCCTGGGGATAATTTTGGCTGGTTTTATTTCTTCACGTAAGAAGACCACATTCCTAAGAATCTCACTGTTCATACCGGTAATGCTGCCCTCAGTTGTGATCGCTGTTCTGTGGAGCGCGATCTATAACCCTGATTACGGAATTCTGAACTCCATTCTGGCCGATCTAGGGCTTGCGAATTTGCAACATGTCTGGTTGGGCGACCCGGCAACCGCTCTCCTCTCCATTTGCTTTGTCTCGGGCTGGGTTTATTCAGGGTTCTTCATGGCGATCTTCGTTGCCGCATTTAGCCGCTTGCCCTCTGAGGTTATTGAATCAGCAGCACTCGATGGTGCTGGCGCGTATCAAATTTTTAGAAAAATTAAGGTTCCGATGATCCAGCAGTCGACATCGGTAGCGATATTGCTCTGCATCACAGGAGGCGTACAAGGCTTTGACTTGTTCTACGTTATGACAAATGGTGGTCCGTACAATACAACTGAGGTACCTACGACTTATCTGGTGAAAACTGTCTTTGCCAACGGAGAGATAGGTTATGGTTCGGCCCTCGCGATTCTCATCTCGCTAGTAGGTCTCTTCGCTGCTCTGGGCTTCAGAACTTGGCAGAGTCGCAAACAAGAAGAGTTGGAATACTGATGAAGCATTTCAAGCGCCTAGGTTCTGGTCTCATCTATTTATACGCTGTAGCCGCACTTTTACCCTTGATTTGGATGTTTTTAAGCTCCTTCAAGAGCGATGGCCAGATTGCGCAAAACCCCCTGGGATTGCCTACCCACTTTGATCTTTCGGTTTTCAAACAGAGCTGGAGTGATGGCGGTCTAGGGCTTTACGCTATCAATAGCTTCATCGTAACTTTGGCGACGGTAGTGATTGTGCTATTTACCAGTTCGATGGCGGGCTTTGCCCTTAGCCGGCTCAAATTTAAAGGAAATAAATTAATTACTGGCTTATTCTTACTGGGATTGCTTCTTCCCATCCAGGCCTACTTTATTGCGCAGAATCAGATGTTTGACTACTTCCATCTGAAAGATACGCGATTCGCTCTCATCATTCCCTATACCGCAATGGGTTTGCCCTTGGCCATCTGGTTGGTCAAGACTTATATCGATTCACTCCCTAAGGAACTTTTTGAAGCCGCCAGGATTGATGGAGCTAGTGATCTGCAAACCTACAGAACCTTGATGCTTCCCATTATCAGACCGGCACTGATTAATGTAATTATCTTTACGGCGCTCGGTGCTTGGAATGAATTTCTCCTCGCTCTGCTCTATATTCAAAATGAATCACTCAAGACCTTACCTGCCGGTCTCCTGACATATTCCTCGAGGTATGAGACCAATTATCAACTGCTCTTTGCCGCGCTGACTATGGTGACAGTTCCCATGATCGTGCTTTATATCGCCTTTAATAAGCAGATTACTCGCGGCTTAACTCAAGGCTCCCTCAAGGGATAGCGCTCGATCACCCCGCGCGTATGTTCTACATGCGAGGTGATCTACGTATCGCTACCTAGTTAAACGCCCTAGCGATTTCTAAGTAGAGCGGAATTCCTACAATGAGATTGAATGGGAAGGTAACTCCGATACTCGACATTAGAGCGAGCGGAGCATTAGCTTTGGGAAGTCCGACCGATACTGCGGCCGGAGCTGCGATATAGGACCCACTTGCACAAAGGACACCTAAAATTGTGGCGCCACCGAGCGATAGACCAACCCAATGGCCCACACTTACCCCAAGAGCCCCAGCCCCTATGGGAAAAATTATCCCGAAGAGTGCTACCGATGCCCCCACCTTCCTGATCTCGCCCCAGTTGCTTCCTGCCAAGTAGCCGAGGTGGAGCAAGAAGAGCGCCAAGAATCCGCTCTGCAGATCGATAAAGAATGGCGTCACCTTGAGAAAGCCAGCTTGTGTGGTTATAGCCCCGATCGCGAGTCCACCGACGAGGAGAAGAACGGTCTTACCCGTTAGAACCTCAAGGAGAGTCTTGCCCCATTGCACATCCTCCTGGAGTTTGCGTGAGCCTAGATATACCCCGACCACAACTCCCGGGATTTCAAGAAGCGTAAGCAGTGTTGTAGCGAAACCTTCGACATGGATTTTGCTGTTATCGAGGTAGAGCAGGGCGGCAGAGAAGGTCACCAGCGAGGTGGAACCATAATGGGCCGCAATAGCACCACGATCCATGTCGTTGAGCTTGCGTATAAGTTTGAGGACGAAAAAAGCCAATAGTGGAATGACTATTCCAAGAGCCAGGGTGGCTAAAGCGGGCTTCACGAAGCTGTGGGCGGTGACAGATTTCAGGGCATGGCCACCTTTGAGCCCGATGCCGAAGAGTAGGTAGATAGAGATCATCTGGTAGATGGGTTCAGGGATTCGGACATCGCTCTTTATGCGAGCCCCTATGAAACCGAGAATGAAGACGAGAACTGCGACTGATGTGAGGTTAGCGCTCGCTAACGACCATGAATTGGACATATTGCCTCCTTTGTCTGAAGTACAATACCTGAAATAGAATTCATGTGTCAAACTACTGCTATGCTAAATCCATGACATCCTCAGAGATCAGCCGAGAATGGACCTTCTTGTCCAACCATGGTCATGTTCTGATTCACCTCAGTCGATATCCAGATTCACGGATACGAGATATAGCCGACACCGTGGGGATCACGGAGCGAAGCGCCCAGGCAATATTGGCCGATCTGGAAGAGTCAGGATATGTCACTATCTCGAGAGTGGGACGTCGCAATAGCTATAAGGTGAATCCAGGGCTTAAATTTCGCCATCCTTCGGAGGCCGGCAAACCGATTAGTTCACTTCTAAAGATATTTACTTAAGATCGCTGCAAGGGACTAGGGCTTTCTTTGAGCAATCTGATAAAGCACAGCAGATATCGCATCCTGCGGATCATCTCCATTGGGATAATCACTGAGTTTTACGACAACGGTTTTGGTAGCGGGGTCCACAAATATTTGTTGGCCATGTAATCCCTCAGCAAGATCGATACCTGGATAGGGATGCCAAACCTGAGCCCCATAGCCCCAGCCGTAATCTAATTTCACAACTGGTGAAGAAATGCGCTTCATCCAAGCCGGGCTAATGAGTTGGTGCCCACCAGTTCTTCCATTGTTGAGAATTAATTGACCGATGAGTGCATAGTCGCGGGCCGTTGCATTGAAACAGCAGAAGGTCTTTTCATGGCCATTGATGTGGTCTACATTCCAGGTAGCTGCTGTTGTCGCTCCAACAGGTTGCCAGATGTTCTTGCTGAAGTAATTAGAGACAGTGCCCCCAGTTACCTTTTGAATGATAAGTCCCAGCATTTGAGTATCGACGCTGCGGTAATCAGCTTTGGTATCAGGTGGTTGGAGCATCATGCGATTGTGAGTAATAAACCAGTTCATATCGGTTGTGGCATACATCTGTGCAATACCGACGCCCCAGCCAGTGGGACCATTGGGATAATTATCAGTAACACCTACACCTGCTTCCATGTCGAGCAGGCTTTGGACCGTCACCTTGTCAAAAGATGTGCCGGCCTTCCATTGCGGGAAGTATGAAACGAAGGTGTCAGATTCACGGATTTTTCCTTGAGCTACCAATTGTCCGATGACAAGTGAAGTCATGGTTTTAGCCATTGAATATGAAGGTAATAAAGAAGACTTTGTCATTCCAGCTTTGGTGTTGTAATACTCATAGGTTATGACTCCATTGCGCACGACCAGAAAGGCATTGGTATAAGACTTTTGCAGGAACTCTTCCCATGCCATGCCTTGTCCTTTATATTTCACGGTTGCTGGCATCTGTTCTGTTCCGGTTCGCCAGAGAACGGGGGTTGTCGAAGGTGCAACTGTGTGCCATGGCATCAGCGTTGGAGTCTTAGAGGCTGGAGCTAAACCGAGACGAACTGCCGCGATCACGTTGGGATAGTGAATGTAATGAAAGAAAGTGGAGAGTCCGATAAAAAGTGCTACTACGGCAATGAAAAAGTTTCGTAAAACCTTAATCAGAATTCTCATCCCCGAAGGGTATCTCCTTACTTAACGGAGGCCATATATATCTCTTGAATTGATTTATCCAGTGTTTCGTTAAATTCCGAAGCGCTCTGTTGAAATTTTAACCCCTCGGTGAGTGCTCTAGAGAAGCTAGCGATTACCCCATCGTTCTGCGTAAGCAACTCGTTGGCATGAACCTGGTTATATCCGCCAGAGAGGGCTGCAACTCGGATCACCCGAGGGTGGTGGGTGAGTTCGCGGTAATAGTTTGCTTCGTCGGGGAGCGTTAACTTGAGCATGACGTTCTGCGAACTGTCGAGTGAGTCCAGTGCTTCTAAGAGCGAGTGTTTCAGAATATGTTCAATCCAGTTCTTTTCAGGGCTCTTGATATCTACTTCCGGTTCAATGATGGGGATGAGATCGGCCGCCAAAACTTGCTCGGCGATCTCAAATTGTTGGTCGACGCAGGCTCCAATACCCACCGTATTGGACTCCTGAATAACCGATCGCGCCTTCGTTCCAAAGACCCCATAACTCACCGCCTTATTTAACCTAGTGAGGAGCTCGGGGATGGGTTTCATGAGGCGCGCCCCGTCGATGGCCGGCTGTAACCCATTGTCGATTTTAAGGAATGGCACGATCCCCTTGCGGTGCCATAAATATTCAGCGGTGGGCACCCCTTCTACTAGACGTTCCATGGTCATCTCAAAGAGAATCGCCGCCAATATGCGTTCGCTGTTGAATACAGGGCTAGTAATGATCCGGCTGCGCATCCGATGTACTAAGTCAAACATCTGCTCTTCCGTTGAGTACTGAGATTCATCAATGCCATAGAGATGAAGTGCTTTCGGGGTGCTGCCTCCACTCTGATCGAGTGCGGCAATAAATCCCTTTCCGACTCTCATTCGCTCAAATTGTTCAATGTTCATGGTGCGCCTCGCCCTCTGGTCATTTCAGTTCTAGTAGTTGATCAAATAGCTGTTGAACACGTATCGGATCTAAATCGCCCGATCGCCCCATTTCGCAGGCAGCGGATGCGGTTGCTGTCCCATATTGCAGGGAGAGTTTCCAGTCGATCTCATCCATCTTGGTGACGTCGCCCTGTTCTTCACTTTTGATAATAAATCCCGCGGCTAGTGAATCTCCGGCTCCAACTGCACTCTTGACGACGACATCAACTGTGGGAACCCAAATTGTCTTTCCGGAATATGCCAAAGCAGATCCCAGGGCTCCAGCATGAACGATTGCGACCTTCGCCCCCATAGCGCATAGTGATAGCGCGGCGCGTTCGGCGCGGCTTTGTCCATCGGAATCCTCACCTCGGAAGAGATCCTCTGAGACTCCATTGATAACCGCTTCCGCCTCATCGAGGTTGGGAGAGACGATATCGGCACCATGGCGCAACGCCCAGATGAGAAAGTGTGGTGCTGCATCGAAAAAGATGAGGCAATCGCTGCGATGAACAAGGTCGATCAGACTTAAAATATTCTCTTCGCTAATACCAAGTGGAAAGCTTCCCATACTGGCAACAATTTCTCGAGGTTCAATTTCGCGCCCTATTTCTGCCAGGTATTCATTCCATTCCCCTTGTGAAATGGTTGGCCCTTCTTCGTTGACAATGGTTGTTATGGGTGAGTTGTCCTCGTGATACATCGTGGCCACCCGTATATTGCCGTGATAGCTCGAAGTCTTAAAATCCAAACCTTCTTCTTTAAGGAATCGTGAGTATTGATCTCCATCTAAATCACCGATTAAAACAAGTAGAGGGGATCGCTTTTTGAGTGATTTACTAACTCGGGCAGCATCAATTCCTTTACCACCCGCGCGCACCTCTGCGGAAGGAGCCCGCATAATTGCGCCACGTTCAAAATGTGGCATCTGCAAAGTCCTTGAAAAACAAGGGTTTGGGTTACAGATCAACATGCATTCAATGTATACCTGTCACGGCGAGTGCATATGACTGAATGAACATTTGCCCGAGTGTAAGCACTCAACATTTTACTTTCGTATGCAAAAGGTCTAGAGAATAATAAAGGTGAGCAGCGAAACACGTTGTTCTCTAAGGATTTTAAAATGCGCGCATTACGGTTGATGAATTGGAAATCCGAACCGGAGCTCGTTGAAGTTCCTAAGCCAACTCCTGGGCCTGGAGAGGTTGTAATTAGAATTGGCGGGGCGGGTGCATGTCACTCTGACCTTCACTTAATGCATGACTTTGTTGCAGGTGCTCTTCCTTGGAATCCACCCTTCACCCTCGGCCACGAAAATGCAGGCTGGGTTGATTCAGTAGGAGTCGGCGTTACCACCGTTAAGGAAGGCGATGCTGTTGCTGTTTACGGTCCTTGGGGGTGCGGGAAGTGTTCTCGGTGTCAGTTGGGCATTGAAACTCTCTGTGAAAATCCAATGGCCGCTCCGATACCTGGTGGAGGCGGAGGACTTGGTCTAGATGGTGGTATTGCCGAATACATGTTGGTTCCCTCCGATCGCTTCCTTGTTCCTTTGCCATCTGATCTCGATCCATTTGTTGCTGCGCCACTTACTGACGCTGGCTTAACGCCATATCACGCTGTAAAACGTTCGTGGAGCAAGATGGGTCCTGAAGCCACCGTCGTTGTTATTGGCGTGGGTGGGCTGGGCCACATGGCTATTCAAATTATTAAGGCAACGACAGCAGCGCGAGTGATAGCTGTTGATCCAAAAGCGGCAGCGCTTGCCCTCGCCTTGGATGTCGGAGCCGATGAAACACTCGAACCGAATGAGAAGACGGCTACTGTGATTCGAGAGATGACCCATGGCCATGGCGCCGATGTAATTCTCGACTTTGTGGGTTCAGAGTCGACCTTAAAGTTGGCTCAAGCAGCGGCGAGAACGCTGGGGGATGTCACGCTCGTTGGCATCGCTGGTGGTGCTGTTCCATTCTCCTTCTTCTCTCAAGGATATGAAGTCAGTCTGCAAACCACGTATTGGGGAAGCAAGCCCGAGTTGATCGAGGTGTTAAACCTGGCCGGCCGTGGCTTGATACATGCAGAACATACGAGGTACTCACTTGCGGATTCTGCAGAGGCCTACACGGATCTGGTTGCAGGGACAGTCAGAGGTCGGGCGGTTATCGTTCCTTAAAATAAAGAGTTAAGTATTAAGAAACGATACTTAACTTCACCTCCGGCGGAACCATATCTAGGCGGGCCTGCAGATTACCTGCTTCATAGTAAGGTATTACCTATTACTTGAGACCGGAGGATCGACCATGGCTATACGCGAAAAAGACTTACTTTCTGCTTGGAATCAGCAGCGCGCTCAAAGGATCTCCTCGCAATTGGGACCCACAATCCTCTTGGCTGTCGTTCTAGCCCTCACCACGACTGGAAAGTTGAACTATAAGTCACCGCTCGATCTAAAAGCTTTCGCTATTGGCTTGGTTGCTGCAGGTGGTGTCTTCTCGGTCAGCGGAATGCTCGCCTCGATTAAAGATAGTCGGGCATTAACACGAGCGATCTTTGAAGCCGACGATGTATCGCAGATGGGTCTCAGTGTTTCTACCAATTCGAACAATTTGTTGTTTACTGGTTTCTTCTTTGTAAGTTTGAGCCTATTCAATTTTGTGGTACTCGCCCTCTTCTTATTTAAGAAGCCCTAGGCAATCAATAAAAAACCCCGCGAGTAAGATCTCGCGGGGTTTTTTATTGCTAATTATTAGCCGACGGCTTCGCCAGCTGCTTCCTTCATCGCCTTTGCATGTTCTGCACCAGTCTTAAGCGGGGCGGCTTTAAGTGCTAGAGCAACCAAGAATCCAATCGCAGTAACGGGCGCTGCAGATATGAATACGATATGGAATGCCTGCACATAACTGTGAAGAACTGTGGCTTGTAATTCTGGAGTGAACTTAGACATGACAGCAGGATTATTTCTCAACTGAGAAAGTGCTTGGGGTGTAGCCCCAACAAGCGCTCCTGGATTCTTTGCGGTAAGCGATGAGACGCCACTTGTGATGTAACCCGTCAACTTACTTGCATAAATCGAACCGAAGATGGCAACGCCGAGAGTTCCACCAATGGAACGCCAGAAAGTGTTCAAGCTGGTTCCAACGCCCATATCTTTAACATCGAGAGAGTTCTGCAGCGCAATAACGATGTTTTGCATCGAGAACCCAAGTCCAGCTCCGAGCATAAGCTCGAAGACCGCAATCTGCCAATATGCAGTTGTTTCGCTCAGAATTACCAATCCAGAGAGCGCAATGGTCATGAGCACCATTCCGACAACTGGGAACATCTTGTATCTGCCGTGCTTGGAGATCCATTTTCCTGAGCCAATCGATGCCGAGATGATTCCAAACATCAGTGGGAGCAACTTCAACCCCGACAAGGTCGCTGAATTGTGCTTGACCAACTGGAAGTAGAGCGGCAACATAACAATGGCACCAAACATTGCAGCACCCACGAGGAATCCCAAGAGCGATGTGATGTTGAATGTGTGGTTCTTAAAGAGGCGTAGCGGAAGGATTGGTTCAGCAGCCTTGGCTTGATTGACCAGGAAGAGAGCGAATAAGACTAGCCCGCCACCGATCCAGAGAAGGGTCTTAGCCTTGAGCCAACCATCTTCTGGTGCGTAAACCGAAATACCAAGAAGCACTGCTGAAACGGCGAGGACCAAGATAAATGCACCAAAGTAGTCGATCTTATGTTCTTTGTGGATTTTAGGAATATGCAAAACGGCAGATGTGATAATCAGCGCGATGACTCCAAGTGGAAGGTTGATGTAGAAAATCCAACGCCATCCAGTAACTCCAAGAACCTTGTTATGGTCGGAGAAAAAACCGCCAAGTAATGGACCAGCAACGGTAGCCAGGCCCCACACCGCTCCGAAGTAACCCTGGTATCGACCACGTTCACGAGGTGAAACGACATCGCCGATAATCACGAAGGTAAGGGACATGAGCCCGCCAGCACCGAGACCTTGCAGGGCACGGAAGGCGATGAGCTGCGTCATGGTGTGTGCAGCACCGGCTGCGAAGGATCCTATTAAGAAGGTAACAATTGCGAATTGGAAGACCTGGCGACGGCCGTAAAGGTCGGAGATCTTTCCGTAAAGGGGAGTGGATGCTGTCGATGTCAGCAGGTACGCGGTGACTACCCATGTGTAATGGTTGAGTCCACCGAGATCGACGGTGATGGTCTTGAGAGCTGTAGAAACGATCGACTGATCGAGCGCTGCAAGTAGCAGTCCCGTCATCAAACCGAACATTACGGTCATAATCTGCTTGTGCGTCATTGGTGCGTGTTCTTTATGTTTTTCAGACATGTCTTCCCTTAACGATCAATAATGATTCGACGGTTGAATATGAGGTGATTGTAAGTCATTGAACTTTCAAGCAAATCTTAGCCTTGCTAAAGAACTTCCGCTTGTTACGCTTAGCCCATGAAGAGCGTAATCGCCGAAAACCTGGTCAAAACTTATCGAAAAGGGGCGGTGCGCGCGCTTGATGACCTGAGCCTGGATGTCGAAGAGGGCACCGTTTTAGGCGTGCTCGGCCCCAATGGAGCGGGTAAAACCACGGTTGTACGTGTTCTCTCCACCCTATTGGTGCCCGATTCTGGCCACGCCACGGTAGGTGGGATAGATGTAGTAAAGAACCCTAAGGCGGTGCGTCAGATTATTGGTCTATCAGGCCAATATGCCGCGGTCGATGAAACCCTGACCGGGTGGGACAACTTGGTGATGTTTGGACAGCTCTACCATTTGAGCGCCGCGCAAGCCCGGGTGCGGGCTACAGAGCTCTTAGCGCAGTTCTCGCTTGCCGACGCGGCACGTCGACCCATCAAGACCTTCTCCGGTGGAATGCGTCGCCGCTTGGATCTGGCGGCATCGTTAATCATTCGCCCTAAGGTGCTTTTTCTAGATGAACCCACCACCGGGCTCGACCCCCGAGGTCGTATGGAGATGTGGGGAGTAATCGAAGATTTAGTCCGCGAGGGGGTAACACTGCTTTTAACGACACAGTACTTGGAAGAGGCTGACCAATTGGCTGATGACATTGTCGTGATTGATCGTGGGCGAGTAATTGCGCGGGGCACTTCTGATCACCTCAAGGATCAAGTCGGTGGTGAAAGAATTGAGATCGTTGTCGCCGAAGCTAATATCGAAAAGGCGAAAGAGGTCATTGAAAAAGTAACTCACGGACGGGCGACCGTGGACCTGGGTCTACGTAAGATTTCAGTGCCGGTCCTCGATGGTACTCAATCTCTCATCACGGTAATTCGCGAGTTCGATAACGTAGGAATTCACGCCCTCGACTTGGCTTTGAAACGTCCATCACTTGATGATGTCTTCTTATCTCTCACCGGTCATCTCGCTGAAGTCGAAGGAGCACCAGATCTGGGAAAGAAGAAGAGGGGAGCGCGCAAGTGAATGGAATTAAAGATGCTCTGGTAATTACCAAGCGCCAACTCTTACAACTTACGAGGGTTCCTGAAGTCTTGATTTTTAACACCATTCAGCCGGTGATGTTTGTACTGCTATTTCGCTATGTATTTGGCGGACTCGGAGTCGGCATTAAGGGCGGATATGTACAACTGCTGATGCCGGGAATCTTCGTACAGACCGTGACCTTCACCTTGGCCGCTACAGCACAAGGGTTGGCACAGGATATGGAGAAGGGGTTGATCGATCGGTTTAGATCGCTGCCCATCGCGCGCTCCGCCCTGGTAGTTGGGCGGACTCTAGGAGATGGACTTCTTAACATAGTTGTACTTGTTGTAATGGGCCTTGCTGGTTACCTAGTCGGATGGCGTCCGACTTCAGGCCCGCTCCACGTATTCCTGGGCTTTCTCATGCTGCTCTTCTTCGGTTACGCGCTCTCCTGGGCGGGAGTTTTTGCGGGGTTGATGTCGAAGGATGCTCGCGTAGTAGCTAACGTCTCCTTCCTCTTTACCTTTCCGTTAACTTTCCTTTCAAATGCCTTCGCCTCAACAACCTCGATGCCAAAGGCGCTGCAGTACTTTGCCGAATGGAATCCAGTTTCAACGATGGTGGCTGCCGCCCGCCAGCTCTTTGGTTTTCACAATACCTTCGGCGCCACGGCTAATTCATTTCCGAGCCAACATCCCATCGTGGCTTCCTTGATGTATATGGTCGTGATCATGGCGATCTTTATTCCGCTGAGTGTCAGGCGTTATAAGAGCGCAAATAGTCGTTGACGGAACGCTTATTAAGCGTAGGGACTCGCTTCGAGTATGGTCACGACGAAGATCTTCTTGCTCGGGGTTTCGTAGTTGACCTGTTCCCCAATTTTGGCCCCCAGGATTGCTGACCCCAGCGGCGACTTTTCGGAGTAAACCTCGATATCACCCGTGGCGATCTCACGAGAACCCAACAGGAAGGTAATTTCATCGCCTGCCATCTCGATTTTGACGACCATCCCCAGCCCAACGACACCTGATTCGCTCTTTGGCGGGGTGCCAATATGAGCATTTTCCAGCATATGTTTTAACTGGCGAATACGACCGACGATCTTTCCCTGCTCTTCGCGGGCGGCGTGGTAGCCACCATTCTCTTTAAGATCTCCCTCCGCCCGAGCAGCTTCAATCTTCTTGACGATGTCGGCGAAGCGTGGCCCTTCCAGATCGGCGAGTTCGGCGCGTAGGCGCTCGGCAGCGTCGAGAGTGAGCCAGGTCTGATTTGTCATAAGAGGGAGAGTTTAACGCGGGCTAAGAACAATGTTCAATCGTGGCTGAAACCGCTGCCGTGCGCGTGGGAATTACGACTCGGCGCGTGTAATTGTGGCCGCCCTTGGGAATCGTGTCAGTTATCTGTCCCACGATATTTGCCTGGTAATCGCTGGCGGTCAGGATGCATTGATGGGAGCGACTAGCCGTTCTCACATTGATGAAATAGCGCAGCGATACCTGCCTTGGATTGGCGACAGAGAAGGAGATTAAGTCGGTGGAAACTTCAGGCTTTGAGAAGTGGTTTGCAGACCAGATGAGCCAGCCTCCCCCAACGACGAGGAAGATGATGGCTGGGATTAGCCAGGCTCGCCCTTTTCGCTGGGAGTTGCCATAACGTTGGTGGAGATAGTCACCACTGGCAGTCTCGTCCATACAGGTAAGCATAGGCGAGAACTTCGTAGGATAATCGGCCCATGAATGACAATACAGATATCAACACTGGGCTGGCCGCTTCTCTCGTCATGATCGTGCTTACTGTTGCTGTTGTCTTTCTCCTTATTAGTTTCTATCGACGTTATAAGCGCGCGGCAAAACCCACCGATGACCAAGAGTAATTCTCAAAAAGTAATATCCGTCGTCATAGCGGTACTTCTTGGCAGTGGGGTTTTCTTTGAGCTCGGTCTCTGGCAATTGCACCGAGCAGAGGCAACTTCTCGACTGGGCAAGGTGATTCCTAGTGCAACTCCTATTCCGCTTACCTCCGTGGATGTTGCGGGCAAAAATATCTACACCGCTGCTGTAAATCGCATCGTCACCATGCAAGGGCACTACGTCGAAAACTATGTGGCACCAACGCAATCGGTATCAGGCCTTGGTTACAAAGATCTCGCCGTGGGACTCTTCTTGATCTCGAAAAATCGCGCGATATTGGTCGTTCGTGGGCTCAATGATGGTTCGATCAAACCCACCGATCAGACCCTCTCGATTGCCGGCCGGCTCTATCCGCGGCAGCAAGAAGATCACGGTTTTAACTCTGCGAAATCACTCGGCCGACTCGACCCGGCCCTGGTTGCGGGTGTAGGTGGCTATAGCCTCTTTGACGGATATGTAATTGCGACAAAAGAGGTAGCTCAGAGTGGTCAACTGGTACCAGGTGCTCGAATACCTGCGCCGATACTCCAGCAGTCGATATCTGGATTTTATTGGCAACACATCTCTTATGTAGTCATCTGGTGGTTTATGGGAGTCCTTCTCTTGTTGGCTCCTTTCATTTCAAGGCGGAGCGCTAAACTCCATGAAATCGCGGATAAGGTGGGGGCATGAAAAAGGGTCTTGAAGGTGCACTCCAGCGTTATCGCATCATGGCTGTTTGGTCGGGCTGCATGTCTTTGCTGCTGTGGTTCATTGAAGTACCCGAAAATCACATACTTCACCACTATTCAGGCTCCCAGGTTAAGTGGGCCTGGATCGCAGTTGTTCACGGTTTCACCTATCCAATTTATGTCATCGCCGCATTCAATTACTCGCTCAAATCCCGCAAGAGTTTTCCTGGAACTATCGCCTTTATCTTGGCGGGGACCTTGCCAGTCGCCTCGTTCATCGCAGAGCGCAAAGCGATGAGTGATTTTAAAAAGAAATGACTAACCCAATAAAGCGTGCCGTTAAGGCCATGCTTTATCCAATCTACGAACGTCGTTTATTACAGCAACTTTATTTCACCCAGACTCCGCACCACGTTGGAGTAATTTTGGATGGCAATCGCCGTTGGGCTAAATCCAATTTTGGGGCAAATCCCGAAGAGGGCCATCGTGCTGGAGCCGATAAAATTATCGAACTTCTTACCTGGTGCGAAGAGGCCGATGTATCAATTATTACCTTGTGGCTCCTGTCCACCGATAATTTGAATCGTGACCCTGAGGAGCTGGAATCTTTACTCAGGATTATTGCGGCAGCGGTCGACCATCTCGATGAATTGGGTCGATGGGAAATTAAGCCACTTGGTGCTCTGGAATTACTACCAGAGTGGTTGCAAGTGAAGCTGAAGGATGTCGAAGCGCGTAGCAAGGGGCGGACAAAGACGGTCGTCAATGTTGCTATTGGTTATGGTGGGCGCCACGAAATCGTCGATGCTGTGCGAGAGTTTATAAAAGATGGAATCAAAGAGGGAAAGAGCGCGGATGAAATCGCGCAGACTCTCTCCATCGATGAAATAAGCAAGCACCTGTATACCGCTGGGATGCCTGATCCAGAACTAGTGATCAGAACATCAGGCGAGCAGCGCCTATCGGGTTTCTTGCTCTGGCAATCGGCGCATTCGGAGTTCTACTTCTGCGAGGCTTACTGGCCTGATTTTAGACGGGTCGATTTTCTCCGTGCCCTACGCGCCTATGCCCAGCGCCACCGCCGATTTGGGCGTTAAGAAAAATAGCCAGCGCGACCCCGTAAATTAACTTTTTACTCCCGCGTGTCGCCGACCCCCGAAGGCTGGCGAGTTTTACTTTATGAGGCATAAGTTCTATTTGTCCCTGCGGTAACTTGGGCCAGGTAGAAGCCGACCTAGCACTCTTACATACAGGGAAAGCGCGGGGACCTCTTGGCAAAGAGCCAAAATAAAGGGCGCAAGACGTATGTTTTGGACACCAGTGTTCTGCTGGCTGATCCCGCCGCGCTCGCCCGTTTTGCTGAGCACGAAGTCATTATTCCGATAGTCGTCATCGGAGAACTCGAAACCAAGCGTGACCACCCAGAGTTGGGCTACTTTGCCCGAGCCGCCCTGCGCGCCTTAGATGACTTGAGAATTAGCCATGGCCGTCTCGATCAGTCGATAACCATCAATGATCTGGGTGGAACCATCAAGGTTGAGCTCAACCACTCTGATCCCACCTCTCTGCCTACCGGCTTCTTGAGGGATGGCTCGAACGACTCCCGGATCTTGGCGATCGCCAGAAATCTGATGGCCGAGAGCCGCGAAGTGGTCCTCGTTACCAAGGATCTACCCCTGCGCGTTAAGGCATCCTCGGTCGGCGTCGAGTCTGAGGAGTACCGCCACGAATTAGCCTCCAGTTCGGGTTGGACTGGAATGGTCGAAGCGAGCGTCGGTGGTTCTGTTATCGATGCCCTCTATGAGAATGAACGGACCACTCATGAGTTAGCTAAAGAGCACCCTTGTCATACCGGAATAGTTTTACATTCCGAGAAGGGGAGCGCACTTGCGCGAGTGACTCCAGATAAGAAATTGCAATTAGTTCGCGGGGATCGCTCGGCCTTTGGTCTGCATGGTCGCTCCGCAGAGCAGCGAATAGCGCTCGACCTCCTTCTTGATAATGAAATTGGAATTGTCTCCCTTGGCGGCAGAGCTGGAACCGGAAAGTCGGCGCTCGCTCTCTGCGCTGGACTCGATGCAGTTTTGGAGCGGCGTCATCATAAGAAGGTTGTGATCTTCCGCCCGCTCTATGCAGTTGGCGGACAAGAGCTTGGATATCTGCCGGGCAGCGAGGGCGAGAAGATGTCGCCTTGGGCGCAGGCGGTCTTCGATACTTTAGGAGCTTTGGTGAGCCAGACCGTCATCGACGAGATTGTTGACCGCGGGCTGATTGAAGTTCTGCCACTTACGCACATCAGAGGTCGCTCACTTCATGACTCCTTCGTCATCGTGGACGAGGCCCAGTCGCTAGAGCGGGGAGTTTTGCTTACCGTCCTCTCCCGAATCGGCCAAGGCTCTCGGGTAATCCTCACCCACGACATCGCCCAGCGCGACAACCTTCGGGTGGGGCGTCATGACGGGGTGGTCGCCGTTGTTGAGTCGCTCAAGGGGCATCCGCTCTTCGCCCATGTGACCTTGACCCGCTCCGAGCGCTCGCCGATCGCGGCGCTGGTCACCGAGATGCTGGAAGAGCCAATTAATTTCCTCGCCTAATCTCCCGCTTTTCACCCCGAAATCGCCTTGAGTGGACATTTAGGACATAAGGGGTTCTATACAGGCTGACCTGCACCTTTAGTAAGCCCTTTTTTTGTGAATTAAAAGTTTATCCGTAGCTATGCGGAGTTAGATTTGCACCCGCTCCCCACCTCTGCAACTCTCTAGCCTTGTCGGGCACTTTAAAGGCCCCAGATTCGATGAGAGCGAAGGAGGTAAGGCCGTGATGAACTCACTCAAGAAACCGATCGTCGTCATGACAACTGCCCTTGCTATCACTCTGCTTGCCTCGGTCAACACCACATTCGCCCAAGTTAACTTTAGCCAGACCGTTGTCGTTCCAGACCCTCCAGCTGCCACCTCGATTTTGGTCGATCCGACCATCTCGCTGAATCAAAATATCGGGGCCATCTATCTCGGCTCGGGCAGTTCGGTCGATGCTGGTGAGATGGCGCTGGTCTCTTTGGCAGCGCGTCAGGTGCAGCTCGCCAAAACCCCAGAAGGAGCGCGCATCGTGGCCGCCCAGTTGGTGACCACCACATATAAGTGGAGCGCGAAGCAGATGTCGTGCCTTAACACGTTATGGAATGGCGAGAGCCACTGGAACTTTAAGGCCCATAACTACTACAGCGGAGCGACCGGAATTGCCCAGGCGCTACCAGCTAACAAGATGGATGTAATTGCTACTGACTGGCGGACCAATCCGGTGACCCAGATCAAGTGGGGAATTCGATATATCAAGATTCGCTATGGAACGCCTTGTCGGGCGCTCGCCAAAACTCACTGGAGCGGCTACTACTAACCGTTCCGGGTGACGCTAGGGGAGGGCACAATTTCCTAGTCAGCCGAGAACCTTGTAACCTTAGCCACGCTGGTTCACGGGATTTCCGACCCAGTAAGCCCAATGTCTTCCTAAGAGGTAATTCACATGAAGCCAGAGATCCATCCAAATTATATTGAGACAACCGTTACCTGTGGTTGTGGCCAGGTCTTCACGACCCATTCAACGAAGAGCTCAGGCTCCATCTATGTTGAAGTTTGCTCCGCTTGCCATCCTTTTTACACCGGAAAGCAGCGCATCCTCGATACTGGCGGCCGCGTAGCTGCCTTCGAAAAGCGTTTTGGTAAAGCAACAGAAACTAAGTAGCTTCTTTCAAGAGACCGCCGCTCACCCTCAACAGGGTGGGCGCGGTCTTTTTATTTTATCCGCAGACGCTTTTAAAGGAGAGGAGTTCCCATGAGCCAGCCACATGACAAGTTTGGCAATGTCCATGAACTTCTCGAGGAGTACGTCGAACTTGAGAAAGAACTCGCCGACCCCTCTATTCACAATGACCAAGGCAAGGCGCGTCGCCTGGGAAAGCGTTATGCCGAACTGGGACCAGTAATTGCTGGATACCGCGCTTGGAAGAACGCCACTGATGATCTAGCTGCAGGTCGAGAGATGGCCGCCGAAGATCAGAATTTTGCAACTGAGATCCCTGCGCTGGAAAGCGCACTGGCACAGAGCGAGACCAAACTGGAAGAACTTCTCCTTCCACGCGATCCTAATGACGATCGCGATGTCATTATGGAGATCAAGGCTGGAGTTGGCGGGGATGAATCTGCCCTCTTTGCTGGTGATTTGCTGCGGATGTATCAGCGCTATGCCGAACGTCAAGGATGGAAGACCGAGATCATCGATGCCACCGAATCGGAAATGGGCGGGTATAAAGATGTATCGATGGCGATTAAATCAAAAGGAGTGGGCGAGCCCGGCAAGACCCCTTACGCCAAATTGAAATTTGAAGGTGGAGTTCATCGGGTGCAGCGCGTCCCAGAGACCGAATCCCAGGGTCGGATTCATACCTCTGCCGCGGGCGTATTGATCCTCGCCGAGGCCGATGAGGTCGACGTCGAAATTCGGCAGCAGGATTTACGTATCGATGTATTTCGCTCCTCTGGTCCTGGAGGGCAGTCGGTCAATACCACCGACTCTGCGGTTCGTATTACCCATATCCCAACGGGAATTGTTGTCTCGTGTCAGAACGAGAAGTCACAGTTGCAAAACAAGGAGTCAGCGCTGCGCATTTTGCGCGCTCGCATGTTAGCCGCCGCCCAAGAAGAGGCCGATCGGATCGCCTCTGTTGCCCGTAACTCTCAGGTCCGGTCGGTAGACCGCAGCGAGAGAATCCGTACTTACAACTTTCCCGAGAACCGCTTGAGCGATCACCGCGTTAACTTTAAAGCCAATAATTTGGATGCTGTTTTAAATGGCGAGCTTGACGACGTTATTTCAGCCTTGCTGGAGGCCGATAAGGCGACAAAGCTGGCCTCTGGAGACCATTAATTATCCATGGCTAAAGATCTTCTGCGTCAGACCCGAGAATACTTTAAGGCGCAAGGAATTCCTGAAATCGATGCCTCGATCCTTTTAGAGCACCTCTTGGGATGTACTCGTAGCGAAGTTCAACTCAAGGTGCTGCGAATGAGCGATGAAGAGGTCGACGAACTCGATAAAAATTTACGCCGCCTCGTGCTGCGCCGTCAGAATGGCGAACCCGTCCAGTACATCACCGGGATGGCGCCTTTTAGATATTTGGAATATCAGGTGGGGCCTGGCGTATTGATTCCCCGTCCGGAAACCGAGTCACTCGTCTCTATTGTTCTATCCGAAATTCAAGAGCGCCCGACCAGGCAAAAGATGAACATTGTCGATCTGGGCTCTGGCAGTGGTTGTATCGCAATCTCACTGGCATCAGAAGGCGCCGACCTAAACGTTTCTGCGGTTGAGAATTCTGCCGAAGCCCTGCCCTGGCTTCATAAAAATGTAGCAACTCTCGCTCCGCAGGTTCGAATAGTGGAGGAGAGCGTTTTAACCGCATGCAAGGGAGAAACCTTCGATCTCGTAGTGGCCAATCCACCATATGTTCCGAATCAGCAGACGCTACCGGTTGAAGTTCGCAAAGAGCCAGCATCGGCATTGTTCGGTGGAGATGCCCAAGGGTTAGCAATTCCGCAGCTCTTTATTAACGCTGCAACTAGATTGTTAAAACCCGGTGGATTTTTTGCTACGGAGCATGATCAAACACAGGCAGAGGCAATTGCCGCGATGTTGAGTCCAGATTTTGACGATATCAAATCACTGCATGATTTAGTCGGAAGAGCGCGATTTACAACGGCAAGAAAGCGCTAGCGCGCTGCGATGTAGGTAGGCCGTTGGCCGACCCTTTGAAAGACACATTGCATCAGCTGTAGATCTCCAGCTCGAAATCCTGCCGCCGATGAAAGCAGATAGTAGTTCCACATTCTCTGGAAGCGAAGATCGTATTGTGGAATCTCTGACCACCTTGTCGAAATATTTTTCTGCCACTCCAATAAGGTTCGATCATAATCAGGTCCAAAATTTTGCAGATCTTCGATGACAAATCCATTTTCTGTTGCACTTGAGATCTGGGCAAGAGAGGGAAGAACTCCTCCAGGGAAGATGTAACGGTCAAAGAATGGGTCGGTAACTTGCTTGGAAATATTGGAAACGATTGTGTGATGAAGCATCCGTCCACCTGGGGCTAGTAACTCATCGCACTTGCGGAAGAAGGTTTTGTAATTCTTTGGACCTACGTGTTCCATCATGCCAATTGAAACGATGCGATCGAATTGGCCTTTTAGATCGCGATAATCCTGTTGGATAAAGGTAATGCTGAGCCCTTTTGATCTCTCTCTTGCTAAGTTGATTTGATTGTCGGCGGGGGAGATGCCGGTGGCTTCAACCCCATAATTCTTGACGGCATGGCGTAGAAAACCTCCCCATCCACTGCCAATATCCAATAAACGCATCCCAGGTTGTAACCCTAATTTGCGGCAGATGAGATCAAATTTATCTATCTGCGCCTGATCCAAAGTCTTAGCTTTTACCCAGTATGCGCAGGAATAAGCCATCTCCGAATCCAGCATTCGGGAATATAGATCGTTACCTATGTTGTAGTGGTACTTCGCATTCTTGGCGGCCTTTTGCCTGGTCTGATTATTAAGGAGGTAAGAGCGGGCTACATGGAGCACCAGCGTTGGATTGGGTCGAAGCAGTCGCAAGACGTCAATTGAAAGTAGCCTTGTGATCATCGCATCAAGGGCTTCGCAATCCCACCAACCATCCATATAACTCTCTGCGAAACCCAGCTGTTTCTGCGAGATAACACGGTCCCACACCTTTTCGTTGTGGACTTGAATACTCCATGGTTCAGAGCTGTTAATCGGAATACCTGCTGCCTCCAAAATCCGGGCTGCCACATCTCTGCTGGACATGCTCAGATTTTGCCCCAAATTTTGGGGAGCTTCAAGGATTTTTTTCGCGGCAAATGGGGATCGCGACATGATTGAATGGCGCAATGCCCAAGACGCCGACGACCCGCTGGTTACCAGGTTTCATTGCACTCGGTATTACCTGGGGCGGATCATTTCTATTTATTAAATGGGCTTTGCTCTCACTTAATTCAATCGGCGTGGCATTTATGCGCGGATTGATTGGGGGGTTAACCCTTCTTATTTACTGCCTCGCCACTAAGACCAAACTCCCCAATAAATGGCGGGAATGGGCGCATATAGCCTTTGTCGCACTCTTGCTAAACGCAATACCGGGTTATCTCTTTGCGGTAGGGGAAACCCATGTATCGAGCGTTATGGCGGGTCTGCTTAACGCCACTACTCCGCTCATGACTGTTCTGGTAATCACGGTGGGCTTTAGAGAGCAGCGAATCGATCGAAACCAAGCTCTCGGGGTGGTTATTGGATTCTTTGGAATCATCCTTGTCACCGGCGCCCTTACTGGGCTGAGCGCCAATTCATGGCGCGGGGTTATAGAACTTCTCTGCGCCACCCTCTGCTACGGAATCTCTTTTCCGTATTCTCGTCGCTATGTAAACGTGCTCGACTATCCTCCACGATCGTTAGCCGCTACACAGGTGAGTTGCAGCGCGATATTGCTAGCTCCATTTACTTTAATTCATGGGATCACATATGCACCGTGGAATAGCAAGTCCATCTGGGGAATTCTCTTTTTAGGAGCGCTCGGAACTGGATTCGCTTACATCTGGAATTTCCGCAACGTTCGCCTTGCTGGAAGTCTGGTTGCCAGCACAGTCACATATATAACTCCAGTTGTCGCCACCCTGTTGGGAGTCTGGTTGCTAAAGGAGAACTTCAAAGCTACCCAGATCGTCGGCGGATTATGCGTGCTATTTTCTGGAGCCCTGGTTCAGAAAAGGATCAGGCTGATACGGATTTCTTAAAGCTTTCCATGCACCCTGGTGCACAAAAGTAATACATCTCGCCTTCGTGCGAGAAAGTAGCCGCAGCCGTAGCTTTTTCTACCTGCATCCCGCAGATGACATCTTTGGCATAAGCGCTAGTGACGCCTTTATCTCGGGTCTTATAGAGATAGCTAATTGCAGCCCCAATAATTAGAGCGATGAGATTCATCCAGCTCGTGAAGTTATTTCCGATATGCGAGGCGTGGGGAACCAGCGCATGATGTGTGGGAAGAGCATGAAAGAAAATGAAGAGTTTTTCCGTGATAAAGCCACTAATGCTCATCGTGAACCAGAAGACAGCCACCAACTTTATAGATAATTTTCTGCCATAAAACTTCTTGTAAATCAATACCAATGGAAGTGCCACCAAGTCGGCAAAGATAAATGAGATGGTGCCGCCGAAGGAGATACCGGAATTCCACAGGGCCGCACTTAGTGGCACATTGCCCACTGAGCAGACAAAGCTTATGAAGGCGATGAAAGGACCTAAAATTACATTTTCGATGGTGGAAAATATGCCGTGCCCAGATAGGAAGAGGTGGTGCCACCAGGAGATCGGTATCAAAGTATCCGCTAATCCTGCGACGAGAAAACCAATAATCATTTCGGTACGGACCATCGTTAAATCGCCAACCGTAAATCCAGCGGCATCATGCCAGGTTGATTTCTTCTTTGGCATGGAATCTTCAGCCATCGCCAAAAGTCTCATCTTTTGCGGTAGATGGAGCTTCGGCAATATCAAAGTTAAAAGTGTGATCATAATAAAACCGCCAATAAATTCCGCAAGGGCAAACTGCCACCCTAAAAGCGTCCACATCACTAGCCCCAGTTCAAAGACTAGATTGGTGCTCGCAAACATAAATACAATGGCTGTCGTAAAATCTGCCCCTTTATCAATCAGGCTTTTCGCGATTGCACTTGCAGCGTAGGAACAACTCGAACTTATGGCGCCAAGCAGCGATGCCTTGGCAATGGTTGCAGGTTTGTGATTGCCGAGAGCCGCCAACGCTTTCTCACGCGAGGTAAAGGCTTGTATGGCCCCTGAGATAGCAAAGCCTAAAACTAGCGCCCAAAAGGTATCGAAGAACATCCACCAACTATCTTGGAGTCCGGCACTCAGCTTCGCCATACGTTAAGTATCTCACTCTTATTGTGAGTGTTAGCCTGTTCAAAGGCTATGTTAAGAGCTGGTTAAAGTCGTAGAATCACACATATGTCAGCCGCCATACGTGCTCTTCAACTCAATGTGGAACGTGACAAGAACCATATCTTGCATGACCTCTCCGTTGAAGTTCCTCGTGGAGTGATCATGGGATTGCTTGGTCCTAGCGGCAGTGGCAAAACGACCTTAATGCGATCCATTGTTGGCCTGCAGCGAATTGCCAGCGGCGAGATCCAAGTTTTGGAGTTGCCAGCAGCTTCTAAGCCGCTGCGGAGCAAAATTGGGTACTCCACACAGAGTGCAAGCGTTTATTCTGACTTGACCTGTATTCAAAATGTTCGTTACTTCGCCTCTTTGTACGAGCACAACGAGAAGACACCAGAGCAAATTCTGGAAGAAGTTGATCTTTCTAGGAATGCAAATCAGATGGCCGAATCACTCTCTGGCGGGGAACGGGCGCGGTTAGCCCTTGCCACTACCTTGGTGGGTACCCCAGAGTTATTGATTTTAGATGAGCCGACCGTCGGGCTCGATCCAGTGTTGAGAGTCCAGCTCTGGGAACTATTTAATAAATTGGCAGCGCAAGGCAAGACTCTCTTAGTCAGTAGCCATGTGATGGATGAGGCAGAAAGTTGTCACGAGTTGATCTTGCTCCGCGATGGCAGAGTATTGGCACAAGGCACCCCGGAAGATCTGCGGGCGCGAACGGGCAAAAAGCGGATGGACGAAGTCTTCATCTCGTTGATTGGTGGAGAATGAACATTCATCGGCTGATCGCCATGACCAAACGAGTGCTACTGCAACTCTGGCATGACCCACGAACTCTCGCCCTTCTCTTTATATCGCCAGCTCTTTTGATGACCATTCTTAAATATGTGTACTGGAGTAACCCCGATCTCTTCCAGCGGGTCGCTGGATCGATGCTAGGTGTCTTCCCTATGTTGGTCATGTTCTTAATAACCTCAGTCGCCACGTTGCGTGAAAGAAGCAGCGGTACCTTAGAGCGCCTCATGATTTCACCTTTAGGCAAAGCGGAATTTATCGCAGGCTATGCAATTGCCTTTGGTCTGACAAGTCTGGTGCAAGCCACAGCGGTCTCCTCTTACGCGATCTGGGTGCTCGGGCTGAAGATTGCCGGACTGCAAATAACCTTGATTTATGCGGCGATATTAGATGCGCTTATTGGTTTGGCGATTGGTTTAGCAGTGAGCACCTTTGCCAAGACGGAGTTTCAGGCCATTCAGTTCATGCCCGCGATTCTCTTACCTCAACTCTTGTTGAGCGGTCTCTTGATTCCGCGCGCAGCGATGCCGCGAGTTCTGCTTGATCTCTCCAACTTTCTACCGCTGTCCTATGCCATCGATGCAACGCGAAAAG
>Ga0214165_1000299_pt1 | contig 38246 bp, 74 predicted proteins | sample TroBogypolimnion_34_FD_153004 | JGI IMG/M metagenome (GOLD analysis project Ga0214165, IMG submission 153004) | Freshwater microbial communities from Trout Bog Lake, WI - Practice 03JUN2009 hypolimnion v3 | ecosystem: Environmental > Aquatic > Freshwater > Lake > Hypolimnion/Profundal zone ... | reverse complement strand
ATTAAGACTTTCTCTGAATTCACGCAATGTTTACCTTTTAATTACTTAAAAGGGGGACTACACTATTAATCCTACATTCACAAGTCTCTGACTTGGAAAATAACATGTTAATCATATTAAATATAAAATCATTATGTTATCGTAAAGGCTCTTTATCCTTTACTTCTATATGTCACCATATAGTTCAGACTATGTCTTCCACGGTAATTATCCGCCGTTGAGGGGCATTCGTGTTGAGATTATTGGACTGGATCCTCACTCATTAGTCGTTGCACCTTTCAGTTTACTCCTTTGAAAAGTATTAAATAAAAATCTTTTCATTGGTCCATTCAACTGACTTGGCTCAAAATTGTCTTGATATTCAGAATTATGTTTTGCAACTAATTTTGAAATATTTATAAATTCAGAATTATTTAAACTCCCCTTCATAATATTAATAACTTTATGAACCCACTGAACATTATCTTCAGTATATCCTTTTGAACTATCAATTCTATCTAATGAAGCAGTTATATCTGTGCGTTGATGCTCTTTATAGCACGGAAATAAAATTAAATCAATACCTGTTAATGCACACTTACCATTTTGACTAGTAAATAAATTATCAATAAATTCTGCACTTAGTGTAAATTCTAAGTTTCTTTGAATAGCGCCATGCTTTATATTTCCAAAGTGATTTGCAGAAATTCTACCAATTGTTTTATACTTTTTTTGACGATATTTTATATAGCATTTTGTACACCCCATTCTTTCTCTTTTTAATAAATAAGAATAAGAATAAATTACTTCAAGGCCACAATCACATTTTACTTTTAAATGATTATGATTAACCTTTTCTGTTCTATATACTTTATCATCAATAATGGTAAATTTGCCTATTTTATCCCCTATCTTGGGTTGTGGCATGTTTTTATTAAATCTAATATTTTCTGTTTTTACAAAAAAATTTTCTAATTGTTGCTGTTTCATAAATGGAACTAATTTAGTATAATACAATATACTAAATCTTTCCCACATTTCCAAATATAAGATATCCTTTGAATTAACCCCTTTTTAAACCGGCATTTCGTTTCACCGGTTATGTCTTTCCCATTTGCGCTCAATAGGATGCCTTTGTTGTCTACGATTTACATCTAATCCTGCGGCTTGACCATCAGAAAGAAACTCAAATATTTTACCATAAACAGTATCTATAAATTGTTCATATCCTTCTTTAGAAGAATCTTTTAAACTATAAATACTCATTTTTTGCAATTTTTGACAGTAATTTTTGCGTTTTATACCTCTATGATCTGTTTTATAATAAGGAAACATTTTAAATATATCATCTTGAATTTGATAACATAACATGTATAACGCAACTAAATATACTCTTTCATGCAGTAAATTACCAAAATGTAAGTGATAAGCACATTCAATATTTATTTGAGTGCGTTTTTTTGCTTCATTTAAAAATGTTATTATATTCTGAACACCTTTTGAACCTGTCATAGGAACTGTTACATATTCTGCTGATTGAATTGAGCCATCGCGACAAGCAACTATACCATGCCTAATTTGTAGATAATCCCCTATGCTGCCAGCACAAGTTTCAAATTCTGCACCAAATGATCTTGCACCTAAAAATTTTCCGTATTTTTTTGCATCTGTATTTATTTCAAGCGGATAATTCTTATAAGATTCTATTTTTTGTGCAAATTCTTTAGCATTATCTTCTATATTATATCCTTTATTGGTATAACTTTTTTCATTGCGAATCTTTAAACGCACCCTATACTCAGAATCCCCTACTTCAGATCTTCTATAGAATATATTAGACCCTACATCTTCAAACCAATCACCTTTTAATACTCCAGGATTAATACAAGTATAATTATGCATTTTGAAATTGGCTACACAATTATTATATATATTTGCAGAAAAATTACCAAAAATAGCTTCTCCTTTAGAATCAGTACCTATTATACCCTTTATTAGCGATTTTGTTCCTTTTAAATACCATTTACCTGTTTCTTCATCTTTTTCTATTTTTCCTGAAGTAATTCTATACCATAAATCTTCAGATTCTATATAAAATATATCCTTATCTATAATATAATACTTACCTTTTACATATTTACAGTTCTTTCTATATTCTGTTTTATCTTCAAACGTCTGTACAACAGGAAAACCCAATGAAGGGTCTTCCGTGTACGACGTTATTCTTAATAGTTTACTACTCATACTATTGCTGTGTTTAATGTGCGATTTATTAAGCCTGCGTTGTCATTATCTAAATTATTATTTGCAATCTCGGCAATTTTATGTTTAATTGTTGTCAAAGTTCTATACATAAAATCTGAAACTTCCTGTGCATAGGGATCTTCTAACAATGCAGATAAATCATCTACTTCATTATTTATTTCACCTAAAGTCACTATTAATTCATTAATCCTTGTCTCAACAATATCTCTTTTTATTACTTCAGAATCTGGCGGATCTAAAGGATCATCTTCATTTATATCGGGTTCTTCAACTATTTCATTTTCAGTTGCAACTAATTTTTGTGCAATAGTTGTTTCAGAAGGTTTAGTTACTAAGGTACCTGAATTTGGTGTAGATATTCCTAGGAGTTCACGAATAGATTTCTTTTTCCAAGGCTCAACTGCAATATCATTTACCCTGTTTACTTTATTTTCATAATATTCCAATCTATTATTTGCGTCTTCTATTTCTTTTCTTATACTATGACCTTTAGCTACCGCGCAATCAATTACACCTCTTACTTCTTGTTCTACTTCTTCTGCATCGGGGTAAAGTGAATTTTTCTTACCCTTACACATATAATCAAAAGAAAAAAATAATAAAGAATAATATTGATCGGCAGTTATTGTAGTCATAGCATCTACAGTACTGGTAAATATCCTATCATAAACAGAATCAGATACCTCAGTTTTTGTTTCTACAGGAGCTTTTGGAACTTCCCAAATCTGCAAATCTTTGTCTTTTTCAGAAGTAGTTATATCTATTAAATACCCATATTTGTTTATTTCATAATTCCTAGAAGAGTATTTAGGCGAAAACTTCTTTATACTCATTCTTTTACCATCCATAAAAAATCCAAAACGCAAATAATTGGTTGCCTTCAAACTTTCATTCCAGTAATTTGTAACAGGATATACAGAATAATAACTAACCTCTGCAGCAAAATTTATTGTTGCATCACTATCTACTCTTTTTAAAGTTATAGATTCATTTAAGTTATTCCAAGAAATGTGACCTTTAATCATAACTCCTTTGTAAAACCAAGTTTCTTCTATTCCTTGTCCACTTCCTGTATAAACTACACCTTTTTTATTTAGATATAATTTTCCATGTGCAAGTGCATTATAAATATGGTTCCAATATCTGCCTTTCCAAAAATAAACTTTATGGTCTGGGCCGGCAGCTTGATAAGGTAATGCCTCATCCCAAATTCTTGAAGCGTGAGGAACAACAGAATCTAAAGTAGATACTCCGTTATTAAAAGGAATTATTTGTTGCCCTACTCTTGACATAGTTCTGTTATTACAACAGTTATAAGCCTCTATTTCTTGGTCTATATCATCTTCCATATGTAAATGTGGATTATACCATTCCCAAACACCTTTTCTGTAAAATCCTGTTTGTCCAACTATTCTTTGCGTTGAATTATAAGAAGCTGCAACGTGTTTAGTTTTAGTATTTGGCCCATGCAACCTATCTACTTTATATTCAAAGTTAGTCCATTTACCGTTTTTTACTTTATAAACGCAATTGTAATCAACAAAATTTACTTTTTGTCCTGTTTCTGCAATTGCATCTAAAGAATTCTCCATTGACGAAAAATACATTCCTTCAGGAGTTTCCAACACATACATCGGTCTTTCTTCTAAAGAATCTTCTATAGTATCTGTTGTATACTCACAATATAATCCGTGATAAATAAACAAACTATTAGGTTCTCCTTCTAAATTCCAAACAAGTGCTGCGTATCCTTCATAATCTTTTAAAACCTCTAATCCAGATTTAGCCATAATCATAGCTAATCCATGAGAATCTACTTTCCAATCTTCAAAAGGCACATCATATTTTTGACATAACTTATACATATTGGATATGGTTCCATTATGTACGATCGTCATATTTAACCTTGGATCAGCTCCATTTTTTAACTCAAAGGGATGGCATTCATTCTTAGAATTTCCACCAATTGTTCCTTTACGAGAATGTATTATTATTACACCGCCTTCATATTTAAGTGCTTTAATTTCAGGATCCGAAATAAAATCTTTAAATAGTTGCGTATCTTTTTTAGGTTCTTGATAAGATCTCCAACCTTTGTACACTTGACCATTTAAAAGCATTCCACATCCATCTCCACCTCTTTCTTGATTATATGCACCAAGTAGTTTCATTTTTGCATATGCAAGGTTTTTTTGTGCCTCAGTAATTTTTAAAACTGGGGAAAAAGCACAAATTCCGCATTGCAATATACTTCGATCTACTTTAAATATATGTAAAATTATTAGTTGTACTAATAAGTAATAAAATAATATTGTCATGTTTGTTTGTTTTGATGTGTTTTGTTAAAATAAAAAGAGTAGAATTGTTAGTTCTACCCTTTAAGTAATTAGTAATTATTTATATTCTGTAATTGTTTTTTTATAGGATTTAACTTCTTCTAATTCTGAATCAAAGTCACACCTAATAACTTCTTGTTCTTCATCGTCATAATTAAAATTATAATAATAAATATCCCAATTTGTATAATAACCTCTATAGGTTTTATTTGTTTCTAAATCTTCTATTATAATAGTGTGACTTGCACCACCATCTTCGTTATCAGAACTTGTTATTTTATCTGACTTTATTCTAAATTTTTTACCTTGATAATCACCTCAGATTAAGTCATATAGTACTTTTTCATTAAGTTTTAATTTATTTATTTCTTTTTTCATTTATTTTCTGTTTAATCCGCCAAATCAAGATTTAATTAAATCTAAAGAAATAGCTTTTTGACGAGCAATCTTCGGAAGTTCAATTACGTATCTTTCAGTTGTTATATTACCCATACTTGCAGCACTGCACGTTTCACAAATTATAAATTCAGGCTTATCTCGTTTTTTACCTGTTTTTTTACTTGTAGATGTTTGCATTATCACATCGCAAGCCCCCACATCAAGGCCAACAGACTTTATAGCTTTTACACACTCATCAACTACTTCTTGCCAGTTATCAGGTCTATCAAAAGCAGGATTAGATTCAATAGCCCAAATACATGTATCGGAATGTTTTTGAAACTTATTTTCTTCAGGACAATCTTTTTTAAGAAGTTTTCTACATGTATAAAAGCATGTGTTGTTAATTGCATTGATATGAAGTCTATATTCTCTCCGCATAGAAGTCATATACTCTTCTATGATATAGTTGCTCATATCACGAGAACTCATAAACCTTGTTAATTCACTTTGGTCTTTTATAAAAGAATTGCCTTCTCCTCGCGACCCATGATGACTTTTTACTATAAGTGGATAAGGCAACTTATCTTGTACTATTATTTTATTTTGATCATCCGCAATACATATTTTCCCTGCTCTAACAGTAAACCAATTTGCTGTTTTTACACCTGCACTAGTAAAACATTTTTTCATCAATAATTTAGAAGCACTGTTTCTTATTGCCTTTATTTCATTTATTTCAAGTGTTTTACCTCCTTTGCTCATTGCATCAGCCACTTCTGTAGTACTACCAAAACGAGCTATTAGCTTAAAAGGCATTCTAGGTAAATTTTTACGCAATTCTGCATAAGAAGGATGACGGGTTAATATTTGAAACTTATGATTTGTTAATATCTTTTTTTGTACTGGTTTTTGTTCAGTGTGTATAGCTACTACTTTTTTTACACTTTTTTTTACAGGTGCCGCAACTTTTTTTGTTGCCTGAGAATTACGCACTAATTTCTTCTTCTTTATTACAATATTCATATAAGTTTTTTAAATCGTTATAGTTTAGATTATCTGTTTCATTATTAAATCTACGTGGGTATAAGTTATCATAATCTGATACTACAATACCTTCTGTTTGATTATCTATTCTTGTATTTCTATACCAAACTCTAGCTTCTATATTTGGGCACCAAAGAGTGCTAATTTTAAAAGATTCATTTAGATTTATTAGAGCACAAATTACTTGTTCGAGAGTTGCCTCAGAAAAATAATAATTTGTTAACAAAAATAAATCATGCGTACTTCTATTTTTATAAACCTGACATTGTATGTGTGCCGTTGGATTTTCCTTATCTATTTCTTGGTCTACCCAAACACATCTTGATGTCTTATTACCCTTTTCGTCATTTAAAAACCACTCTAAAAAAGATGTGATATTTTCAAATGATTTAGGATTTACTTTTCTATCTAATTTAAATCTGCGTTCTTGCAAATATTTTTTTTCATTTTTTGCAACTGTTTCTAAAATAACCTCAATAGGTTTATTTTCTACTTTTGGAACTTCTCTTATCTCCATTATTTATTCTTTAATTCCCATTTTTTAGTTAGACTATTGTATTTTATTTTATTTAACTCTACCCTATACCAAAGATTTTCTGATTCTATAAAATGCACATGGTCACCCATCCTATAATATTTTTCTTTGATAAATTTGCAATTACGCCTATACTCAAGACTTCCATCTATAGTAGTAACTACTTTTTGATCTAATTTACTATTGTTTTTATATAGAATCATTTTTCAATATATTATAATGATTTTATCTCCTTGTTTTGGTTTATCTACACTATCTAAAATACTTATCTCTTTCCCAAATTCTAATAATTGTATATAAGTACTTGCGGGAAATTGTTCTGGATTATGTGTAAAAACCATTGCGTTTTCAGGATAATTTTGTAATTGTTTTATTAATTCTTTATTTGTCATAATTTATCTTCCATGAATCTATCTAATAAATCTTGGCAATATTGTACTGTTGGGTGAGTTTCTGACATTAGTTCGCAGTGAAATTGCGTCCCTAACATTTTTGTTTTTGGAAAATATACGATTTCAGGTTCAACAGATACTTCCATTTCCTTACAATCTCCATCTTGATGATGTGGTGATAAATTTTCTGCCCAACCAATAATTCTGTATTCATCTTTTGGTAAATCAAAAGGATATACTGCCTGATGATGCAACGAATTGACTATCAACGTTTTACCATCTTCCGTAGTGATTTTATGTGATCCGGGGTGATTTAAATCTTGAATCAGCGAGCCGCCTGAAATTACCGACGACCATTGAAGGCCCTTACAAGTCCCCCAAATCTTTTTACCAAGACTTAGTGCTTTTTGTATTTCGTTATATTCTTCTTCTCCAGAACTAAATCCCCATGTTGAAGGATGTGTAGATTTTGCATAATACTTAGTTGGCACATCACTACCTCCTGGTAATACTACTAAATCTGCTTCTTCCATATTTTTTACTATTTCTCCTTGCATCCAACGAGCATATCCTGAACTGCCTCTAACACAATATATTTTTCTTATCTTTTTCTGCATAATGTTGTTTTATTTTTTCTTACAATTACTTTATAATCTCCTAAATTCCAAGTAGTAGTTATATATTCTTTATCATATTCTATTGTTTCTCCAATTTCTTTATTATTAGATAAAAAAATAATTGCCTCTTCCTTTACTCCAAGAATTGGAGCTAATATTTTTCTATAATGACTTAACATTTTTATTGTTTTATTCATGGCATTTCTATTTTAAACCTATCTACCCATTGCTGGGCTAATTCTTTATCTGTATTATTAATTATGTGTTGGATTTCATCTCCAAAGTTTTCTATTTCTTCTATTCTTCCTTCGTTTACAAATTGAATTGCCGCCTCTGTATTTCTAAAAGACCATTCAATAAGTTCTTGGGTGGAGGCAAAATGAGAAGACAAACTCCTGTACTCTACCCTCTAGCTTCTCTGCTAGCCAGACTATCCCTTCATCTTCGTCTTTACGTTAAGATGCACTTATTATAGTCGTTGCACGTCTCCTTATAAATAAAATCAAAAAACCTAGACCCCACATTTTTTCTGGTCTAGGTTTTCATCTACTTAATGGATTTCGCTCAGGATTCCCAACGCTGGTTCCCTGAATTTAAAGTGTTATTTTTTCTCAATATTTCTATCGAGTATGGCATTATTGTATTTTCTATCTAAAAAAATACAAGCGTTTAAATATAATTCATCAAGTATTTTTGGTACACGTTTTTTACCTAATATAGCCACATAATACATTTCGTTTTTAAACATACGAATATATAGTTTTGCTTCTATATTAAATAATTTTTTAATAGCCGTTACTAATTGATTTGCAAATAATTTTGAACCTGTTAATATTGATATTTCATCAAGACTTTTTTTTCTAATATATCCATCCCCATCTATTATTCCCCTTAAAAAATCTAAAGTAATTTCTCCCTTATAGTCAAGTGTTAAGCTTTTGTTTGCTATAATACCTAATTTTTCTAAAAAATCAATCACTTCTTTATTTCTAAAAGAACATGTGTAAGAATAATATTTTTCATCTTTACAGGTTTTTCTTATTTTTACTTTACCACCTAAAAATTTGATAAATTTCTCTATGTGAGTTTTATCTTGTTCTTTTAACCCTAAAGTAAGTCTTGTTCCAGAAATTGTTCCGTCAGCAGCCAACATACCTAACCAATATTGAACTTCTGGATTAGATAGATCTTCAAATGGATTATTTTTAACAAATCTTCGATTTTGGTTTAGATATTGCTTAAAGGGTTGTATATCATTATCTCTTGCAACTCTACGTACATAACAAGAACTTATTTGGTGTTTCTTACAAATTGCATAAGTTGAAAGTTTATTATTTAAATCTTCAAGTATAAACTCATCAATATTTGGATGATTTAATCGAAAATTACTTTCAATATTTAATTTTTTTCTATAATATGCAACTGTATCGGGACTCTTTCCTATTTGTTTTGCAATTTCTGTATCAATTAGTCCTTTTTCGTGTAATTCTACTACTCTATTTAATATTTCTTTCTTAATCATTCGGTTAAAAGTCTATGTATAATAAAATATACAAAAACTTTTTGAATTTACCAAATTAATCAATAAAAACTACTAATTTAAACTATATGTGTTTTTTATTTCTCTACCATAGTGGCACTCCCTAAAATTTCCAGCGCAACCATAACCTACAGACTTCCTTTCATTTTCTGGTTCTATTAAAACACTTGGTATTCCTAAAAATAAATCCATTGCTTTAATTAATTGCAAATTCATTTTAGAATTTGGTTCATCATATCCTATATGAATGTGGAATCCTGCCGCGCGACAGTTATCACCACTTGGAATAGGTCTAATTTCGGCAAGTGTCCAACAGTTTATTGAAGGCATACATCCGTACTCTTTTGCAGTATCAGAAACTAATTCTTCTTCTGCCATTCTTGCAGCAGGAATTGCTATTGCCTCTAAGTGATTTGGAATAGTTCCATTAATATATCTTAGAAGTTTCTGAATTGCTAAATAGAATTCTCCTGGTGTTTTACAAGGTGGGATATTACCTTCAGCTAAAACACAATCTAAACTAGTTGCAAAATATTTATTTTCTGCATCAAATCGAAATGGTTCATGCTTTGTACCTTTTATTTTTCCTTCAGCAGTTACTATTGCTTCAGTATTTTTATCTTGTAAAAAATATTCTACATCGCTACCAAGTGTATAATTTTTAATTTGTTGTCTTTCTAAAACTTCCATATTATTTTTTTATAAAATTATATAAACCTTCAAAATCTTTTTTTTCTATAAATTCTTGGCATTTTGGCAAATCTTTATTTCTTGATTCAATATATACAAAACTTCTTTGCATTGAACTATTACTTATTATGTTTGTTACAATAGTTTTTGGTGAAACAAAGCAATTGTGAAATTTATTGCGATACGTTAAAGATCTATCATTAGTTTGTAACATATCTTTGTGAAAATGCGCCATCATTAAAGCTTCCCAATTAGAAACTTTTTTACCTAATGCATCTTTTATTTGCATAGCTAAAGCAGGAATAAACCAATGCCATTGACTATGTATATACCTAAGACAAATTACATGTAAATGGTTATGCCAAGCTGCACCAGGATTTTTCATTTTTATTTCAATAAACTTTGTATTTAAATTTGGCCTTATTTCATTTGTGTGTAAATATAAACTATAAGGTTCTTTAGAGTGTCTTTCCGTATCACTTAATCTATACTTATACTGTTCGGGAAATGTACACTCACCTTCTAATATATAATTAAAATCTATTTGACAATTTTCTAAAAACTGCAACCATTTATGTAAATCATAAACAGTATAACCATATAAATTTAAATAATACTCAGGTATATAAAATATTACATCTTTTGTTGTTTTTAGATAATCACAGCAACATGCATACCATCCGCAATCTTGTTTACCTTCTACAGAAGTCCAATCTGAATTATGTTTACCTGTTTTCCAATCTATTTGTGTTTTACAAGCAAATACTCTATTTGTTAATAAAATTTTATTAAATTTTTCAAACAAATTTGCATTTACATCTATTTTAGAATAATCACCTTTTGCAGGTGTTTTTAATGCGGATATTAAGCCTTCATCTTTTTTACCAAAGTCTTTTAAATACTCTTCAGTAATCTTTTTTAGTTTTTCTAGGTCTTTAGTAGAAACAATTTCTAAATCTGCCTGCTTAACATTATAGGTTTTTTGGTAGTTGCTATCTTTTAGAAATTGCACCGAAATTGACCAATTAGTAGAGTTATAACCTGCCATACCTACCGGGCAAATTGCAGACAACACTATACCATAAATCTTTTTAGTTCTAAATAGATTCATTTCTGAAGACATCTGTGAAAATAGTGTGCCTGTTGGTTTTATTATTACATTGTCATATACCTTTATTTGTTGTTGTGTTGTGCTCATTTTTTTAAAATTGTAAAGTTTTTCTAATAAGAGGTCTTTTAAACCAGTCACCTTCATTAACCAATATCCCGTGTTTTATATCTATATTCTCGTCTAAAAATATATATGCTTCACCAAATTCTGTTAAGATTTTTTGTAATTTATGTGCATTTGATTCACAATTTTCACAAATACCCTCTAAAGTAAATATATCTTGCAATACTCTATTAGAAGAAATCTTAAATACATCACATATAATTGATTTTGTACCTTTTACTACTACAGGATAAGTACCCATAGATAGCATTTTATATTCAGGCTTAGTTCTAATTTGCCCAAGCCATTGACTTTTATTTTTTAAATACCTGTCATAATTTGATCCGAAATTCTTACGAAGCGAACCAAAACAACAGATGAGGATATATTTAGTATCCCCATCTATCTGTAAAAGTTTTTTTGTGTTTGTTGTTGTTTGCATATGTGTTTATTTGTCATTATTTAAAATTATTTCTCCTTCAAATAATTCACAATCTAAAGGATTTGTATCTAAATATTTAAACGGTGCAATTGTAGTGTGGTTTTTGGGATTTTCTACGTGCAAAACAAAAATTTTAGCTATAGCTCCAACGTTACCGTTTCCAGCTAATATACCAATATATTTACTTTTTTTATTATATACTAAATCACCAATCTTAATTGGTCTTACTTTACCTGCTTTAACTGAAACTTTCATTTCTTTATCTTTTTTAGTTGTTTTAGATTTTTTACCATCTTTAGTTTCATCGTAAGGAGTGCAAAACAATTTTAATGCATTTTCAGAAAATCTACTCATTTGTCCTACTATTGAATAATAAGTTTCATCTTCTGATAATGTATATATGTTGTTATCCTTATCTATATATTCTTCTACTTTCTTCACATTTTTACTTATTTTAATTGGTTGTTCTTCTTTTATTTGCGTTTTTTCAGAATTTTTTAATAGAAAAGTTGCATCTTGTAATAAAACCGATTGTTGATTTCCTTTTAATTTTACAAACCCCACTCCCATTTCTATACTTAAAATCTGAAATGGAATAACATTATATACTACATCAAAATCTTTATTTCCTATTTGATCACCTATTGTAAAAATTGCACCATCTTTAAGTCTTTTTATTGATTTAATAAAACAAGGATTAAAAGATCGTGTAAGATACGTCATTTGTTTCTTATATGTATAGGGTATATTAAATGTGGGGCTTCTAAACTCATTTTTTGTTTCATCTAATTTATATTCAAATCCACTTGGATAGGCACATATTAATATCTTATAATCTATTTCATTTATCATAACCTAATTTTTGTTGTGTATAAAATAAAAAATCTTGTTTTACTTTATCTGTAGAAATTGCAATATTATTTCCTAAAATTGCTTTTATATTTTGCATTGTAAATATTGGTTTATTTTCTAATATATAATCTCGTGCTAATTTTTCAGTGGAGAATGCAAACCGTGTATCATTGCAATTTCCTCCGAATTTACTAACTAAAAAATTGTAAATTGAAAATTGTTGATTAACCCACCACCAATAATCCCCTTCAAATATTGGAACTCCGTCGGAAGTAGTAAAGTGATATTTCTTTTCTATTATTTCTTCCCAATCATTTGAGTTTTCAATCATCCATTTTGGGACTAAATTATGTTCTCCGTCTATTCTATAATAAACATTATCCCAAGGTGTTGCAATTATTTTTCTTACTTTATGTTGAAATTTTTTTTTGCATTTTCTAAAAATTTTTAATCTTTTGCAATATTACCGTCTACTATTTCCATAGATTTATTAAATTCTTCTAAAAATTCTATGTTAGGTACTTCTCCTAATTCTCCTTTATTATGCTCTTCCCAAATTGCATCTACTGTTGCATTATCTATTTGACTTACTATTACAGGTAAATTACTTGCACTTGTAAAATTTTGGTGGCGCAATTGAATATTCTGTCTAAGTAGAATCTTACCTTGAGCATCTATTTGAGCTTGTTTTATTTTATTTATACCTTCTAATTTAGCTATTTCTTTATCCCGTAATTCTATCTGCTCTTTTAGGAAAGTTATTGTTTCTTCGTATTCTAATATTTCTTTTTGTAGCATCTTATATTAAGTTTTTACTTTTTAATTGCACTTTAACTTCGTCTATTCCAAACATAGTAGAAATATCAAATAAATCTTCACACTTATACTTTTCATAGTCTGATTTATAAGTATTAAAATATTTAAAGCCTCTTTCTGTAAGCTTTTTTGACACCTCAACTGCGTGTGGATCACTCCCATACACTATATATGCTTCTTTATATTCACCTAAAAGTCTTTTTTGTATTGCATCTGGAAATGCCTGTAAAGATTCATTATTTGTCCAACAAACATCTGTAAAAAATTTTTGGGCAACTAATGCATCCTTTCGACTTTTTAAAATAAATACTCTATCATCTTTTTTAGGTAAATCAAATATGCCACCCATACACCCTAAAGGTATACTAGAAACAAACTTCATTTTATTATCCTGAGGACTATATACCTTTACACGAGATTCTATTTTATTTTTTATTTCACATTTTTGCACATAAGCATATCTATGAAATTTATTAGGGTTATATATTTCTTGATGATTTATATAAAGCGTTTTTGTGTAAAAAATATCTCCTGAGGCATTTAATTCTTCTATAGTAATATCCCCTCGCCTCCAAAATAAACTATTTTTTCTAGTCCAAGGTTCTGGCTCAAATTGTATTAGAGTTTCCTTCTTAATTTCTTTATCTAAGTCTTCTAATTCTTTATAAAAACTCTTAGGAATTCTTGATTGTCTATTTAATAATCCAAAATCTTCTGCAATAATTTGTAGACACCCTGCAAAATTACAATTGCATTTCTTTTTTACTACCTGAAAACAATTTAATACCTCAGAAGTTTTAAAATCTTTAAAAAGAAGTGTTCCATTAGTATGTATAAATACTCCCGCACTTGCTAAATCATCTTTTCTAAAAGGTGAATTAAATGCCTTTCCTATTTTAAAAGATCCCAAATAATACATCATTATCGCTATTTGATCTATTTTAGATAGGATGTATTCAGGTGTAAGCGGTATTTTTACACTTATTTTACTAAAATCTAACTCTTGCATTTATTTAAAATTTTTAAAAATTTTTTATATAGTGCAATCTTTTTATAATCTTCTTTATTTTCTCTAAAATATCCCATAGATATTAAAAGACAAATTGTAGTTTCTTCATTACTCATAATTTTTAAGTTTTATAGAAATTACATAACCAAATACATATATATTAAAATATTTAGTCTTTATTTTCTGACTTGGCCAAATTAATGTAGATTTCCAATTAAAAAAATATATATCCTATAATAATAATCATACAATAAGCATGATGCATTGCGTTTACTAAAAGTTTTTCTATAGTTCCTGTTCTATTTTCTAAATGTAGCGCAACAAAAATACCAAAAAATGGAACCCAAAAAACTATATTCAAAATGAGTTTTTTCATAAAATATTTTAAAAAAAATAACGGTGCAGGATTTTACACCCACACCGTTTACATATTTTATCTACTATTATTATTTAGATTTTCTTAGCACATTTTACCACCCTTACCTGCTTTTGGCATTACTTTACCTTTTTCATTAAGATTATTAGTCTTAGAAGGTGTTGGACTCTTTGAAGCAGTCACTTTTGGATTAATTTTTGCAGTTGATTTCTTATCTGCCATAATATTTAAATTTTAATTGGTTACTTGATTAAAAAAAGTAGGTTATATATGATATTTTGATCTGATTGCACGATACCCTATATTTACGTCCTTACTCGACCTGCTATAACAAATTTATTATTTTTATTATATAATTACCATTCTAAAACGGAAGATCATCCGAAACATCAGGAACTTGTGCAGAAGCTCTCAAAATAATATCTTCTGTTTCGTGACTTGGGTTTTTATCCAATTTCTTCAGAAAATTATTCCAATTTGCACTACCTTCTTCCCATTTACCTTCTTCAAATCCACTCTTATTTGCTAAATCTGTATCTATAATGAAATGTAGATAAGGTAATTGCCCATAAATTTTCCCATTAGCACTTTCTTGTCCTGCAACTATCATTGCAAGTTTCTTTTGGGTAATACGTGAATCATTCAGGAGTGTTTCATAATATTTACCTACCTCATCTACAGATTTAAATGCTTTGGTACATTCTTTTCCTGTAAGCGCAAAATGCAAATATTGCAATCTCTTCATAAGACCTTCTGCAGGACTAACATAGAACTTCTCTGTTAATTGCCCACTCTTTCCTAAAAATAATACTTCTAAATAAGGACATTTAAGCTTACCCTCCTTATTATTTTCAGTAGGTTTTATAAATTTTGCAGATTCAACATGCATCCAATAATTACCCATACTTACATATTCTGTACGCTCAGGAATACTAATCTTTCCAAAATCCATCATTTCATTTTCTGCACTTCTATGTGCCACATTGTTATTTCCACTCATATGATTTGTTTTTAATTTTCAATTATTTTACTTCTATTTCTATATTCTTCGACTACTTTTGAATAACCTTCCCAATTATCTACACCAAATTCTTGTAAACAAGATAATAATAAATAATTTTCAATTAATAAATTATACTCCTTTTTACTTATAGTAATTGTATCTTCCATTATTCTACTATTTCTTTTCTTTTAGCTTTAACTGGTTTTTCTTCTTCTTTTTGACAATCTTCATCATTATAATAACAATGAATCATATCCTTCACATAACCTAAATCATTTGGAATCTCGCGAGAAGGAAACATCCCCACTGGTGCCTTTACTGTTGTATTTGCGGCTTCTGTTAAAAAATGATATTTAATATCTTCTCCTTCTAACTTCTTTTCAGCTAATAAAACTATTGTAAAAAATGATTCATAGCTAGACATTTTAGAGTCTACAACATTTCCTATAGTTTGTGCAGAAACGGTTTTTGGAGATAATATATCGTCGCCGTCAGTTTTTACGTGATGCATGAAAAATATAGTAAGGGAATCTCTAAATTTTTTAACTTCATTAGCTATAGTAACCATATAATAACTAATATCATTAAATTTTTCCCAACCATTCTCTCCAATACGTCTTATAAACTCCATACTATAAGTATGTGTTGAGTCATCAATCACGATATTAGTGATATCAAGACGATTTTCATTCACATATTTAAGCCAACCCAATATTTCTTTTGGATGTGAAGTAAATATCAAATTACCTTTCGGATTATCTGTTTTAGACCAAGTTGTATATTGTTTCTTACTACCACGCCAAGGCAAGTCTTTACCTAAAGCATTAATAATTATAGTCTCTTTTGGATCAAGACCTTTTATTCCTAACTCCGGTATATTACCTATTGAGGTTGATTTACCACTTCCCGATTGACCGAGGCACAAAACTGAAACTGCTCCCATATATCTCTTCTCTCTTTTCTTTACACAAAGTTACAACTCTTTATTCAATTCAACAACTATTTCAAAATATTTATCTTTTCTTAATCAAAGACATCTTCTTCATATTCATCTTCATCTAAAATATCTAAATTAAATGCGGCTTGCTGTAAATATTTTTCAAATTCTGCAAGATCTTTTCCATTTTTTGGAGACATATCTTCGTCTATTTCATCCCAATTTTCATCTTGTGGGAATTGCTCATCTTCATAAATTTTCTTACTCATGATTTTGCGTTTTTAATTTTTAAATTTAAACATCGTATCCAAATAACCAACAAACATATACCCCAATATCATCCATCTCACTCCCACCATTTATAAAAGTTTTATCAACATATGCTTCTAATTCATTCCATCTTTTTGCATCTAGTTTTATTTTTTCTATATCTTCTTCCATATTTTAAAACATTGATTTTACAATAAACTTAAAATATATAATTTTCTTGCATTAACTGCTTCATCTGCTGTATCAAAAAATCCTAAATGCAAATGAATATTTTTACCTGCAGGTGTTTTAAAATCTAAAAACGCAACCCATTTATCGCTTCTTTTATCTAGACAAGCACCTCTATGTGTAGTTCTTTGTCTAGTATTTCTTACTAAATCTTTACTTATTTTATTTTGCATATCTTAAAACATTGATTTTTGTGATCCATACTTAGCTAATTTTTGCTTCTCTGTTTCCACTATCTCTCGATATATCTTATCTAGCGCATCTCTATCTTCTAATCTAGGTAATTCATCGAAATTTTCATGTTTTCCGTCAAACAGTAATGGAAGTCTACCACCAAGTTCTCCGTGCGAATTTTTCAACATTAGCAAAGACCTGAAGTTATCCCTAAGTACATCAATATTATATCCGTCAGAGTTTGGGTATTGGTGAATATCATACCTGTTGGGACTAAAAAGTGCCATTATAACATGCGAATTTCTGGCAGAAATTTTTGAGTCCCCAATGCTGGATAGCGATGGCTCTACACTTGCAATAGTACCTTTATTTGCATTTCTATGGGCAAATTTTTCACTATCAAAATCCAATTGCATAATATCCACAATAGTCATTTGCATCTCCTTACAGAGCTTTAAACGGGCTATATTACGACTCCAACGTTTGATCGCCTCGAATTCATTTGAATCTTGGGGATCTTTGGTAATATTTGATATGTTGTCAACGAAGGTTATGATCTGATGAGTGCTACCCCACTTATCATGTGCCCTTTTACAGATATTAAATATCTCGTCTGGACTAGTAGCTCCATTGATCACATTTACAATTTGATCATATTCATTAAAAAATCCAGAATCTTGCTGTAATAAATCAATATACTTTTGATTTAGAGGTGATTCACGAGAATTCATATATTTAAGACCTAAATCTTCTTTATGATGCTTCCATAAATAGTGGCTCATTGTTTTCTTATATACTTCTTTACGATCGTCCTCAAGACTGAAATCTAACACTTTAACCTGATATCCTGTTTCAAATGCAAATTCTGCAATTTTGTAAATAAAATATCGTTTTAGTTTTGATTTACCAGTATTTGTTCCTCCGAGAATTTGATAGTAAGTTCCTGGATCAAATCCGTCTACACTATGCAGCCACCTAGAAAATGGAAATGGCACGGAGTTGTGTAATCCCTTCTCTTTTCGTTCTTTTTTAGCTATTATATCAGCCATTGTAGTTTCAAATAATCCCACGATTTCTATCCTCCTCGATTTTTATTAATTCTTCTAATTTTTCTTGTAGAAATTGAACTATATTGAAATTTTTATATTTAGCTAAATATAAAATAGATTCAAAAATAATATCAAAATCAGCCGTTATTTATTCGTTTTAATATTTCTATATCTGAATCATTGTAAATATCCCGTAAATGTAAATCTTGATTATATGTTTTTGGGGATTGGATTTCTGCAAATTGATTTATACCTAAATTAAATAATGCCTGTCCAAAACGAATTTCTGGATTTGCACCTAGATATTTCCTTAATCTATCACATATTATTAATGCGTCTTCCATTATTTTTTATTTTTACATTGTTCACATATATAAAATCCTGATTCTGTAAATTCTTCAATACAATATCTATGTTTAGTATTAATTCCACATGAGTCACATTTTGGTTGAAGCCATTTATTAAGTATTATTGCATATTTGTAACCAGTCCTGTAAAATTTCTTGATCAGATTTTGTATTAATTGTATTTTCATTATTTTGTATTTCAAAAAAATAATTTGCAAATGCAATCGTATCTTCTCCTGTATATTCACTAATATTTAAATTCATAGCTATGTTGTTTTATTTTTTTCTTTATTTTTCTTTTTCTTATCATAATGATCTTGAAATTTTGTATATTTAATAGACTCTGGTACATCTTTACACCTTTGTTTATGTTTATTAATATAGTTTATAAATTTATATATTAAATCTAAATCCTCATTTAATAATCCTAAAGCGGTATTACACTTAGAGCACAGTAAATCTCGAATTTGTCCAGTTTCATGATCATGATCAATAGCCAATCTTTTTAATGTATTATTAAGTACTCCAGCTTCTTTATTACCACAAATAGAACATTTTCCATCTTGTGTATTAAGCATTTCTAAATATTCTTCTGGGGTTATACCATATTTTAATATATTATTTCTTTGTTGTCTATTAAATCCATTCTCATCAACAATAGCATTTAGTTCGTTAGCTCGCTGTCTATATCTATCCCAATTTCTATAATAGTGATTTAAAAAAGAACTAGATGCCTCTTCAAATTCTTCTTTTGTTAAATTATCTTTACTTAATCGTAAAGTTAAAGCTTTACAAGCCTTACACCTGGTTTCATGACCCGTTTTAAATACTTTAGATTTGTGAAAACACTCTAATGGCTTTTCTTTGTAACAAATACTACATTTTTGTAAAATTTCTTCATTTTCCATAAAAATAAAAAAGTTCCCAAATCAGAGTGTAATAGTCAACCAAGGGAAGACATCTGAGATGAGAACTAATATTTTAAGGTTAATTCTCTTGGATAAAGACTATTACAAATAAAATATACGGAAAATTTTTCATTCTAACAAATTACTCACGCAGTATTCAGGAAATCCATATTAAACTCCATTATCTTATTATTATTTCTTTCTATATATTGATGGCAAACAGTAGCTAAATCAAAAGTTACTTCTTTATTTTCAAGTTTCCAAATAAGATATTTAGCTGTTTTCATATATTTAGTACCTGTTTCTGAATTACTAAATTCTTTAATATATTCTGCAACTGCGTTTAATATTAAATTAAAATTATATTCGGGGAACTCTTTAAGGAATCTTGCAAATCTTATTTCTGCTATTTTTGGATTTACTGTGTGAGTCCTTGGAAATAATTGCGCATATCTTTCACAAAATTCACTCAAAGTCATTTCTTTTGCCTGTATTGCCACTTTGTCTTCGATTCTAGGCTCTAAAAGATCTTCAGCAGATACTTCATCAGAAAATGCATTTCTAAGGATTTTTACTAACTCTAATCCTTTTTTAGAAATTTTATATAAATATTGTGCATTTTTTTCAGAAGACTCTACTAAAAAATCTCTGCGAAACATAAACCTATATAAAATTAACATTCTTTTTTGCCGAGAACTATCATCTATTAAATCTAATAAATACTCCTTTCTCTCATCCATACAGAGTAAAACAAACATAACTGTACCTGATAAATCTGCAGGTATGTCATGTTTTTTTAATTCTGCTATCACATTCTTATTAAATTGAATATTAATCATAATTATTTCAAAGATTTTAATAGATAATCACTCACTTCTATAACTTTATCGTTGCTACCTACTTCTTTTCTGAACTCCATTATTGCCTTTGAAGCAAACATTTTCATGCAATAACGAACATCTCCCAAAGTAAACTCAAAATTTTCTGCATCTTCTTCTTCATTATTATAGAATATGTCAATATATTCATTAATCGTTTCTATCGTATTATCCATTCTATTTTATTTTAAATTATTTTTAAATTTTTCAAACGCATCATAATCATATACAGCTGTATCGAGGCCAAATATTGAATTGCCTTTATCTTTCCGTATATAAATCATACTTGAATTATCTAATATCTGGTCTATTTGATATTTACAATACTCAATCATTGCTTTATGTACTTCTTCTTTAGTCATTATTGAATAACCATTCCAAAATGCACCTACTGTTTTAAATTTTTCTGCCATGTTGCAAATTTACAATGATTTTGAATCAGAAACTTCTTTTGGTTTATATTTATGTTCTTCACATAAGCAAGTAAGCCATCTTGGATTACCTTGAATAGTTCCAGGATTACCACAAACTTCACAAGTTTTCATAGAAATGCTTTCGTATTTATATATTATGTCATGTACTTCTTTTGGCGCAGAATTTACATAAAAACGCAATCCACCAAATTTTTCCTTAATCTGACAAACTTGTTTATCCCAACCGGCATTTATTAATTCTTCTATTAAAGACTTAATTAATCCATACCAACCAGGTCCTACAGAAAATATATAAGCATCAGTTAATGGTCCTATATCTGTTCTTATTCCACTTTCTAGACCTCCTATAGATACTAGAAATTCATCCATTTCTTCTTTTGTAATTGTATTCATATTAAAATAAACTTAATTGCATTTTAGGTGCTTGCATCTCCTGTATAATTTTTCGTGTATCTGCAATATAATGTGAATAATCAATTTTATATTCTTCCCAACATTTTTCTTTATGATTATTATATAATAATACAGGATTACTTGCATTTACATGTTCAAAAGTTGCAGTAGCTTTATATTTTTTTGCACTACTTTTTTTCTTTTTTAAAAGATACGCTGCGGGTCTAGAAAAATAATATCTATTTAAATTCTGAATTTGTTCATTTTCATAATAAACACCATAATCTTTACTAATTTTCTTAGCACAAGTATAATGAAATATATTAAAATTAAATTTGTTAGGATTTGTTATAGTTTCTTCTATTGGAATGCCTTTTACAAAAAAATTATTCAACGCTTCTGCAATAACTGTTTCATTAGTTGAATCTCCTAAAGGTATTTCATCTTTTCCTTCTTCATCTTTTAAAAGTTTAAATAATCCTTTTCGTTTTGCCTTATTTTTTTCAGTTAAAGCAATATAGTTATTTACATTCTTATAATAAATAAACTTATATTCTTCATGTTCAAAATTAAGATTAAATTGTTCTTCAATCTCTTTAAAAACCTCTTTGTATTTTTTTTGTTCATTCACAGGTACAATAGCTTCAATACCATCTGTATTTACCGATATTACCTGCCAATTATTTAAAATACATAATTCAACTGCTTTTGTAAGAATTAATTGTCCAATTAGTCTTAATCTTAATGCGCCTTCTGGAAAATAAAGCCATGAATGTTGTTGATCTAATAAACCACTTACCCCATTTAAAATTAATTTAAAAAAGATATCTTTGGCTTTTTGCCGAGCTTTCTTGGCAATAATTCTCTCGTCTTTAATAGAAGTATATCTGCGTAAAACTTCAGGAAATCTAATACATCTATAATTTATAATTAAATTTGGATATAGTGAAGCAACATCAGAAGTCATTATTTTATGAGTAGAAGTAGTATCATACAATTCATTTTCATTTACACTATGTAATCCTCCTATACCATAAGACAATCTAATTGTTGTGTTTTTCTCTATTATAGGAACTTCTTCTGAAAATTCATTTACAGAATTTAAAATGCGTTCATATAATTTTTGAAAAACAGGTAATTTAAAATTAGGATTAAAATCATGTAAAATTTCTTTAATATATATCGTAGGTTTATCAAATCGCAAATATCTTGTATTTTTTACAAATGTTTCATATCCTTCGGACATATTAGAAACTTCTCCATTATTCCATTTTTCTTTACAATAATCTTCTAAAAGAGATTCAGAAGCAATTTTTATTGCATCATAAGACATACATTGAATACCTGTATCTTTCCAAATATTTTTTCGTAAAGTAATTTCTCCTTTTTGTTTTTCAGCTAATAAATCTAAAATTCCTAAATCATGAATATTATTATATTCTCTAACTTGTCTTATTTGTTCTAAATTTAAAATAGTTTCTGGATTATATGGAAGTTCCATTACTACAGGATAATTCATTTGTATTCCTAATGATTTTAAACTAATTTTTTTAGAAATACGCAACATTTTTGCCCAAAATAAATACAAATCTATAGAAATCCAATTAGTTTTAAAGTATATATAAGATTTTAAAAAATCTCTATTTAAATCTGTATTTATTACTTTATCAGAACAAATTTTTATTCTTTGTAATAAATCTTCTTTTTTAAGATTTTTAAGTTTTTGCCAATCTTTTAAAAAATACTTAATAATTACTTCATCATAATGTATTCCATTAAAAGATATTAAAAATCCTTTATATTTACTAAAGAAATCATAAATCTTTTGTCTATCATCAAACTCTTCTGATATTTCTAAATTTATGACTTCTTTAGTTCTAAAATCCTTTATTCCTACTTCAAAATAATTAGGAAACACCTCTATATCAAATTCCTTCACATTACTATTTCCTTCTCTCATGCTTTTATTTTAAATTTATTAATGATCTGCGCATTGTTACTTCTATAGATTCTTCTCCATCTCGTTGTTCTACTAATGGTTTTTCCATTTCATAGTGTACTATAACTCGATTTTTTTCTATAGTAATTAATGCGCGTTTATTTTCTAAAATTTTATTTATTTCTTCCCAAATACTCATTGTGGTAAATTTTGTTGTTCAATTATTTCTTCAACTATCTTAGGGCCTTGAATAAATGCGTTTAATGTATCAAAAGAGATCCATACTTGTCCAGAATAAACTCTAAATAAAAGATTTTCCCAAGTTACTTCTGCAGATTGTTCTATAGATATTAGTTCTCCTTTAACGATTGATTCTCTTCGATTTGCATCAAAAATTTCTAGAAAATGCAACTTATTTTCTTCGTCAGAATTTAATTGAAATTTTATATTTTTTATATTCATCTATTAATTTTAAAAAACAACCCTGAATTTATATATCTAGGGTTGTTTTAGTTTATTAATGTATTTTTACTGTTTTCTTAAATTCATCCCAAAACATTGCACGAACATTTTTTGGAAATCCTGCAATTGCTAATTTAAAACTTGTTTTTCTTGCCACCGACTTATTAAAAATATCTTTATGATATTTCTTAATAGTTACTTTTACTATTTCCCTAAATGGTTCTTCAGTATTTCCTGTAAACTCATCTATTATACAACTTGTGCAATTTTGTGTTGTAGTTTGATTGTGTAATTCTTTTTCACACGAATCATAATACCAACGTACTTTATAATTTCCAGCTTTCATTTTTTAAATTTTTTAAGATATACTAATTAAATAAAATTTTAATTTTTCTATTATCATTGGAAATTCTTCTAAAGGAATATTTCTAGAAGATGTTATTTCATTTTCTTTTTTAAATGCACCCCAAATATCATATCTAGAATTTCCAGAATGGACACAATACTCGTCAATACATACAAATAATTCTTCTTGGTAATCTCTAAGAGTTTTATTTCTATTAGGATATATTTTTATTTGATACGTATCATCTTCAAGTGGCACTTCTGTTAAAATTTTATTATTCTTTACTTGTATTTTCAGATTCATGTCTTTGAGATTTATCAAAAGGATTACCAAATACAATTCTACATAAAAGAGTAAATACAAGAACTACTCCAAAACATTTTAATTCTAACATTTATTTATTTTTTATATTATATTCATGTATAATAAATCCTGTAAGTAATTCTGGAACTAATAGTGCAAGCCAAGATCTAATATCTGACATCGGTAAAGTCCAAAATTTAAAAATCGCAAGGCAATAAATCAGCAGTACTATTACTAAAATTATTATTGTTTTCATAATTAAGCTCTTTCTGGGTGTCTTCTAAATGCATCATCATTATTATTTTCAAAACTTTGCAATTCTGGTGCATCTTCTAATTTCTCTATTCTATTTTCTAAAGATTCTATATAATTTATAATACATTCACAGGCATCTTTAGATATATTTACCATAGATAATTCTTCTGTTAACCCTATTTTATCTTCCGGTGTCATATCTTTTATTTAATTCTAATTGTTGAATTTGTTTTTGCATTTTTTCTATTTTTTGATCTTGTTGATCTATGTGATTAATTAAATGGATTAAATTCATTTGTAAACTACCTCCAAAACATCCAAATCTATCATAATTAATATCTATAATTAATTTTTCTTTTAGTGCTTTATTCATTTGGTTTAGTTATTTTAGATACTAAAAACATTTCTCTGTTCGGATGCCAATCTTTAAATTTATTTAGATTCATTCCTTCATACAAATCTAGTTCTTAATTCTAGAAATTATATAACCTAATTTTGTTGCTTCTTCAACATTTTGGTGACACCATAAATGGCATGGGCGACAAGTAGGAATCAGATGCTCTAGCAAAAAAAGACCTCTGCCGCGAGCATGGTGAATTTCTGTTGCTGGATTTTTATTACATATAGTACATATAGGAAATTTTTCTAATAGCTCCAATCTTAGTTTTTGATATTGTTTTTGTCTACCTATTTGTTTTTGACTAAATTTTGATATTGCCTTTTGAGATTTTTTTAAAGGTGTTTTCTTGATAGTTGTTTTAGGGGGGCTTTTGTGTTTTAAAACACTTTTTTTAATCAAAAATTTTTCTGGATTTAATTTTTTAAAGCAAGAAAGACATAACTTATTTTTATAATAAATTACATCTTTCTTGCATTCAGTACATTGTTTTAATTTTTTATTCATTAGCAAAAATACAAAATATTTTATATTTTGACTAATTTATTTTTATTATATTCTTTGAAAACTATAAAAAATTTTTTTTAAATCATCCGAAAACATCATTGCTCTATTTAATTGTGCTTTATTTTCTTTACAAAATTGCATAAATTTATTATGATTATAAGATGTATTTATCTTACTATAATAAATATAAAATTCTTTTGCAAAGTTTCTAAGACCGTATTTGTCTTTTGGGGTTAAAACTCTAACTATATCTGAAAATAAACTTAAATAGTTTGCAGCATACTTTTCATTTTTTATTCTAAAATCCCCACGTCTTACTAAATTTGTGTGATTATTTATACCAGATCCTGATAAAACTCCTGTTATTATTCTAGACTCTAACTGATAAGTATTTAAGTAATGCATTAATTTTTTGTAGTCCACGTGTACAGCAGACCAACTTAAAATATAATCATTACTTGTCCAAGATTTTGAAGAACTATTAAAAAAAGCAATGGTTTCAACTAAGTCCCGCATATCTTTAATTTCTATTTCAATATAAGGAATATCTAATCTTAACTGCAAGCAAGCGTGATATAAATGTTGCCCGTCTATTATATATGTTGTTGATTTTCCTGTAATAAAAGATATAGTACACACTATAACTGGCCTAGTAATGCATTTCCTATCTATAGATGTTGCAAGTTTTAATATTTGTTTTGGTAGTACTTCTCGATTTATACCTGTTAAAAGTGACCATACTTTGCGTCCGTCTAATTTTAACCATTTCCAAGTTTGTTGTTGTTTTTGCATTTTTTTGAATTTTTAGTTTGAGTTGTTAATAAATAATTTGAATTGTGTGCATTGGTGAAGTGTCACAATATGAGTATGCCCTTACTATTACATTTTTTCTACAATTAATAAAGTGCTGAACGCCATATTGCATTTTTAATGAATTTACTAAAAAACATTCTACACCTAATAGTTTATTTATAAATTTAAGAATTGGCTCTATTGAAGAACTTTCTCGCATATAAGAAACTGAAAACATAAAGCATTTTATATTAGAATTCATAGTGTATTGTCTATATAATAATTTTGAAATTGTATTTTGTGCGGATTTAAAGGTACACATTAAATCTAAATCTATTACTTGTTGTGGTTGTGCATTTATTATATCCCCCGATTTAAATTGCACTTTATTTTTTAATTTTTTCGTACTATATAAAAGATTTAATTGTTCTAAATATATAGACATTTCTTTTTCATAACTAATTATCTTTTTTTTATTTTGACTTTGTGCAAATTCTATAAATTCTTTTGCATTTGGTCCTGCTAAACATAATAAATCTGATTCGATACCAAAAATTTGAGAATAGCATAAATATTGGACTAACCTTTTATTTATGCTATTCTCGTATGTTTTTATTTTCATATAATAATTTTATATAAACCAACCGCTATTCTTCCCCTGTAGAGGTTTTAAATACTATTTCATTGTTGTCATTATTTCTAACTGCACTTTCTAAAATTTTTCCTATAAGTACAGTTATATCACATCTATCTGAATAACCCATAAAATTATTGTTTTATATAAATTGCGAAAAAAAATGTTCCTGGATATTCAGATTCCCATTGATTTAGTGCTTCTTGTGGTGTTTTTGCCTCAAAATTTCTACCAGTGCTCATATGATCCTCTTCTCTTTCAAACCAAACCACATGATATGTGTGTTTCATATATTATATTTTTTCTTTATTTCTTAAAATAAACTCCTTGCAAGTTTTATATATACTTAGTACATTGCCCTTATCCCAATTTATACTCAGATTTTCCAATAATTCTACTCTATTATTCTTTTCTTTTATATTTGAGTCTTTTATTGGTATTTCTGTTAGGATTTTTCTTAGGGTTACTCGATATTGCGCGAGACCTAATTTTTTTGTGTCATTCTTATAAGATATATCTAATCTTGCTTTTAAACCTCCTAATTCTTTTTGATTTAATAAAATTATTTTTGCTATTTCTTCTATTTTTTGAATATTTTCTTTGGCTGTTTTAAATAATTGTTTTAATTCTGCTAAATTATTTATATATTCCTGCGTTTTTTCAAAAAAGTTTTTGCAATTTTCTTCAGAAGGTTGATCAAATAATTGTGTTTTACCCCTATTTAGAATAATTGTAGCTCTTTGTTTAGTTTCTTCTATGTAAGAATCTCTTAAAACTGCAAAAAAGTCACATCTTAATTGTTCAACTTTTTGCAAATCTGCTAATTCTTTTTGTAGGTCTGCGCCTAAAGTAAGCCAATTTACTACAATCTTTTTTGCATCTTCTTCAGATTCTATATTGCAGCTTGATGTACCGAAAAAATATTCTTCTAATTTATTTTTAAATTCTTTTTTGTCTTTACCTTGTCCTATAGTATATTTTGCAGCACTATAAAGTTTAGTTTCAATAATTTTTTTAAAGTTTGCATAATATTTGTCGTAAACATCATTAGCACTCATTGCAACTATTTCTTCAAGTGTTGGCAGGGTCTCTAGTTTCTTTTCTTTTATAGGCTTTAATGTAGGAATTTTTTTCAAATTTTGTGCAGTTGATGGTTGTAAAATTAATTCTGTTTCTAAGAATAGCATTCTTGTATTATTAGCTAAAGAAATCCATTTTTCTGCTGAATGCTGTATTTCCGTTACTGTAAAATTTCTAATAAACGCCTTTAAACCAAAATTAGACTCTACAGATATTCTTACACCTTCAGATAAAACATCTCTATTTATTTTAACTATATCTCCTACTTGTAAATTATTAGAAACCAATTCTAAATTGCCTTTTCTAAAAGTAAGTCTACCAGGAGTATCTAATTTAAACCAATCTCCGTATACGGCGTTGGTAACGCCTCTATTTTCTGTAATAGTCCAGATATGATTGAAATCATTACTTATATCTCTTAGTAATTCAGTATAAACACCCTCAAAAATAGAATCTTCTTGTAATCTTATTGGGTTATTTACTATTCTTACTTTTGATCCTACTCTGAATACGGGGTCTGCAAGTTTTTTTCGTACAATTTGCACTCCTCTGCTACAAAAAGTATACATAGAAATACCTTCTAATATTACATTACCTGATACGTTAATAGCCTGCACTAGATATTCGCGTTCATAATTACTTCCTGCAAGAACTCTTAAATAAGAAGTTGTTAAGCTTAATCTATTTTCATCTAAGAATATATTAGAAGTAAATCTAATTGTATCACCTACTTCTATTGTTTCTTCTTCTCTTTCTTCTGTAAGTGGTACTCCACTGGCATCTGTTAAAATAACGGATGCCCTATCAAAATAGTGATTAACTAATCCATCTAATCTTACTTTAGTACCATCTCTCGCAGTAACAGTAGTTATTTGATGCGGAAATGTAAAATAAGAATTGTATTGATTAAAAACATTACTATAATCTAATCCTACACGTTGATATGATGGTACATTATTATTTAATATTGCGTAATCTCCTACTTGCATATATTATTAATTTAATTTATTGCGTTTTTATAAAAATTATTTTTTTATTATATAAGGTTCAAAGAGTATTACAAATCCAAAATTTAATAATGCAAATCCAAAAATTGGTCGGCATTTAATTGTTTGTGAATCTCTAAAATCCAATTTTGTTGTAATAAATATAAAGTAACACTCTATTAATTTATATATTTTATCATTTTTCTAATTATTTTCAAATCTAATTGAGGCAAATTTTAATTTATGTGGTATTTTATCTTGCATTTTTTAAAATTTTGTTGTGCATTTATTTTTACTCAAAATCTTAACAAAAAAAGAGATTACCTAAATTAATAGATAATCTCTTTCTCTATAAGTAGTGCTTTATACTTCTTACTATATAAAGACTTTGCGATATCTCAGTCGCCATGACTGAAATTAGTTTAAATTGTGGTAATACTTGGAATTCAACCAAGCCTTAATTTTTAGAAGAAATTCGTGCGATGCAATACACTATACTACCAAACTTTGTGAACAACATTTTGCATTTATCCCAATTTACACTACGTGGAAGTAGTTGTTCTTTGTAAATCTGGAGGTAGAGGCATCCGAGAGCCTCGTCTTTAACAAAGCCAAATTATGATTATCTTATGTCTATAGTCTGTTTTATTGCCTTGACTTGGCTAGTTATTCTTTTCTATTTCTCTTTTGACCTCATTAGGCTAATCTTGCAAGCAAGCAAAGGCGATCTGCAGGTATTCAAAATACTATTAAAAAATAACAAAAACTAGGAGATTTCTTATTTTATTGTCCTATACATCTCTGGAATTTTGACGCATCTATGTTTTTAAAGTTGTCAAATGCGTTGCAACTCAATTGTAATTTTGACTAAGCTACTTCTAATTCACTCATCAAGCCCATAGACATAAGCATTTCGTCTATATCGTTACCTACCTGTACGTTAGAAACTTCTACGTTTATTATTATATGAATTATTTAAGGCAATACATACACCTGCCTAGACACTCACTTTCCTGCATTTATTAAATCAAAACCTTTTACCCCCGAGTTTTATTTAATTATTACCTTGTACCATTAACATTCCTTCTAATTTCTTTTCTAAGAAGTTGTATAGGTGGTTTAATGACTTTTTTTGTTTAAATTGCATTTTTTTTAAATTTTTTTCGCGCAATTTTTCTGATTTATGAATAGATATATTACCTTTTTCATTTTCATACTTCTTTTGCACTCCTAATTCTAAAATTGAATGCTTCTTAGTTAAATCTGTTTCTGGTAGTACTTGCCCACCCTTAAAAATAGATTTTACTTCTAATACTGGTTTTGTGATTTGCTTTTTCATTTTTTGAGTTTTTAATTTAGATTTTATTAATAATTATTTTTTCTTTAGAGCATTTTCTAGTTTTTCTTTAATACTAGGGTGTGCATTTTCATTTTTAGAATTTTCTTGTATTCCACTTATTTTAGCTGAAGGATATTCTGAAGGAATTGCTACAAATCCAAGATAACTAGGATGCTTTGACCAATGTTGATATTCTGATTTTTCTACACTTTTTCTTTCTACTGACATAATTTAGTTATTTATTACAAATTTACGAAAAAATTTTGATAAATCGGTAATTATTTTTTATTTTTATGTTCATTTAATGATTCCATATATTCCTTAAATGTGCAATCCATTGATTTTACTTTTGATTTGAATTTCCAAAGATTTTCCATATCTTCTAAAGTATATGTGGGTTGCATTGCCTTTTTTAAAATTTCTGTGTTATTATATGGTTTTATTGGTATTTCATTTTTTGTAGTCATAATGAACTTATTAAATCATCTTTAGTGCTATATATATTTACAGCATCTACATATGAACTATTTGGAAATTCTTTATTTGTTGCTCTAACGCTATAATAGATGTTTTTTTCATCTTCTGATAGATTAATTTTTGTAACAAGTACTTGTAAGGGTTTGTTACGATACATAACCCAACAAGTGTCGTTTATATTAAATTTATTTGTTATTTTTTTCATAAAATTAATTTATTCCAAAACATTTACACAGATCTTTAAGATTTTTAAATAAATCATCTGGGTATTTGCTTGCCTTTAAAATTTTTTTGACTTTTTGCAATTGTTTATCTTGGTACGTTATTATAGAATGCATTCCTTTAATTTGGTTTAACTCTATAATTATTTCTTGTATACACTTTTTTAATTCTTCTTCTTTTTCTTCGTAATCACTTAAGTAATATATAAATTCTTCAATTCTATCACATGCTTGATTACGCACTGTAACTAATTTTTTTACTTTTTGTACCATTCTGCACGACAATTTTAAAAAATAATAGGTTTGGACTCTATTTAATACCAAAATTCCTTCCAAATAAAAAACTCAAATAAAATATTTGGACAGTGTGTTATCATCTCTGATTTGCTTTTGCTTACAACACCTACTATTCTAATTACTTACCAACCCCTTAAACTATGAGTTTTATGTTCTCTTTTACTATATCTTTCTTCAAAATCTGAATCTTTCCAGGCAAGGTCTAATTCAGTGTCTTTTTCTTCTTCAATTGTGTCCTCGTGTGTACTACCACATTTAGAACAATCTAAATCTCGTGTATGGTTTGTAATAGCGTGGCAATTTTTGCAATACTTTTTAGACATATTTAAGATTTTTTGAGTTCAAACCAATATTTTTTTATTTTTATATTTGCAATTATTTGACAAAGTTGCGTTCTTAAAACCATTTCATGTGAAATTAATATCTTTTTTCCACAATGATCTGTATATAAGCTATATTCTTCTTTGGAATTCAAAACAAATTGCAAATCTTCTAAATTTTTTATTAATTGCATTATTTAATGTATATTAAGGATATATAGCTGATACCGAATCCGTTGCTTTTTTTCATTTTAATTTCTTTTAAATCGTTTTTGTTGTTCGTTATGATATAATTCTTTGAATCTTGAATTATTTATTGCAAGTCTTTTTAATCTTGCGTCTTTTAAAAAATTTTCTTCCTGCACGGCATTTGAATCAGAAAAATTATAATACCAATCCAAGCTATTTAATAATCCTAAGTATTCTTGTTCTGTTATATTATCTTCCTTTTCCATTAGTTTTTATTTATTCTGCTCCGTGATTACTGTGTGCAAAAGGTCTAAATCCTGTGGCACGTTTTATTTTTGTCTCTTTTGAATCTTTGTGCAATGAATGCGTTGCCTTATTTTTGTGGCTTTTTATATTATGTATATTGCGTTTTCTATTAGGTATTATATCTAACCCTAATACGTTATCACAAATTTCTTTAAATAATTTGCGTTGGTTTCTACGGCTATTCTTACTCATTTTAATAAGTTTTTTAGTTGTTTATATGCGTGTTGTTTAATACTTTTAGTATGCCTATAAGCCAATCCTATTTTTTCTGAAATATCTCGGCAATTATATCCTTGATTATACATTTTTACTATTGTATAAGCATGTTTTTTATATGCAGATTCCCGACCTATTGCATTTTCTAATTTTTTTTTAATAAGTTCTTCTTCAATCTCTTGATAATTTGGTATATCTTGTAATACATTATCATGGAGATTCTCAAATAGCGTAATCTTTATTGCAGAAATTTTTTCATAATTTCTTTGGACATATTGGTTCATGGCGTTATGTAACACTTTAAACATCCACGAATCAAACGCCGCATCATTTTTAATATTGTTTCTATATTTAAATATATTTAAAAATGCATTATGTGCAATTTCTTGTGCATCACAATATTGTAAACTACAACGACGTTTTAATACATATCCAATAAATCTACTTAAATAATTTCTATATAAATCTTCTTGAAATTCCTTTTCATTCATCTTCATATTTATTTTCTTGCCACCTTAAAATTGTTTTTGAAATAATCTGTACCACTATTATTATTGTAAGATAGTGGCAAATTGCTTGAAAGTTTCCCATACTAATAAGATTTGTTATATACACGATTTTCTCTGATTAGATTTATTAGATATACTAAGTGGGGTGTAATATTAGAATCTCTAAGTGATGTACAGATATACCTTGTTTGCGTTAGATTATCATAGAGCATGTACTTACTATAAGATACTGTAAAATATAGGTTATCTGTTGTTATAAAGGGTGTTGCATTTTCAAAAATATTTTCTACAGACGCATAACACCAATATTTTTGCTTTTCAATTCTAATAGAATCTCCTTTAAAAGATTGAGTATATAAATCAGATTGAGCAGATGCATTTAATCCTATACTTAGAATTAAAGCTATTGATAATAATTTCATAAATAAATTTTTTAGAGTTTTTCAATAATTTAAAAATCAGTTTTCTTACAAGAATCTAAACTGATAAAACCTATAGTATTTTAATAAATACATTTGTAGACAATATATCCAATTAATAATTGTAAAATTGGATTAAGTATTGCCTTTATTATGTAAAAATTTTGTGAATCTTTATATTCTTTTTTTATATTATCTGTGTATGAACTTTTACATAAATTAATAAACATCATTAAAGAAACTGCTTCCCAATAGTTTATATGTGGTAAATTTGGAAAAATTGGTAACAAAAACCAATACCAAAATTTATATACCACAAAACCTCCCATTGCTGCAGAATACCACATTAGCAGACCTAAGCCTGCTATTACACCAATTACTATTATAAGTGTTTCCATTTTACATTCTTGTTTGTAAGGTTGCTATTTCTTTAGTAATGCGTACTTTATCTAATTCTTCTAAGGGAATCATTTCTATTGTAGGGGTAATGTTACCTTCTGCGTCTACAAAAAACTTTTTTTGTTTAGTTCCTGCAAGTAATTGTTCTTCTAGTCGTGTTTTAACTATAGATCTTCTATTAATTGCACTGCGTTTTTTTGAAAATTTTGTTAGTGTTGTCATTTTATTTAGATTGAATTTTAAAAAATTTTAATAGATTTGCGTTTTAAAAACTCAGATAACAGGCTGTATATATGATACTATTTAACGGCTTATACACACCGCACCTATTATCTGAGAACTCAAAAATCCTAATGTCTTACTTCTAATTCTGTTAAACTGTGTATTTTTTTGGTAAACTTTGACTGTTTATGCAGTTTCTTTTGAATTTTTTGCTGCAATTTTATATTTGGGTGTGTGCGTGGATGAAACTGTTTTTGTATCTGAGGATACTGTGTAGCTTCTGCAATTTGAGGTATTTCTGTTATTTGCCCTCCGATGATGTAAATTTTTGGTTGCGTTTGCATTTTTTTGAGTTTTAAATTGTTTAAGCACTGCTATAATATGAACAATTTCTATATTAGTCTGCATTTACCCTATAGAAATCACATCTTCTCACATTGTATTATACCCAAAATTGGTGAACAATGTTTATGCAGATTATAACAGCCTAACCCTTTTTACAGAGCTAATAGATAAAATAGTAGAGAAGTGCTTAATACGACTGCGTTCTTAGATTTCTAATCCTTAGACTGAGCAAGTTTCTTGTTTTATACACATTCTCTGCTATTTTATTATTATGCACAATTTTTAATTAGTAATTACTAAAATCTTTTGCAGATAGTTGATATGGTAATGTATTTGATTTCCACATGCTTCTATTCCACATTTTAGATTTTGCATTATATTCTTCTATCCAACGATTCATTTTCTTTTTTAATGCGGTTTGCTGAGAAGTTTTTGAAAATTGAGCAAACATTTTGTCATTTTCATTCGCATCTTTTATAGTTCCAAGATCATCATTAACTTGTTGACAAGTGTTATATATCTCTTGAAACTCTTCATAACTGTTAAATGAATTATTTACTACATGGTCTTGCACTTGATTTTGTGCATTATTACAGGTTGTACCCATAAACCCAAAAATACTTAAGGCAACTACACCTAATAAGCATAATACTATTATTCCAAATGTTTTCATAATTATTGCATTGCTTTTTTAGAAATTTCTAATGCTTTTCGTGCTTGTTCTGTTGTAATTATTGCTATACAATTAACAGGTTTCTCAAATGTAAGTGGGATTGTGCTTGTAATATAATGCATATCTGTTTCTATATAGATGTCATCAGGTGTAAATCCAAACATACCATCACCATTTGTACCATAAGAACCATCTTCTGCGGGACTTGGTAGAATATCATAAGTATACCCGCCACCATACATGTGAAAAGGTACAACTTGTTGTGTATTTGTAAGTTGGCTATTTACAGAAGATACTTTATTTATCTGATAATAACCAATTGGTTGCCCTTGTCCTTCTATGAATATATACATATAAAACATTACTGCACGATCATTTTGCAGTTTAAACCTTTTAATGAGATTATCTCTTTCAAGGCTCCATGTAATTGTAGGTGCAGGTTGTTTTTGGTTTAAATCGCGTTGATTTAATTCCGTGTGTGCTTGTTCATCTATTGCAGATGTATTTCTCGGATGATTATCATACTCACAACTTGTAAGAGATAATAAACTAATTGCAATTAATAGGTACTTTTTCATTTTGTTTGTGTTTTGTTTGTTGTTAATTGTTAAATAAAAAATTTTAATCTTTTCAATATAATATAACTTACTAATCCTATTATCCAAGGTACTAATACTATACTAATTGGTAAATGCACACATAATCCAAAAAATGCAAACCAAACTAAGTATAATATTATAGCCGTGAATAACGGTGTAAAATGTTCTTTTTTCATATTTTTTCTTTTAATTCTTTTATTTCTTTTTGCAATTCATCTTTTAAAAATCTTGTAGAAAATTCTAATGCATCTTTGCGCCATCTAAATCTTACATTATCTATTACATAATATGTTTTAAGAAATATCCAAGTGAATTTATATTTATCCCAACTTATTGTAACTTGCGTGGGCCATATAGCAAATTTTTTTAATATTTTATGCATAATTTTGCATTTATTTTAAAAATAATCCAACTATGGAAATAGTCGGATTCTAATTAATAGTGAATAACCATTACCATTACCATATGTATTTTGACTATTTTCAAAATTATTTGCTATTCTATTTTTCATAAGTTTTGAGTTTTAATGACATAAATACCATAACCAAGACCATAAAATACAACTTAAAAGACATATTGCGAGGTCTATATTTTCTAATTTGCTTTTTGCATATATTGTCATTACAAATAGCTGTATATACATTATAGAATATATTAATGCAATACCAAATACAATTGTTGTTACCATAAATTTGAGTTTTTAATTGATTAAAAAATATTTTTTACAATTTAATCAAATAGACAGAGATAATACAAACAACTTAAGTCCTGCCTGTATATAGATTACTATTATCTTTCTCTCTGCCTATTTAGTTTTTAATTTGTTTACCATCCTTTATGTGCTTTTACATGGGTAACTTCAGAAATAGGTATTGGTTTATGTTTAATAGAAAAAACATTAAATTTTCCAGCATTAGGCCAACATTCTTCTATTTCTGTACCATCTTTGAGTCTAATATCTTGCATGCATTTTTTATAATCTCCATTAAATTCTACCCATTCTTTTGGTACAAAAGTCATATCGTAGAGTTTTTGTAATGTTTTTTGCTTTTCCTGTTGATTCATATTGAATTTTTATTTAATATTTTTGCAAAATTGTCGTGCATTTTAATTCAAATAAACATCTAAACCAAAAAGAGTAAACATAACACAATTAGTTCTAGATTTATTTAAAAGAATATCACCGTCTTCAAATCTACCTATAGTTAATATAGATAGAAATCTTATTTGTTTAGTTTTTGTTTTCATAATTTTGTTGTTTTAGTAAAAGATCTTTAGTAGATAGATAAAGAAATAAATTTCTTGTTGTAGATATAGTTTATTTCCAAGTCTTACAATTTACCTGTCTACCTACTAAAGATCTTAAACAATAATAATTTTTTTGAGTCATGCAATTTAAACTAATTGAAAGAGTTGTAATAGTATATCTATCTTTATACATAAACATTGACTTACCTTCTAATCTTTCTACGGATATCATAAATGAGGTTAAAACTCTTCGCTGCAGTCTATCCTATTTGAATTAGTTTAGTATATTACACTGACCCTGACCATGACCCTGACCCTGACCTTGACCTTGACCTTGACCATGACCCTGACCCTGACCTTGACCATGACCTTGACCCTGACCATGACCTTGACCATGACCCTGACCCTGACCCTGACCTATAAACTTTATTTAATCGAGATTGTGGTCTTAGGCTCATATCAAAGTTTTTGTTGATTCACAATATGATTCTATTGCTGATATCTGAATGTAGTGTGGATTATCAGATATTTTTTGTGCGTCCTTGAATTTTTTATCAGAAAATGCACCTGTTTCATAGACAATATGGGGATTTTCTAATTTAATAAATGTATCATTTACTCCTACAAGTTTACCTGTATAGAAATAATTAAAACACATTATCATTACATTTTTGTTGAGAAGTGATTCTAATCCTTCTCCATCTACTTCGATTACTTCTACTTTCGTACGCATGTTTTTAAGTTTTTGAGTTAAAAATATTTTTATAAATGCAATTAATTACAGATAACCGATACTATAAACTTTACATAAATCAAATCTATCCCAATAAATATCACAAATATATGTATTATCATATGATACTGTACCAATAAATCTATATCTTTCCATATTATTAATTTTTATTAGTTAAAGCCTAAATAAGGCAATTATTTAAATTTACTTACAATATCATAAAATTCTTTAGATATTGCGCCATTTATTAATTCTCTATCACTATATTTTGCTCCAGATATATAACCTAAATAAACAGGTATTAATCCAAATAGCATAAAATATATATTATTACCTTTTAACCGAAATTTTCCTGCATTGTGAATATACATATAATAATATTTAATAATAGATTAAAAAATTTTCTTAAAAACGCAATAATATATAAATAAGATCTTAGATAAAAGTAAACTTGCGGATTGCGGCCCCAAAATTGCAATATATTATATATGTATTTCTACAATTTTTGCGTTTACAGTGCAAAAGAATATAATAATATTACACATCACCTTTACCTAAGACATTATTTATATTAATAAATTTTAATAACTAGGCAATTAAACAAACGAAATTCTCTCAGAAACAGTATAAGAAACTTGCGTTTCATAACGACCATTTCGGATAAAAATTATAAAATTGATGTGCAATTAAGCAACAAATTCAACAGTATGAAATCCACAGTTATCACAATCTAAATCATCACAAGGATCACTAAAATCATCTGTGTTACTTCTTATTAACCTATTACCACAATTTGGGCACGTATTATTTTTTACTTTTGCATTACTAATCTTTTTTCTTTTGACTTTCTTTATTATCTTTATTTCAAATAAGTTAAAAAACATGTTAATAAGTTTTAATAGTTAATAATATTATAAATAATATA
>Ga0214165_1000293_pt1 | contig 38608 bp, 35 predicted proteins | sample TroBogypolimnion_34_FD_153004 | JGI IMG/M metagenome (GOLD analysis project Ga0214165, IMG submission 153004) | Freshwater microbial communities from Trout Bog Lake, WI - Practice 03JUN2009 hypolimnion v3 | ecosystem: Environmental > Aquatic > Freshwater > Lake > Hypolimnion/Profundal zone ... | reverse complement strand
TTGCACCGCGGATGCGTGTGTTTCAGCGGGCGGCGGCGTGATGTGTGGGAACGGGCATTAGCGTGCAAACTACCCATCATCGTTATGCCGTCATCCTCTGTGGGGGCTCTGGGACTAGGCTTTGGCCACTTTCCCGCACCTTGAGGCCGAAGCAGCTCTTGGCCTTAAATGGCGAGCAGACCTTGCTACAACAAACGGCATTGCGTTTAAGTCATCACATCGACCCGTCCCGTCTTTATACCGTTACCCATGAAGACCATAAGTTTGAGGTGAAGGGGCAGTTGGCTGAATTGTTTCCGCAGGCGGTGGAACATGTGCTGGCGGAACCCTGTGCAAGGAATACTTTGCCGGCGATTGCTTGGGCCACCTATCAAATTGTTCAGCAGGATCCTGACGCGTTAATAGGGGTGTTTGCCTCTGACCATGCCATTGACAATGAGGCCGCGTTCTTAAGCGCCTGGGAGACGGCAGAGCAGGCCGCAGCTGAAGATTATCTCGTGCTCTTGGGAATCAAGCCTCATGAGCCCGCCACCGGTTATGGCTACATAAAGCCCCGCACCGATTTGGCCTTTAACGCCGCCATGCCCATCCACCAAGTCGCACAGTTTGTAGAAAAGCCGGATTTAGCCCATGCCGAGGAGTTTGTCAGCGAGGGGTATCTTTGGAATAGTGGCATGTTCGTGTTTAAAGCACGCGTGTTCATGCAACTGCTGCAACACTACCAGCCTGCCATCTACGCACAAATCCTCACTCTCGCCCCAGACAACTTAGACGAGGTGTATAGCCAATTCCCTTCACTCTCGATGGACTATGGCCTAGCCGAACCCCTCGCCCAAGCTTCTGCCAAGATTGCGGTGGTGCCCGTTGACATGGCGTGGAGCGATTTGGGCAGCTGGGATTCGATTTACGCGCGTCATGCTAAAGATGCCGATAATAACGTTACCCATGGCGCCGTCGTGAGTCTAGACACGCACAACAGCCTCGTCTGGACGGAAACTGGCTTGGTCGCGACCTTGGGGCTGAATAACGTGGTCGTGATTCAAACCGCGGATGCGACCTTGGTGTGTGACCGAAGCCGTGCCGAGGATATCAAGGCCTTAGTGGCCGAGGTCAAGGCGCGCCAACCGGCCTTAACGGAGATTCACCAGACCGTATTCCGTCCCTGGGGCAGTTACACGGTCTTAGAAGAGCGCGCTAACTTTAAGATTAAACGCATCGTGGTCAACCCGGGGGCTAAGCTCTCGCTGCAGATGCACCACCATCGCTCGGAACATTGGGTCGTGGTATCGGGAGTGGCGACGATTACCAACAATGGAATTGAATTTATTTTAGAAGAGAACCAATCGACCTACATTCCACAAACCCATCAACATCGTTTGGCGAATCATGGCACAGCGCCGCTGAGTATTATTGAGGTGCAGTGTGGATCGTATGTGGGCGAGGATGATATTGTGCGGTTTGATGATACGTATGGTCGAGAATAATGGTCTTAAATAAGCAAGCAAAAATTTATGTGGCGGGCCACCGTGGCATGGTGGGGTCCGCCATTGTGCGCGCGCTCGAAAAACAGGGCCAGACTAACATTGTGGTGCGCACCAGTGCAGAACTGGACTTAACCAATCAGCAGGCGGTGAGAGCTTTTTTTACGGCGGAACGGCCTGATCAAGTTTATTTGGCGGCCGCTAAAGTGGGTGGTATCTATGCCAACAACACTTATCCAGCCGCATTTATTTATGAGAACCTCATGATTCAGGCAAACGTGATCCATGAGGCTTGGCAGGCTGGCGTGCAGAAACTGCTTTTTTTAGGGTCAAGCTGTATCTATCCAAAAGCGGTCAGTCAGCCGATGCAGGAAGAGGCTTTATTAACGGGGGTTCTGGAAGCCACGAATGAGCCTTATGCCATTGCTAAAATAGCCGGCATTAAGCAGTGTGAGAGTTACAATCGCCAATATGGGGTGGATTACCGTAGTGTCATGCCGACCAATTTATACGGCGTGGGCGATAACTATCATTCAGAAAATAGCCACGTGATTCCGGCCTTAATTCGCCGTTTCCACGAAGCTAAGGAGAGCCATGCGCCCGAGGTTGTAATTTGGGGCTCCGGGACGCCCATGCGTGAATTTTTATATGTGGATGATATGGCAGCCGCGAGCGTGTATGTGATGGATTTAGAGAAGGCGTTGTATGACCAACATACGGAGCCGATGTTAAGTCACATTAACGTGGGCTTTGGGTCTGACGTCACGATTATGCAAGTGGCAGAGACGATTGCTGAAGTGGTGGGTTACGCGGGGCATATTGGGTTTGATCGAACCAAACCCGATGGCACTCCCAGAAAATTGATGGATAGCAGCCGCTTAAACGCTTTGGGATGGCATGCAGAAGTCAATTTAAAGGACGGGCTCACCCAAGCCTATCAAGATTATTTAGCCAATAGTGAAGCGTTAAGGAAATAGTGCGATGAGCAAACAAAAGGTAGCTTTAATCACCGGGGTTACAGGCCAAGACGGCTCTTATTTAGCAGAATTCTTGCTAGAGAAGGGGTACATGGTGCATGGTATTAAACGCCGTGCCAGCTCGCTCAATACGCAGCGCGTGGATCACATTTACCAGGATCCGCATATTGAGAATGCCCACTTTAAGTTGCATTATGGCGATTTAAGCGATACCAGTAACTTGATTCGGATCGTTCAAGAAACGCAGCCCGATGAGATTTATAATCTGGGCGCACAGAGCCATGTGGCAGTCAGTTTCGAGAGCCCGGAATATACGGCGGATGTGGATGCGATTGGAACCCTAAGATTGTTAGAAGCCATTCGTATACTAGGTCTTGAGAAAAAGACTCGGTTTTATCAGGCATCGACTTCTGAGCTCTATGGTTTAGTGCAAGAGACGCCACAAAAAGAGACGACGCCTTTTTATCCGCGCAGTCCTTATGCTGCTGCCAAAATGTATGCGTACTGGATTACGGTCAACTACCGCGAAGCTTATGGGATGTATGCTTGCAATGGCATCTTATTCAACCATGAAAGTCCGCGTCGTGGTGAAACTTTTGTGACGCGTAAAATTACACGCGGTTTAGCCAATATTGCCCAAGGCTTAGAATCCTGTATCTATATGGGCAATATTGATGCACTGCGGGATTGGGGTCATGCCAAGGATTACGTGCGTATGCAGTGGATGATGTTACAACAAGATGCTCCAGATGACTTTGTGATTGCGACAGGGGTGCAATATAGCGTCCGGCAGTTTATTGACTGGTCAGCAACTGAACTTGGGATTACATTGAAATTCGAGGGTAGTGGTGTGGATGAGACTGCGACAGTAATTTCTATTGTTGGGGATCATGCGCCCGCATTAAAGGTGGGGGATGTGATTGTTAGGATTGATCCGCGCTACTTCCGCCCGACTGAAGTGGAGACCTTATTAGGTGATCCTACCAAAGCAAAAGAGAAGTTAGGTTGGGTGCCGGAAATTACGGTACAGGCAATGTGCGAGGAGATGGTTGCAAGTGATTTAGCGCAGGCTAAGCAAAATGCGCTCCTTAAGCAACATGGTTATTCAATTAACGTTGGCATGGAGTAGTTAGATGAAAGCTGTCATTCTTGCAGGTGGTTTAGGTACACGTATCAGTGAAGAGACCTCCACGCGACCAAAACCGATGGTAGAAATTGGTGGGCGACCAATCTTGTGGCACATTATGAAAACTTACTCTGCCCATGGCATTAATGACTTTGTCATTTGCTGTGGTTATAAGGGTTACATGATTAAAGAGTACTTTGCTAACTACTTTCTCCATATGTCGGATGTTACCTTTGACATGGCCAACAACAAGATGGAAGTGCATCAACAGTTCGCTGAACCGTGGAAAGTTACTTTGGTTGATACAGGCGAGGACACTATGACAGGCGGTCGATTAAAGCGTGTTGCAGATCACGTGAAGGATGAAGAGTCCTTTTGTTTAACCTATGGCGATGGCGTGAGTGATGTAAACATCACGGCGCTAATTGCCTTTCACAAAGCCCAAAAAGTTAAAGCAACCTTGACGGCTACGATCCCACCAGGGCGCTTTGGCGCTTTGGACTTAGACGGTTCTAAAGTCAACAGTTTCCGCGAAAAGCCTAAGGGCGACGGATCCATGATTAACGGTGGATTTTTTGTGTTATCGCCAAGTGTACTGGATTATCTTGTGGATGACCAAACAATCTGGGAGCGAGAACCTTTGGAACGGTTGGCTGAAGAAGGGGACTTGGCAGCTTTTCAGCATCCTGGCTTTTGGCAACCCATGGATACCTTGCGAGATAAACAGCAACTTGAAGAGCTATGGCAATCGGGTCAGGCTCCATGGAAAGTCTGGTCATGAACCCAGCATTCTGGAAAGGTAAGCGCGTTTTAATTACGGGCCATACCGGCTTTAAGGGTAGTTGGCTATCGCTTTGGTTACAATCGATGGGAGCTAAGGTCGTGGGCTATGCGCTTGCACCACCGACCAACCCTAGTCTGTTTGAAGTTGCTCATGTAGGTTTTGGTATGACCAGCGTGATTGGGGACATTCGTGATTTGGCGCACCTGCAGGCCGTATTGACTGAACATCAGCCTGAAATCGTAATACACATGGCGGCACAGCCATTGGTGCGCTACTCTTACCTAGAACCAGTTGAAACCTACTCAACGAATGTAATGGGAACAGTTAATCTGCTAGAGGCTGTACGTCATACTAAGAGCGTAAAAGCCGTCGTGAACGTGACTAGTGATAAATGCTACGAGAACCGCGAGTGGGACTGGGGTTACCGTGAGAATGAAGCCATGGGCGGGTATGACCCTTATAGTAATAGTAAGGGCTGTGCGGAGTTGGTGACTGCCGCGTATCGCAATTCCTACTTTCCCGCTGAGAAATATCAAGAGCATGGCGTTGCCATTGGTTCTGGTCGTGCAGGTAATGTCATTGGTGGAGGCGACTGGGCTGAAGACCGTCTGATTCCTGATATGATGCGCGCCATCACAAGTGGTCAACCGGTCAGTATTCGAAACCCACATAGCATCCGTCCATGGCAACATGTATTAGAACCTTTATCGGGCTACTTGTTGCTGGCGCAAAAGCTTTACGAAGAAGGTCCTGCGTTTGCAGAGGGTTGGAATTTTGGGCCGAACAATGATGATGCTAAACCTGTTGAGTGGATTTTAGATCATCTGACCATGACATGGGGAGAAGGCGCAAGTTGGAAGCTTGATGGTGGCGATCACCCACATGAGGCTCATTATTTAAAGCTTGATTGCTCGAAGGCTAAATCTCGTTTGCAATGGCAACCGAGATGGACGTTGGCTAAAGCAATCGATCAAATATGTGTCTGGCATAAAACGCATCTTGCAGGTTCAGATATGCAAGCGATGTGTTTAGATCAAATTAAGCAATATGAAACGGCTCAATAAGCCAATATGCACTATAAAATATTAACCAATAGAATTAATTAGAATTAAAGGAATAGCACTTTGGATAAATCTCAACAACTTCGCCAACAAATTGCACAACTCGTAGACGAGTATGCAGCCATTAAATACACCCCTAAGCTTTTTGAGCCTGGAACAACCGTTGTTCCGCCGTCAGGCAAGGTGCTTGATGCTGCCGAACTAAAAAGCATGGTGGAAGCGTCACTAGATGGTTGGTTAACGACTGGCCGTTTCAACGATGCTTTTGAAAAGCGCTTAGCTGAGTATCTTGGTGTTAAGTTTTTAATTACAACTAACTCCGGCTCTTCAGCAAACCTGCTGGCCTTTACAACGCTCACCTCACCAAAGCTTGGTGAGCGTGCCATTAAGCCTGGAGATGAGGTTATCGGTGTAGCCGCAGGTTTTCCTACTACAGTCAATCCAATTTTGCAGTTTGGCGCCGTGCCTGTATTTGTGGATATTGATTTAGCTTCACATAACATTGATGTAGACAAAATTGAAGCTGCAATCAGCCCTAAAACCAAAGCAATTATGCTGGCGCACTCCCTAGGCAATCCATTCAATCTCAAAGTGGTCATGGAGATCTGCCGTAAACACGGACTTTGGTTGATTGAAGATAACTGCGATGCACTCGGTTCAAGATATAACGGTCAATTGACGGGTACCTTTGGTGATATCGGCACACTTAGCTTTTACCCGGCACATCACATCACGATGGGAGAGGGTGGCGCGGTGTTTACCAACAACCATGAACTTAAACTCATTGCGGAATCTTTTCGTGACTGGGGACGCGATTGCTACTGTGCGCCAGGTAAAGACAATACCTGTGGCAAACGTTTCTGCTGGAAACTAGGCGATTTGCCAGAAGGCTATGACCATAAATACACCTATTCACATCTAGGCTACAACTTAAAAATTACCGACATGCAAGCGGCGTGCGGTCTTGCGCAAATGGATAAGCTTGATAGCTTTGTACAAGCCCGTAAAGATAACTTTGCTTACCTGAGGAGTAGACTTTCTTCATGTGAAGAGTTTTTGATTCTTCCAGAAGCAACGCCTAACAGCGACCCTTCATGGTTTGGCTTCTTAATGACTATACGCCCAGAGTCTGATGTACGCCGCGTCGATTTAATTAACTATCTAGACCAAAATAAAATTGGAACGCGATTACTTTTCGCGGGCAATTTAACTCGACAACCTTATATGCTTGGCCGTAATTTCAGAATCAGTGGCGACCTCACAAACACGGATTTAGTTATGAATAACAGCTTCTGGGTAGGGGTGTACCCTGGTCTAAGCGAAGAGATGTTAAATTTCATCGCTGATAAGATTGAATCGTTCTTTGGTGTGAATTTCTAAAGCACTAAACACTAAGGACAACCATTGAAAGCTTCTGATGCATTGACTAAATTTCTGATCGCCCACCAGGTTCAAACCTGCTTTGAACTAGTGGGCGGGATGATTACACATTTGCTGGATAGCTTTGCTGAATCTGGGCAGTTTAATATCATTTCGATGCACCACGAGCAAGCCGCGGCTTTTGCTGCCGAAGGTGTGGCAAGGCAGACTAAGGGCAATACAGTTGCAGTAGCGATGGGAACCAGCGGCCCAGGGGCAACCAATTTAATCACGGGGATCGGCAGTTGTTGGTTTGATTCGATTCCTTGCTTGTTTATTACAGGACAAGTGAATACCCGTGAGCTTAAGGGTGACCGCGCTATCAGACAGCAAGGCTTCCAAGAATTGGACATCGTTGAAGTCGCACGCTCGCTGACTAAGTACTCTGTGAGAGTGGATCATGTGGATTACTTACTGCCTGCATTACATCAAGCATTATCTCTGGCATTGAGTGGACGTCAGGGTCCCGTATTATTGGATATCCCCAATGATATCCAGCGCGCCGATATTTCCGACGAATTGCTTGAAAAGTGGCTGAATACTCCACTAGATATCAGCAAAGGCCCAGAAATTTCCGTAAGTGATTTAGAACAATTAAATGCAATGTGCCGGGATGCAAAGCGTCCGCTTATTTGTATCGGTGGTGGTGCTCGCTGGGCCGACTCAGTGGATAAGTGGCTGTTGGCCGCAGATGTGCTCGGTATTCCTTATGTGTCAACACTCATGGGCCATGAACGGGTGGTTGCACGCAACAATTACTTCAATATGATCGGCAGTTATGGCAATCGTGAGGCCAATTGGGCGGTACAGCATTGTGATTTGCTGATCGTGCTAGGCGCACGTTTGGATGTCCGACAAACTGGAGCAGATATAGATGACTTCGCCCGTCAAGCGCGCGTCATACAAATTGATATTGATCTGGCACAATTAGACAACCGTGTTCGGGCTGATCTGAGTATTTGTGCAACCGCAGAAAGCTTTTTTAGCACATACGAACTACAATCCGACACGTTTCCTAATCGAGACAGCACTTGGGTAATTGAACTGTCAAAAAAACGTGATCAAGCCAAGAGCAATGAATATGAGGACTGGGAGATTAGTCCTAGCGAGATATTCAAGAAACTCAATGTGAGTTTGGCTAATATTTCTGTTGATTATGTGTGTGATGTGGGTAACCATCAAATGTGGGCAGCGCAAAGTTTGCGCTTATCGCCCAATCAGGCCGTTCATTATAGCGGCGGCATGGGCGCGATGGGGTTTGCCTTACCAACGGCTCTGGGTGTTGCACTTCAGTCTCAGGGTAAAGTAGTCGTCATTACAGGGGATGGAAGCCTACAAATTAATATTCAGGAACTGGATACACTTAATCGTTTGGGATTAGACCTGACGATTATCGTTATGAACAACTCCGTGCTTGGTATGGTGAAGAATTTCCAGGACATGTATTTTGACGGGCGCGACCAATCGACAAAAAAAGGTTATAGCAGCCCTTCGTTCACCAGTATTGCAGCAGCTTATGGCCTCGAAGCACATCGCGTAACTAACGCTCTGGAAATGGACCAAACATTAAATCTGATCGCCGACCATAAAGGCCCGCTACTTATCGAGATTATGATGGATGGCGCAACAGAGTGTCGTCCACGTTTAGCCTTTGGTTCGAAACTGGATGATCAGTTTCCTAAGCTAAATGGTTAGCAAGCACGTCAAGATGATTAAAATTGCTATCCTAGGCGCAACCAGCCAGATTGCTAAAGACTTAATTGTCTCTTTCTCCAATGAGAAAGACAAACAACTACACTTATTTGCACGTCGTCCAGATGAGGTCACGAAATGGCTAAAAAGTGTTGGGCTGTCAGGATGCTATCTTGTCAATGCCTTTTCTGTGTTCGGTACACAAGACTTCGATGCAATCATTAATTTTGTGGGTGTTGGCAATCCGGTGCAAGCCGCTACCATGGGGGCATCGATTTTTGATGTAACTTTGCAATACGACGAATTGGCGCTTAACTATGTACGCCAACACCCTGAGTGCCGTTACATATTTTTAAGTAGTGGCGCTGCTTATGGATCGAACTTTGACGTGCAGGCTGATACCACGACTAGGGCAACAATCGCTATAAACAGCCTGCAACAGCAGGACTGGTACACCGTTGCCAAGCTTCACGCTGAGTGCCGGCATCGCTCGCTGGCACATTTACCGATTGTGGACATAAGAGTGTTCAACTATTTCAGCCACACGCAGGATATGGAAGCACGTTTTTTGATCACGGATATCTTGCGCGCGATACGTGACAAGACCGTACTGAAAACCTCGCCTGATTACATCGTGCGCGATTACCTGCATCCATCAGATTTCTATCAATTAGTCAGCGTGCTTCTTGCTGCGCATGCCGTCAATACGGTTGTTGATTGTTATAGCTTAGCACCGATTGATAAGCTGAGTCTATTAACCGCCATGCAAGAAAAGTTTGGGTTGCAGTACGAAATAAGCAATGCCTCTACAAGTGTTAATGCCACAGGGAGTAAATCTCATTATTACTCACTAAATACCATTGCTGCGGATTTCGGGTATATGCCTAGCATGACTTCTCTTGAAGGTGTAATAATTGAGACTGGAAAAGCGCTATCTTTGTTAGTAGTTGGGCTTAATTGAATAGTCGAATTTTCATGAAAAAAAGAATACTACTTACAGGAATAACAGGATTTTTAGGGAGCCATTTAGCCAAAGCCTTGCTTGCAGTTGGTTATGAGGTTGTGGCGTTAAAAAGAAAATCATCCTCACTAAGTAGGATCGAATCCATTATCTCTGACATTGATTTTTTTAATGTTGAAGGACTCGATTTCCATCAGCTTTTTCGTGATTGTGGCAAGATTGACGCAATTATCCATACTGCTACTTGTTATGGACGAAATGACGAATCAGTAAGTGAGATTTTTGCAGCCAATACTGAATTTCCATTGCGATTGCTTGATGCGGGAAATCGAGCTGGTGTTGAGATGTTTCTTAACACCGATACGATTTTAGATAAATATCTGAACCTGTACGCACTTTCAAAGAATCAGCTTCTACAGTGGGGGAAATTCTTTTCGAGGCATGAGAAAATACGTTTTGGAAATATTCGGCTGGAACATTTTTATGGGCCAAATGATGATCCGTCAAAATTTTCAGCTTACATTATAAATAGCTGCCTAAAGAATGCTCCAGAGTTGAAGCTAACTAAAGGCGAGCAGAAGCGAGATTTCATTTATATTGATGATGTCGTATCTGCATACATGGTTTTGCTAGAAAATATGAACAGCCTTGACAGCTCCTTTGTGGAATTCGATGTCGGAAGTGGGCGGTCGATTCCAATCAGAGAGTTTGTCGAGACAGTGCATCGCCTTACCGCGTCCAGTACACATCTAGCATTTGGTTCGCTACCTTACAGAGAAGGTGAGGTGATGCATTCAGAAGCAGATGTAACTGGATTGACGGCGCTAGGGTGGCAGTGTCGCTTTGATGTTGAGACGGGGTTAAAGCAAGTTTTAGAACTAGAGAGTGCGAGAACATGAAGTTATTAATTACTGGTGGATGTGGATTTTTGGGAAGCAACTTGGCTGCGGATGCCTTATCACGAGGCGATGAGTTAGTGTTGTTCGACAATCTGTATCGTAGCGGATCGCGTGAGAATTTATCATGGTTGCAAAACCAAGGAAATTTCACCTTTGAGCATGGTGACATTCGTAACCAGAACGACATTACACGTGTTGTTCAATCATTCAAACCTGACGCAATATTTCATCTGGCGGGGCAAGTGGCAATGACCACCTCAATTGCCAATCCACGTATGGATTTTGAAGTGAACGTGATTGGAACGCATAACCTGCTAGAGGCTGTACGACAAAATGCACCAGATTCCATCGTAGTATATTCATCTACTAATAAAGTTTATGGTGATTTAGAGCAATTCACATATACCGAGTCAGATACACGATACCAGTGTAACGAGCACACCAATGGTTTCAATGAACAAACTCAATTGGACTTCCATTCTCCTTATGGCTGTTCCAAAGGGGCGGCTGATCAATATATGCTGGATTACGCACGTGTCTTCGGAGTAAAAACCGTTGTGTTTCGACATTCTTCTATGTATGGCGGTCGGCAATTTGCTAGCTATGATCAAGGCTGGGTGGGTTGGTTTTGCCAGAAAGCCGTAGAAACCAAGAATGCAACCCTCAAAGAGCCGTTTACTATTTCTGGCACGGGTAAGCAAGTGAGAGACGTACTTCATGCAGATGACATGAAGAGGCTATACATGGCCGCTGTAATTAACATTGACCAAGCCAAAGGGCAAGCTTTCAATATCGGCGGCGGCATTGAAAATAGCCTGTCATTGCTGGAACTTTTTTCACTACTTGAGAGCATAACAAACGTAAAGTTGGAATACACCAAATTGGCTGTGCGTGAAAGTGATCAACGAGTGTTTGTTTCTGATATTGCAAAGGCAAAAAAAATCCTCAATTGGCAGCCATTGGTTTCAGCGCAAGACGGTGTGGTGAGAATGGTTGAGTGGGTGAGTCACGTAAGATAAATAGTGTAAATGTAATGAAGAAAATGCAACCCATCACTAAACTTATTAGCCGTCTTTGGCACCACATTAGCTCGCGCCGGCGTAGGCAGTTTTGGCTTTTGCTTGTTTTAATGATTCTGGCTTCTTTTGCAGAAATTCTCAGTATCGGTGCGGTGTTACCTTTTCTTGGTGCATTAACTGCGCCGAATCGCATTTTTGAACATCCAGTCGCACAGCCTTTTATTCATATGATGGAATTGACCTCTGCTGACCAGTTGACGCTCCCATTAACCATAATTTTTGGATTGGCTGCGCTCATGGCTGGGGCACTGCGCGTGTTACTACTTTGGACTTCTATACGCCTATCTTTTGCAGTGGGTGCCGACCTTAGCAACGGAATATACCGTCGTACGCTGTATCAACCTTATGCAGTGCATATTGCTCGTAACAGTAGTGAAGTGATCAACGGCATTTCGACAAAGGTCGGTGAAGTCATCTTCTATATTTTGATGCCCGCCTTAAATCTAATCAGTGCGAGCGTCATGTTAGTTGTGATTTTAATAGCACTTTTGTCTATTATTCCAGGTATTGCACTGGCAGCTTTCGGTGGTTTTGGTCTGATTTATGTTTTTATAATAAGACTGGCACGAAATAGACTAAAGGTTGATAGTCAGCACATTGCTCGTGAGTCTACTAACGTCATTAAATCCTTACAAGAGGGGTTGGGTGGTATACGAGATGTTTTAATTGATGGTTCGCAAGAGGTATTTTGTGCAAACTACCGTAACGCTGATCAAACTTTACGCCGTGCTCAAGGAGATAACCAATTTATCAGCTATAGCCCTCGTTATGGTATGGAGGCAATGGCTATGCTATTTATCGCCACTCTGGCTTATCTACTTTCGAAGCAGCCTGACGGTATTGCTATGGCCATTCCAATGCTCGCTGCCATGGCTCTAGGCATGCAGCGAATGTTACCAGCATTGCAGCAAGCTTATGGGGCATGGTCTACCATTCATGGTGCGCAGGCATCCTTGCAAGATGCGCTAGTTTTGCTTGATCAGCCATTGCCTGACCATGCTGAAAAGTTAGTCACAAAACCATTGCTTTTTCAACATCAGATCAACTTGAAACAAATATCGTTTCGTTACAGCCCGCAAACGCCATGGGTACTCAAGAACGTAGAACTCACTATTGCAAAAGGTAGTCGAGTTGGTTTCATCGGTACCACTGGTAGTGGTAAGAGTACTTTGCTGGACATTATTATGGGGTTGCTGAAGCCAACCGAAGGTTCCATCGAAATCGATGATCAGCCAATTGCTGAAGGAAATCGTAGCTCTTGGCAGGCGCATATTGCGCATGTGCCTCAGACTATTTTTCTTGCAGATGCCAGTGTCGAAGAAAATATTGCCTTCGGAACACCTAATGACCTAATCGACCATGAGCGTGTCAGGCAAGCTGCACTGCAAGCTCAAATTTCAGATCTTATTGAAACTTTGCCACTGCAATACCAAACTTCTGTGGGAGAACGAGGCGTTCAACTTTCCGGAGGACAACGCCAGCGGATTGGAATTGCTCGTGCACTTTATAAACAAGCCGACGTGATTATTTTCGATGAATCGACAAGTGCGTTAGACAACGAGACTGAGCTGGCTGTTATGCAGGCCATAGAAGCACTTAGTAGTGATCTTACAATATTGATAATTGCCCACCGTATTTCCACCTTAAAAAACTGTACGCAGATTATCGAACTTGGCAACGGTAGCATTCAAAAAAAGAAATAATTTAACAGATGAATAATATTGAATTAAGTTTTTGTATTCCGACCTACAATCGCGCTCAGATTGTGTACAAATTGGTTGCAGATATTTTATTGTGTAGCGACCCCGCTATTGAGGTTGTAGTTTTAGACAACGGATCTACGGATGATACTTTAAGTATCTTAAGAGCTATTAAAGATGATAGGTTGTGTGTCTATACAAATGGCGAGAATAAAGGTGCATTATTTAACATGGTTAATGTGTTAAATAAAGGCACGGGTAAGTTTCTTGTATATTCAACTGACCAAGATCACATTGACTACACTAAGATCCGTGGATTTATAGCATTCCTCTTGCAGCATGCTAATTTGGCGGGTGGATTTTCTGCATTTAACTCAGAATCCAAAATAGATTACGAGATTATTCAACAAGGATATCAGGCGGTAAGTAAAATTGCCTATCAAGGGCGTCATCCTACTGGATACTTTTTTAATAATGAGATGTTGAAATCTATCAAACTGGTTGATAGATTTTCTGATTATGATTTTGTAGATTTATTTCCGCTTGAATTTGCTTTTGCAGAGCTATGCGTGATGGGTGAAGGCGCGGTTTATCATAAGTCAATTTTTACGCCAGAAACAGGGGCTATGGTTGTGGTGCATAAGTCATCGACTACAGATGGAAAATCTAAGAAGGCATTTTTTACGCCTGAAGCTAGATTAAAATTGGCAGTTAACTATACAAAGCATATAAGTACTCTTTCACTAACTTCATTTGAAAAGTCATCATTAATCCTTGATACTTTTCTTCGCGAATTATCAGCGGCGACCATAGGCTACCGGTCGATACTAAGGAATGAAAGTTTATGTACTCATTACTACATGATATGCAGAGATATTAAAACAATAGAATTGTTTGGAATCGGGCTTAATTTTTACAAACAGTTTCTAATAGAAAGCACAACTGTTTTAGGTGGTAGTTTTATTAAGCCCTTTAGATTTAAGATGCTTGTTATTTTTAAACTGACTCAGAAAATAGTTGGTCGGTTCACTAGGCTGCTAAAGTGAATTACGTTGTAAAAACTCATTGTGAATTGAGCTTTGATGAAGTTATGTATATGCAAATTGTAGGGAGGCTACTTTGATTAAACAGCCATTACTTACCATTGCAATTCCAACTTATAACCGAGCAATTTATCTTAATCTTTGTTTAGAAAGAATTACTGAGGAAATAACAAGTTTAAGTGAAGATAACCGTTGTTTGGTTAATGTGTATGTTTCAGATAATGCTTCATCTGATAATACGGTTCAAATAACTTCAAAATATCAGTCACTAAATTTGTACAGGTTTAAGGTCGTTAGAAACGCTGAAAATATTGGGGCGGATAATAATATTGCTCAATGTTATAATTCGGCAATATCTCCATATGTCTGGGTTTTAGGGGATGACGATATAATCCTTCCTGGTTGCTTGGCTATGGTATTAGATGCTTTGCAAAATCAAGAAATTGATATCCTGTATCTTAATAACTATTGGTTTACTGATTATTACGCTGAGAGAGAGCTTCCTCAGAAAATGCATGGTATTTCTAGGTTTGGGGGACCGCTGGGATTTGTTCGACGCACGAATGTGATGCTAACATTTATATCAGCATTGGTAGTACGTAGTAGTATTGGGTTGGGGTTTAGGAATGAGCTATTAGCTAGTAATCTTGTGCAACTTAGCTGGATTCTACCTCTACTGCGTGATGGCAAGTGTTTTGCCATTATTGAAGATACTGTAGTCGCTGCAAAAGGCTCAAATTCAGGTGGGTATGGGTTGGTTAAGGTATTTGGAAGTAATCTGGTTAGAATTACAAATGAAGTTTTAAAAGACAAGCCAGATGTAGCTATAGCAATTCAAAATGGTGCTATCGTAAATTTTTTCCCAAGCTTCATTCTAGAGTTTCGTAAAGGCAATAGTCAATTTTTAGATGGCGATATGGGAATTGGCTTGAAAGAGGCATATGGCGACAATTGGAGATACAGCGTTTTTCTAGCGCCGTTAATCCGATTACCTTTGTTTGTTGCAAATTATTACCACGTGTTTCTCAAAGTGATTCGCCGTCTTTTTCGCTCGGTTTTGCTGTAATCGATTGATGATAGTGAGATCAATAATGACAAGTGTTTCAAAAAGGCTATCGCAAATTACAAAAGTGGTAGCGCAAGAACGCCCACGGGTAGCATTTTTTCGATTTATTGGCTGGATCACTTATATAATCGAAGGTAAGGTCTCAGCCTATTTTGTCGGATGGAAAAAAGCATACCTAGGCCGCGGGTCAAGGGTCATTGGCACTCGTTACATTACCGTGGGTGAGCGATTGTCAGTAGGGCGCTATGCGTGGATCGAAGCATTGGCTGAATGTGGTGAAGATAAATTCCAGCCAGTGATTTCATTGGGTGAGGGGTTTAACGCTTCTGAGCGGTTACATATATCGGCTACCAATCGAATAGAGATTGGAGATAATTGCCTGCTTGGCAGCGGCGTGTATGTGAGTGACCATAATCATGGATCATATAAGGGTGAAAAACATAGTCATCCTAATCAACCACCGGTTATACGAGAGCTAGTTTCACATGGCGCAGTTATTATTGGCTCCAATGTTTGGATAGGTGACAACGTTACCATTGTTGGCCCAGTGAAAATTGGTAACGGAGTTGTCGTTGGGGCTAACTCGGTGGTCACGCGCGATGTGCCGGACTATGTGATTGTGGGCGGGGTTCCCGCTAAAATATTAAAGCAGTTCAATTTCACTAATGGTAAGTGGGAAGCATTAAAAAGCTATGTTTCATAAGTGAAATAGGCTTATCCAAAAAAAATTAGATAAAGATAAAAATATGAGCGAAAAAGTTAATAAGAAAAAAGCAGCTCGGGTAATCGCATTTTATCTTCCTCAATTCCACCCCATTCCAGAAAACGATTCTTGGTGGGGAAAAGGATTTACTGAGTGGACTAATGTTGCCAAGGCACGCCCTTTGTTTAAAGGGCATGAGCAACCGCATCTTCCTGCAGATTTGGGTTTTTACGATTTAAGGCTTCCTGAGGTTAGAGCTGCCCAAGCAGAAATGGCGTCGGCCTATGGGGTCGAGGGTTTCTGCTACTGGCATTACTGGTTTGCAGGCCGTCGCTTATTGGAACGACCATTTGATGAAGTTCTTGCATCAGGTAAACCTGATTTCCCATTCTGTCTTGGTTGGGCAAATGAGTCATGGACAGGCGTCTGGAATAACGAACCAAGACGGATGCTCATGGAGCAAACCTACCCTGGAGAAACGGATGATAGAGCACATTTTGATTATCTATTGAAGGCATTTAGCGACCATCGCTATATTACTGTAGATGGTAAACCACTTCTGTTCATCTATAAACCGTTAAAACTTACAGATGCAAAGAGGCGGTTTGACCTTTGGCGTGAGTGGGCGCTTCAGGCAGGTCTCAAAGGGTTGTATATTCTAGGCAATAATATGCTTGACTTTGAAGATGCTGCATCATTGGGGTTGGATGGCGCGGTTGTTACAACCCTAGGATCTATAACGACAAAGAACCCAATTCTAAATAAGTCAAAGTGGCTATTTTGGGGCATCAGTAAGAAACTTGCGCTTGGTGGTCCCCGCACTATCGAATACAAGGATGCAATAGAACATCTTATTCCAGACTTATCAAAACTTAACTTCGAGGCATATCCATGTGTATATCCGAATTGGGATCACACCCCGCGTTCTGGCCGAAAAGGACTGGTATTGACAAGCTCTACTCCAGCATTATTTGAGAAGCACATGTTCGATGCAGTCAGTGAGATAAGTACACGGGATGCTGAACATCGAATTATTTTCTTGAAATCTTGGAATGAATGGGCTGAAGGTAATTATATGGAGCCTGATACTAAATGGGGCCGTGCCTATTTAGAGGTTTTACATAAAGTAATTGGGTGAGGACTATGACTCTTGAGACCGCACATTTAGGTAAGCTCTATATTCATGCCACGAACATTCATCAAGGCGGTGGCAAGTCCTTGCTCTGGTCGATTATTGACGCATTGCCAAGTTCAGTATCGGCTGTTCTGGTATTGGATAGTCGTATGCCTTTGCCTAATGGTATACCTGAAAGTGTACAAATAAAAAAAGTGATGCCTTCAATTTTACAGCGTGTCAGAGCTGAAAGATGGTTGGCTGAAAATGTTCATTCACAAGATATCGTACTTTGCTTTGGCAACTTACCACCATTGTTCAAATTGCGCGGTCGCACAGTGGTCTTTGTACAGAATCGTTACCTGATTGATGACGTCAAGTTAGATAAACTCCCTCTTAAGGTAAGGTTACGCATCTCCATAGAGCGGTTGTGGTTAGCAAAAAAAATAGCTAATGCCAGTGAGTTTGTCGTGCAAACACCTACCATGAAGAAGTTATTGGAAATTAAAACGCGAGGAATGAAGTCGGTTCGCATTCTTCCATTTATGGAGAAGTCAAGTTGCTATGTTCGCAGTTTAGTACAGACTAAAGAACAGAAGCATGATTTTGATTTTGTTTATGTAGCTTCTGGTGAACCCCATAAGAACCACCATAGGCTAGTAGAGGCTTGGTGCCTGCTGGCTGAGGAGGGTCTGTTTCCATCGTTAGTAATTACTTTGGATGAGCAGTGTTTTACTTCATTATGTGATTCGATCGATGAAATGCGAAAAAAATATCATCTTAATATAGTAAACATGGGTTGCCTTTCACACAATGATATTTTGGATTTATATAAAAAAGCCGGCGCATTAATTTACCCTTCGAGTTTTGAGTCGTTCGGTTTGCCTTTGATTGAAGCTAGGCAAGCCAACTTATCTATACTGGCTGCTGAACTGGATTATGTGAGAGATTTATTAGATCCGGAACAAACGTTTAATCCAGATTCTTCTATATCGATTTCTCGGGCAGTTAAACGGTTCATAGGCTCCCTAGAGCCAGTGTATCCAATACTGAATGCAAGTGGTTTCCTGAAACAGGTTTTTAATGAACAAGATTCTCAGCAATTAAAAAAACAAAGGGTTTTTGAATGAGAAATGAGTTAAATCCATCTGAGAAAGCGCTATCTACTTACATGTTAGGGATAGATTGGCGAAAAATGTTGTTATTTATAACGCCTTTGCTAATTTCTCTTGGAATTTCGGCATTGTTTTATCCAGGATTCATGTCTTACGACACGCTGCATGCACTTCGAGGGGCCAGAAATGGAGTTACGGACTCAATGTGGCCACCGATGGTCAGCTATGTTTGGCGAGTTGTAGATATGGTTTCACTTAACCCAGTTGCAATGCACTTCACTCAAGTCTTTCTTCTACTGGGATCAATTTTCTATTCCGTAGCCATTTTGACGAAGTCAATGAGGAATGCTCGAGTGTTTTTGTTGATCTATTTATGCATTCCTGTTGTATTAGGCAGTATTGCTGTTATTTGGAAAGACGTTCTTATGGCGGCGTTTTTTATGTTTGGTTTCGCACTAATTTTATCCACGCAAAAAAAACGAAGTTTGCCTATACACACTTCATTGTTATCGATTGCAGCATTTTCAATATTTTTAGGAATTTGTAGTAGACATAATGCAATTGCAGGAGCCATTCCATTGCTATTCTTATTGGCATGGGCTGCTTGTTCACGAATATTCAGGTTGCAGTCATCACTTTTGCTAGGTGTAATGTTATTGGGTTCACTACTTACTAGTGGATTTTATTTTACAAAAACGACGCTACTGGATAACTATTCTCTGCCAAGTTTTACACGTATTGATAATACTATGAATATTTTCATTCAATCCGTTAGGGTACTTGATATCGCTGGTGCCAGTATTTGCGTAGGTAGCAATCTTTTTGGTGATATGGTGCCTAATTTATCACTTAATGAAATTCAAAAAGGATATGATCCAAGGCATATCAATCTATCAAGGGCCTTGCTAGATCGTGTAGGCACTGATGATAGAATAAATCAAATATGGGTGCATGTAGCCGTTCAACATCCTTTTTGTTTTTTTAATAATAAAATTCAAATGACTAAGTATTTAGTTGGAGCAAATTTAGGAAAACAATATATAGTAACGGCGCCAACTATAGATGTAAATGAATATGGATATAGCTTACCAAAATCTTTTCTGCGCTCAAAAGTAGTGTCATACATTAGTAATTTCTCTATCATTCCTTTTTTTAAGCCATGGTTTTTGTATCTAGCTTCAATCTTCGCTGCAATATATATGTTTCGAATTAAAGCATTCTCTGCATATTATTTTGCAATTTATGTGTCCGCAATTTTATACTTCGGTGGAAGTGTAGCCATGGGTAATGCTGCAGACGGAAGATTACTTTTCTATACAACGACGGTCATAACAATATTCACTTTTGTTGCAATTCTAGAGTATAAAAAAAGGCATGAATGACAGTTATTTGTTTTAGAGCTGGCTTAATGGTAGCTGAGGGGTCTTGTAGTGAACTTCAGGCTTAGTGAAGAAAAAATCATTAGCCTAAAACAAGCGAGATTTCTCTTTGTTGGGTTGATTAATACGATTGTTGGCTATTCAATATATGCGCTATTAATTTTTTTGAATGTGCCTTATTTAACTGCACTTTTTGGTGCAACCTTAACCGGGGTGGTTTTTAACTACTTCAGTATTGGGCTAATGGTTTTTAAATCTCAAGGTGGCTTAACTGTTTTTGTTAAATTCTTTTTAGCATACGGAATAGTGTATTTTGTAAATGCTATTGGATTGAAAGTGTTAATTGTATATTTTCAAATTGGCCCTTACCTAGGGCAGTTTATTTGCGTTCCAATAAGCGTTATTCTCAGTTGGATATTAATGAATTATTGGGTTTATAAAAATGACTGATATTAAAAAAAATAAGTTAATTAGTATTGTGACACCTTGTTACAACGAGGAAGATAATATTGAGGAGCTTTATCAACGCGTTGCTGCAGTAATGAATTCACAACCATACGATTACGAACATATTTGTATAGATAATTGCTCTACTGATAAAACTGTAGCCAAAATTAAAGAGATTGCGGCGCAAGATAAGCGTTTAAAGCTAATAGTCAATGCGAGAAATTTTGGACACATCAAATCGCCATACTATGGCTTATTACAAGCTAATGGCGATGCTTGTGTATTAATTGCTTCTGACTTACAGGACCCGCCTGAAATTATTGCTGAATTCATTCTAAAGTGGGAGCAAGGTTACAAAACTGTACTTGCTGTTAAGCCCCTCAGTGAAGAGTCCTCTATTATGTTCGCCTTAAGAAAATCCTATTACAGATTGATCTCAAAAATATCTGAGGTACCTTTGGTGCAGAACGCAACGGGTGCAGGGTTGTTTGATCATGACGTTATCGATATCTTACGAGGGATTCAGGACCCATACCCATACTTTAGGGGGTTGTTATGTGAAATTGGCTTTCCAATTGCAACTGTACCATTTAAGCAGCCTAGGAGGTTAAAAGGGGTTACAAAAAACAACTTTTATACCTTGTACGACATGGCAATGTTAGGTATTACCAATCATTCTAAAATACCACTTCGCTTAATGGCTATGAGCGGGTTTTTGCTCGCATTAATGAGTTTGATGGCTGCAGTATTTTTCTTTGTGGCAAAGTTGATTTATTGGGATTCGTTCCAATTAGGTACAGCCCCAATTCTTATTGGTATATTCTTTTTTGGGGCTGTACAAGCATTCTTCATTGGAGTGTTGGGAGAGTACATAGGATCAATCCATACGCAGGTTAGAAGAATGCCATTAGTTGTGGAAATTGAGCGTGTCAACTTTTGATGCTTGCCTGCATTGTCCGTTGAGTTAGATTACGTGCTTGACGTGCTAAATAAGGAGAAACTTTTAAACCCAATGCCATCAAAATCAATTGTAAGACTGGTAAATATCTTATGGGAATGTGAGGCTATGCATTGCAATTGCTGGATATTAACGTTTTTATTGGAAGAATTATGAATGCGAATGAGAAGTTTTGATGGAAGTTAACATGTTTGAAATTGTGAACGTGTTAATTATTATTTTTCTACTTTTAATCGTTGCAAGAAGTTGTGATGCGACAACGTTATTATTAGTTCTGTTTACATATGGCACTTTACATTTTAGCTTTTCTGCCATTTCGTTAATCTCAAATGACTCTGCTAACATCTTAATATTGGAACATGTTAATGGCAGTCAAATATTAGCTAAGCTTTCTGCATTATTATTACTAGGTTTAGTATTTTTTTTATTAGGTTGGCGAGCCTATAATGCGTTTTTATTGCATGATAAAAACGATAAAAAAATAACATTACAAATTATATTTGTAATGTGTGCTGTTTTTTTTGGATACATTCTTAACTTTCGTCCAGCAGATTGGATGCAATTAAAAAATGTTATTTCGATTGAGATCATGTTTATTTTAATTATGTTTGGATATCTCAGCATAAAATACGCGAATATTGCAATTGGATCAAAAGTTTACTCGTGTGCTTTGGTTGGTTTGGGTGTCTTAGCGTTTACAGATTTAATTGCATTTTATGAGGTATTTTTTAAGACATCATGGGCTGGGAATTTGGAGTTCTCTGGCGCCATGGTTTATCGTGGAAGTGCAACTTTATTTAACCCAAATTTATTTGCTTTTTGGGCATCTTTGGTTTATCTCGGATGTGCATATTGCAAGCATGTCTATAAGCAACATCAAAAAATCTTTCTATTGGGAATGATTTTAGCCTCTGCAGCAATATATATGTCTGGTTCTAGAAGTGCAAGCTACCTGTTATTTTTGGTGTTGTTTATTCCCATTTTATTAATGAGAAATCGTTTTAATTTATTGGCGTTAATAGTTTTTCCCCTGACAATGCTGACAATTTATTCTTGGGCTAGGTGGGTTGTAACTTTTTTTACTACAAGTAGGTTAGGTTGGAATGAAGTTGTTTTGTTGGGAGAGCGGTTCCGTGCTGCGCCACTCTATTTGATTAACTATATTTTGAAGTTTCTTGGCTATTCAGGATATAGTTTTTCTGTGATAAATGCACCTAGAGAAGTTGGCTTTTCTATGACAGGTGTACCTCCAGAAGTCGCTATGTCTATAGAGGGTCGGTTTGCGGGCTTAGGGAGCGACTCTGGTTGGTTAACTTTGTACCAAGATGTCGGCTTGATAGGATTTTCCGCTGTAATTTTGGTATGTTGTTTGTTGGTTGTATGGGGAATTCGAGCATACATTGCAGATCGGAGTTTCTCTAGTGTTTATGCGTTATCTGTTTTATTCTATTGCTTACTAACGGGTTTGGTCATGCGATTCCAAATCTTTCCAGTTTGGTTGTTTATTGGCGTTTTTTTATACCATGTTTTGTTTATTGGCAACGGGCTACTTTTGTTGTGAGGGAATGAGGTGATGCACGTTCTGATTTTCAGTCAATATTACTGGCCGGAAAGCTTCCGTATCAATGACGTAGCTAAGACATTGTCAGAAAAAGGTATTGACGTCGAGGTGCTGACTGGAAAGCCTAACTATCCTCAAGGCAACATTTATACTGGTTATAAAGCATGGGGATGTCAGCAAGATATTCATATAGGCGTAAATATCAACCGTATTCCATTGCTAGCAAGAGGGCGTGGCGGATTCCGGTTGGCACTCAATTATCTATCTTTCATCATGTCTGGTTTGTTGTTTGCGCCATGGTTGTTGCGCAAAAAAAAATTCGATGTGATCTTTATCTATGCACCTTCGCCTATACTTCAGGCCATTCCAGCGATCTTTCTTGGGTGGCTCAAGGGATACCCAGTAGTGTTGTGGGTGCAAGATTTGTGGCCGGAAAGTCTTGCTGCAACGGGATTTGTGAAGAATAGGGCTGTTCTCAAGCTGGTCGAGTTGGTGGTGCGATTTATCTATCGGAATGTTGATTTGCTTTTGGTGCAATCTAGAGCATTCGAAATGCCAGTTCACGATCTAGCCTCGGGTACGCCCATTGCGTATTACCCGAACTCTGTAGATGCAATCTTCGCCGATCCTGCAAAAAATGATCCCCCACCAGTCGATGGGCTGGGTGACGGCTTCGCTATCATGTTCGCCGGCAACATTGGCACCGCGCAGGCAGTCGAGGTTATTATGGAGGCTGCCTCAATACTGAAAGAATTTTCGGATATCCATTTTGTTTTGTTGGGTGAAGGCAGCCGTTGGGAGTGGATGAAACAGGAAGTAAAGGAACGTAAGTTAAAAAATTTGCATCTTCCCGGCAGGTTTCCAGTCGAGACCATGCCAGGATTTATGCAAAAAGCATCAGTATTGCTGGTGACGCTGGCAGACCAAGAGATATTCAGTGCTACTATTCCCAGTAAGGTGCAGGCGTACTTGGCTGCGGGTCGGCCAATCTTAGCTTGCCTCAACGGGGAGGGGGCCAATTTGGTGAGAGAGGCAGGGGCTGGCTTGGCAGTACCTGCCGAAGATGCGCAGGCTCTAGCCGAGGCGGTTATGCATCTGTACCGCATTTCACCACAAGAGCGAGAAGCGATGGGTGCGCGTGGTCGTTTATACTACGCACAGCATTTTGCGCATGATATGTTGATAGATCAACTAATCGGCCATTTGCAATTTGTAAGCAACAATAAAGAGAAATTCGAATGAAGATATTAGTATTAGGTGCCAGCGGTATGCTCGGGAACGCAATGATCCGAGTCTTGAGCGAGAAGGCTGACTGGCAGGTTTACGGGACAGTCCGTTCAGAGAGTTCGAAACGATTCTTTAATGCTGATATCGCAGAACATTTGCTTTCTGGGGTAGATGCAGAGCAAAACGATTCGCTGATGCAAGCATTTATCCGGATTCGCCCTGATGTGGTAATCAATTGTGTGGGCTTGATCAAGCAACTCGCCGATGCAGATGACTCGCTACAGACGATACCTATCAATGCGTTGTTCCCTCACAGGTTGGCAAGATTATGTGAATTATCAGGAGCGCGGTTGGTGCATATGAGCACGGACTGCGTCTTTGCTGGTGATAAGGGGGGGTATCGAGAGTCTGATCTATCAGATGCTAAGGATTTATATGGCAGATCTAAATTTCTAGGGGAAGTGGCTTATCCGCACACGGTCACTTTGCGCACATCCATCATCGGTCACGAATTGCAGAGCGCTCATGGCTTGGTCGGCTGGTTCCTTTCACAGCAAAAGTGCTGCAGCGGATTCACGCGCGCGATATTTTCCGGTCTACCCACTGTTGTTCTGGCACAAATCATCCGTGATGATGTGATCCCGCGCGCTGACTTGTCTGGCGTTTATCATGTCGCCGCGCAGCCTATTTCCAAGTACGACCTGCTGAAGTTGATTGCTGATGTATACGGCAAGTCAATCGACATTGTGCCAGAAGACAAATTAGTGATTGATCGTTCTCTCAACGCAAAGCGCTTTCAGTTGGAGACAGGTTATGTTGCTCCAGAGTGGCCCGAGTTGATTAAATTAATGTACGCATATAAATAAATCTGGATCAAATTATGTTCAAAGGTAAAGTATTAATGATCACTGGTGGTACGGGTTCTTTCGGGAATACTGTGCTAAAGCGCTTTCTTTCAACAGATGTAAGGGAAATACGCATCTTTAGTCGCGACGAAAAGAAGCAGGAAGAGATGCGTATTGCACTTAACGAACCAAAGCTGAAGTTCTATATTGGAGATGTGCGAGATTACGACAGTATCTATCAGGCGATGAAGGGTGTGGATTATGTGTTTCATGCCGCTGCCCTAAAGCAAGTACCATCCTGTGAGTTCTATCCCTTAGAGGCCGTTAAAACGAATGTGCTGGGTTCTGAGAACGTGATGCAGGCAGCCATTGCGCGTAACGTGTCTCGCCTAGTGATGTTGAGTACGGACAAGGCTGTGTATCCGATCAATGCCATGGGTATCTCCAAGGCGATGATGGAGAAGTTCATGGTCGCAAAGGCGCGTATGCAAAGTGCAGGGGAGACCGTGTTGTGTGCAACCCGTTATGGCAACGTGATGGCTTCTCGTGGTTCAGTGATCCCTTTGTTTGTGAGTCAACTCAAGGAAGGGAAGCCCCTGACGGTCACCGATCCTAATATGACAAGGTTTTTGATGTCGTTGGAGGACTCGGTGGACTTGGTCTTGTATGCCTTCGAGCATGGTCAGCAGGGGGATATTTTTGTACAAAAGGCGCCAGCATCGACTGTGGCTGATCTAGCGCAAGCCCTAAAGGAGTTGTTTGAAAAAGACACCCTGATCAGTGTTATCGGCACGCGACATGGTGAAAAATTGTACGAGTCGCTCATTTCACGCGAGGAGATGGCAAAGGCGGAGGATCGAGGTGGTTACTACCGCATTCCTGCCGATAACCGCGATCTCAACTATGCGCAGTTCTTTAGTGAAGGTGAAGAGAAGATATCACATCAGGACGATTACACCTCACACAGCACAACGCGACTCAATGTTGCTCAAGTAAAAACACTATTACTTCAATTAGATTTTATTAAGGAAGAATTAAATGCTTAAAGTCATGACCATTGTCGGGACGCGACCTGAGCTGATTAAAATGAGCCGTGTCATCGCAGAGTTTGATCAACACACGCAGCATATATTGGTGCACACCGGCCAGAACTATGACTACGAGCTCAATCAATTATTCTTTGAGGACTTGGGCATCCGTAAGCCAGACTACTTCTTGGAGGCGGTCGGCGATAACGCAGCGCAGACGATTGCAAGAGTCATCGAAAAGTCGGATGCCGTGATGGAAAAGGAAATGCCTGATGCCATCATGCTCTACGGTGATACCAATTCATGCTTAGCCGTCTTGGCTGCCAAGCGCCGTAAGATTCCCGTGTTCCATATGGAGGCAGGTAATCGCTGCTTTGATCAGCGGGTGCCAGAGGAGTTGAACCGTAAGGTATTAGATCATTTAAGTGACATTAATCTAGTGATCACCGAACACGCACGTCGCTATTTGATTGCTGAGGGCATTCGGCCTGAGACGATTATTAAGACCGGATCGCACATGCGTGAGGTGCTTGATTTCTACATGCCTAAGATTCTCAAGTCGGACGTGATAGCGCGCATGGGTCTGGAAGTGGGCAAGTTCTTTATTGTGAGTGCTCACCGCGAAGAGAACATCGACAGCCCAGAAAATATGTTCAACATGGTTGAGACGCTCAATGCGTTGGCAGAGGTTTATGGCTACCCCATCATCGTCTCCACGCATCCACGCACCAAAAAGCGTTTGGATACGATGGAGTTGGGTCAGCTTAACCCGCTAATTCAGTTCTTAAAACCATTTGGGTTCTGCGATTACATTAAATTGCAGATGGAGTCCCTGTGTGTGGTCTCCGATAGTGGCACGATTACCGAAGAGGCTTCACTGCTTAATCTGCCAGCCATTACTATCCGCAATGCCCATGAACGTCCAGAGGGTATGGATGTGGGTACGCTTATCATGAGCGGTCTCAAGAAGGAGCGTGTGCTGGATGCGGTGCGTGTGATCGTTACCCAACATGATAAAGATAAGCCGGTGATGCATCCTGTCCAGGATTACGAGGCGGGTCCAGTATCGAAACAGCTATTGCGTGTGGTGTTGAGCTACGTGGATTATATTAACCGTACCGTGTGGTCAAAACCAGCTTGAATCAGCCCGCAGTCCTTGTCACAGGGGCCAATGGTTTTATTGGCAATGCCCTATGTGAGGAACTTTTACGTTCAGGGCATGTGGTCAGGGGGGCATTGCGATCAGCCGATTCGGGGATAACAGCTGTTGAGTCGCAAGTCGTAGGCAAAATTAATGGGAAAACCGACTGGTCAGAGGCCCTACGTAATGTAGAGGTTGTCATTCATCTAGCTGCACGTGTCCATGTCATGAACGACCATTCCTCTGATCCCCTTACTGAGTTTCGTCGCGTGAATGTCGACGGCTCATTAAATCTGGCTAAGCAAGCGGCACGCGCTGGCGTGAAGCGTTTGATTTACCTGAGCTCCGTCAAGGTGAACGGTGAGCTTACCGTGCCAGGGCATCCCTTTAAAGAATCTGACATAGCCAACCCACAAGATGCTTACGGCCTCTCTAAGTTGGAGGCCGAGCAGGGATTGTTGTTGATTGCCCGAGAGACAGGTTTGGAGGTGGTCATTATTCGGCCGCCGTTGGTGTACGGGCAGGGCGTGAAGGCCAACTTCGCGGGCATGATGCGGGCGGTGAAGCGGCGGATGCCTTTACCACTCGGCGCTATTCGTAATAGCCGTAGTTTTGTGTATGTAGGTAACCTAGTGAGTTTAATTACCACCTGTATGCACCACCCCGCGGCAGCGAACCAAGTGTTCTTGGTCTCCGATGGGGGCGACCTTTCTACGACACAATTGCTCCAAGAGTGCGCTTCTGCGCTGGGGGTTAAATCTAGGCTATGGCCCGTGCCACAAGGATTAATCGAAGGTTTGGCTGCAATAGTTGGTAAGCGCGACGTGGTGCAGCGACTGTGTGGGAACCTGCAGGTCGATATTTCAAAAGCTAAAAAACTGTTAGGGTGGACAGCGCCCATCTCGCTGGCAGATGGCCTGAAGGAAACTGTTTTAGGTTTTAAGCGGCATTAGCGTCCCAACTCCCCCTCATCGCCATGCGTTTGATCTAGATCAATATTTAATTTGATCATTATAGGGTAAACTCGTTTTGAAATACTTGGTTACGATTGTGCAATATTGTGAAATATATTTTTCTTTATGAGTATTTGTTTTAATAATATTTGTTAAAATATTAACACAATAGAAAATACATACAATTGTTGTGAAGGGTCCGTCGCTTGAAATTAATAATAAAGACAAGACAAGACAAGACAAGACAAGACAAGACAAGACAAGACAAGACAATATGATGGATGCGTCTGTTATTAAGTTATTCGACCGATGCGTTACGCAGTTAATCGGTCAATGTTATTCCCTTCCACTAGGCCGTCACTAAAGGTTTACCCTCAGCACATGACGGCCCAGAAAACCCCACAAGTCGCGATTCTCCTCTGTACCTACCAGGGACAACAGTACCTGCAGGCGCAGTTGGACTCCTTTGTAGCACAGACGCACACCAACTGGGTGCTCTGGGTGTCCGACGACGGCTCGAAGGATGGTACGCACGCCATCCTCAATCAGGCCCTAAAGGCGTGGGGCAAGGACAAGATCTCGATCCATAATGGCCCGAAGGAGGGGTTTTGTGCTAACTTCCTGTCGCTGACCTGCAAGGCGGACATTAAGGCCGACTACTACGCCTACTCCGACCAGGACGACATCTGGAAACCGGAAAAATTAACCCGCGCGCTTGACATGCTGGCTACGGTACCTCAGGGGGTGCCGGCGCTGTACTGCTCCCGCACTCGCGTGGTCGATGCGGACGACAAGCATATCTGCCTGTCCCCACTCTTCACCAAGACTCCAAGCTTTGCGAACGCGCTGATGCAGAACATTGGCGGTGGTAACACCATGGTGTTCAACGTGGCAGCGCGTCAGTTGCTGATTGCGGCGGGCGATAAGGTGCAGGTCTTCGCGCACGACTGGTGGGCCTATATGCTGGTGAGTGGCTGTGGCGGTCGTGTATTCTTCGACCCGATACCGACCGTGCGCTACCGGCAACATGGCTGTAACCTAGTGGGGATGAACAACTCCTGGCCAGCCCGACTAAAGCGCGTGTACCAGTTGTTCCAGGGGCGGTTCAGGGAGTGGAACGACCTTAATATTAAGGCGTTGAAACCCTTGCAATACCTATTGACAACAAATAGTCAACAGGTGCTCAATCAGTTTGAGGCCGCAAGGCAGGAGACGCTAGCTCGTCGTTTGTTGGCTCTCAAACGTTCCGGCATCTACCGTCAGACCCTGCTTGGTACATTAGGTCTGATTGTAGCCGCCATCTTTAATAAAGTTTAACGGGATTGATTTGGATGATTAGATATATTTTTAATTCGATAAAATTTTTTATATCTGTTGCCGTGATCAACTGTTCGGAATGGTTTGTTAATGAATACAAATAATCCCATCTTCGTTACCCAGCCATTTTTGCCACCGCTTGAAGAATTTACACCTTATTTGGAGGAAATCTGGGCAAATAAGATACTTACTAATAGTGGACCTTTTCATCAGCGGCTAGAAGACGCACTATGTAATTACTTGGGGGTAAAGTATTTGTCATTATTCTCCAATGGTACTTTAGGACTAATCGTCGCCCTTCAGGCCTTACGAATAACAGGTGATGTGATTACTACACCATACTCTTTTATAGCTACAGCACACTCATTGCTCTGGCATGGAAACAAACCAATTTTCGTTGATGTTGAGCCTGAAACACTCAATCTTGATCCTGCTAAAATAGAAGCGGCCATTACCCCCCAAACTACTGCGATCATGCCGGTGCATTGCTATGGCAACCCCTGTAAGGTTGAAGCTATACAAAAAATTGCTGATAAGTACAATCTGCGTGTTATTTATGATGCTGCGCATGCATTTGGAGTTCAATGTGATTATGGCAGTTTACTAAACCATGGCGACCTGTCAGTACTCAGTTTTCATGCAACTAAGGTATTCAATACTTTTGAAGGTGGTGCGATAATATGCCCAGATGAAAAGACCAAGCAACGAATTGACCGACTAAAGAATTTCGGGTTTGTTGATGAAACTACTGTAATGGCTCCTGGCATCAATGCGAAAATGAGTGAAGTTAATTCTGCTTTTGGGTTGTTGCAACTTAAATATGTTGACGAAGTTATACATCGACGCAGCGAAATCGATGCTAGCTATCGTCATATTCTTGCTGGTATAAAGGGTGTTCGATGCCTGCCACAGACTGCCAAGATTCCTAACTACTCCTACTTTCCTATACTCGTGGATTCAACTTATCCATTAAGTCGGGATGCTCTTTATCAAAAACTTAAATCTCACAATATATTCGCACGTCGTTACTTCTACCCTTTAATATCGGACTTTCCGATGTATCGTGGTTACCAATCTGCAGATCGAAGTAATTTACAAGTAGCTGCTGATGCAGCTGATAAAGTATTATGCCTCCCCATCTACCCTAACTTATCTGATGAGCAAATCATGTTGATATGCCAAATCATTAAAGGATAAATGATGGCCAAAGTTCTTTTGGTTGATACTAATGTATCCTCAGGCCCGATTTACAGATATCTTTGCAATGCAGGTCATGATGTATATGTTGTGGGTAGTAACCCAAACGACTTTCTTGCCAAGTGCGCCGTTAAATATATCCAACTTGATTACTCGAATGCAGATGCACTAAGCTTATTAATTAATGATTTAGAAATAGATTTTTTAGTTCCAGGCTGTAACGATATGTCATACAAAGCATGCTCCACAGCCAATTCAGATGGACGCTTTCCAGGAATAGATACATTAAATAACAACGAAATTCTCAACAATAAGCAGAGCTACCGTGCTTTTGCTTTTAAGCATGATATACCCGTACCGTTGGTATATCTAATAAAGGATTTCAATCGGATAAATTTCCCTGTCATTGTCAAACCTGTTGATGCTTTCAGTGGGCGTGGAGTCACAACTATTCATGAAAAAGACTACCAAAAATTGCAACTTGCCATTAACTTAGCTCAGCACTATTCTAAAAGTGATGCTTATCTGATTGAGGAATTTGTGGTAGGACAATTGCATAGTCATAGTGCCTTTATTGAAGACGGCAATATTCTTACAGACGTAATAGCCGAGGAGCATTGTTCGGCTAGTGACTTTGCGGTTGACACATCAAGGGTTGTAGTTGATTTCCCCCAAAAAATACTTCAAATTATTCGGATTGCCACTGAGACTATGGCAAAGGATCTGCAATTAAAAGATGGCTTAGTTCACACGCAATTTATATATAAAGGTGATTCAGTTTGGTTAATTGAACCAACTCGGCGCTGCCCCGGAGACCTGTACAGTAGACTTATTGAAATTAGTACCGGCCTCAACTATGCTGAAAATTACACGCGTCCATTCCTTGGAATGAGACATCATTTTACAAGCGATACAAGTGTCAAAGAAATGATTATGCGTCACACAATTACAGATAAGATTGGTGGTCAATTCTGGAATCTATCTTTTCCGCAAGCTACCAAATTGCGAGAATTTGTTACACTAAGTTTATCTGGTGACTCTATTGCGCCAGCACCTAATGGTCGTATTGGAATAATGTTTTTAGGTGCCGACACACCAGGTGACTTTGAGTTACTCTACAGTAAAACTATTGCTCGTAAGCTTTATAGCTTTACGCATAACTGATCCGTAATATATGAAAAAACTTAGAATCCTTGTTGTTGGGCCTGGCCTGATTGGTAAACAGCATATACGGCTAATTAATGATAATAAAGATTGTGAGTTAGCTGCGATTGTTGCTCCGGATCATGAGGTCAATCATATAACTGCTCGGAATAGCCAAACTAAGCTTTACAGCACATTAGAGGAATGCTTTGAGAACGAGAAAGTTGATGGGGTAATTGTTTCTTCTCCAAACCAGTTTCACTCTGAGCAAGGACGTTTGTGTATTGAGGCTGGGATTCCAGTCTTAATTGAGAAGCCAATTACGCCTTTTATTAAGGAAGGTATAGCTTTAGTCGAGTTAGCTGAACTCCACAACGCTAAGGTTTTAATCGGTCACCATCGAGCCTACAGCCCATTGATGACCAAAGCTCGCAACATCATTCAGTCAGGTAAGCTGGGGCGTTTGGTCTCAATTACGGGTAGCGCTCAGTTTTTCAAGCCAGCTCACTATTTTCTTGATGCTCCTTGGCGTAAAGATGTAGGTGGAGGGCCTATTTTAATTAACCTAATCCACGAAATTGGCAATCTTCGCTTTCTATGTGGAGAGATAGCTGCGGTTCAAGCTATATCATCATCCGCTATTCGTAATTTCCCTGTAGAGGATACTGTCGCCATTAACTTTCTGTTTGAAAATGGGACTCTTGGGACTTTTTTACTTTCTGATACTGCAGCTACTGCGAGCAGTTGGGAACAAACCTCGCGTGAGAATCCTAGCTATCCTTCCTATAACTACGAAGACTGCTATTCAATAGCTGGCACCCTAGGATCATTGGGTATTCCAACCATGCGTATAAAAAGCTATTCTGGAATTGAGCAGCCCTCATGGTGGACGCCATTTACTGATGAAACTATAAATGTTGACAGGAAAGACCCGCTGAGCTGTCAACTTAAGCACTTTCTCGACGTGATTAATACTAATGCTGATCCAATTGTCTCTGCGCGCGATGGTTTACGCAATCTTCAGGTTGCAGATGCTATAAGAAATTCGGCAACACAGCAGAAACTTATCAAACTTAAATATTGAGTTTGTCTTTTTGACATTTAAAGATGTAGAAATCAATATAGGAGTTCTAGAGATATGGAAGATAATTCATTCGAGAAAGTCTCAATAGTCTCAGATGCACTTACTGAACTAACTGAAGATTTTAAATATGACTTTGAGGTGTTATTAAGATGGTGTGTTCAAAGGCCTCAATATACTGAATATAAGCGATTAATGGTTGGAATGCCTCCAGAGCCTTACGGGGTTGAAGAGTTAGATGGTTTGCCCGGTCTAGAAAAACTACTTTTCCATGCTGAGACTGTTTTAGGTAACGCATGGTGTTCATGGCGCTGGTTATACAGTATTCTGGAAGACAAAAAATCAAAATTACTTTTGCTAAATGTAATTGCATACCGTGTAATCGGCTGGCGTTATATTTCACTTCCTCTTGATACTGAACGCTTCTGGTCAACCTTAAGTATGCTCTCTAAGGGAGAAAGTATTGATGACCAAGAAAATATAATCGATACAGGCTTTCACAATCTTAAATTACACAAATTTGACCTTTTAAAATATAACTACCCAGTAAAGCTTTACTCAGAAGCCTTTGGAGTATTTAATGAATTTATCTATTCACAATATTCCTTTAGGGGATCTAAGCTATCTGCACTAAAGCATGATGACTGCATAATAGATTGCGGAGCATGTTTTGGAGGAACTTCTTTATATTTTTCCAGCTTAATTGGGCAAGCTGGAAGGGTTCTGTCATTTGAGTTTATGCCTGAAAATCTAAAAATATTTAATCTCAATCTGAGCTTGAATTCAAATCTTAAAAATAGGATAGAGCTTATCAGCGCCCCTGTTTGGTCAACCACGGGCCTAACAATGGTGATTGAAGGCTCAGGGCCAGCTGCTCAAGTACACCCACTAGGTGGTATGGTTAGATCTTTTATTTATAAATCTAAAAACTGGCTAAACTCTAAAATCACGAGAAAGAAATCACTTAGCCACTATGTTACATCGACGACTATTGATAAAGAGGTAAAAAAGCGGGAGGTTAAAAATGTTGGACTTATAAAGATGGATATTGAAGGCTCTGAGTATTCTGCTCTTGTCGGGGCTAAGCACACGATAGAGCAATACAAGCCAATTCTTGCCATATGCGTTTACCATCGCTTAATAGATTTTTATGAAGTTCCCCAATTTATCAACAGCTTGGGTTTGGGATATAAATTTTACTTACAACATAGCACTGTGCATGGTGATGAAACTGTGATTTTTGCTATACCACCTCAGTAAACATTAAAACCCTAATATTCAACTTACTAACTCTATGATTAAAGTAAAAATGACACAAAAAAGAGTATTTTTCCCACTTTATAGAGTTGCAAAATATATATATAAAAAACTGCCAATTCCATTTAAGCTGAAACAGAAAGTCACTAATAAATTGGTTGTATTTCTCGAACTTTATGAGCCTCAAATACTTGCATCAAGGAACTCTAGTGCAGACTTAAAGGTTTATGATCTATTTAGAGATAAATATGCAAGTGTGCTTTTGCAAGATATGCTTTTCCCCAAAGAAGCTGAAAGCGCAGTTCGGGTAATGATCATCTTGGTACCTTATCACAACGTTATGAGCGGCGGAATTTATTCAATGTTTTCAATAGCAACTCATGCAAAACAATTAAAGTCTTTACATGGTTGGGAAGTTTTGGTTATGACGTATCCCAACCCATTGGAGCTTACGTATATTAGAAATCGACATTTTATAAACTGCGTAGATGTTTTTAGATTCTCTCAAATTTTCAGACTAAAAAACTCAAAGGAGATCTACATTCATCTTCCTGAATATGCAGCCGCCACCTTTCTCGATGATATTTCACTGGGGGAGAAAGATTTTCTGATGAGTAAGCAGTCGGTATTTATTAACATATTGAATCAGAATATAAGATTAATGCCGCCCCAAGAAAAAATAGCTTTACTAAAGAAAAATTTTACTCGAGTAGGGCAATCAGTTGCTCATGATGCTTATTATGGAGAAAGTTTTGTTCAAAAATACAGGTTAGATTCAATGCTATTGCCTGCTTATACTGACTTGAGCAATTACCTACCTTTGCCAATTGAGAGGAAAGAGAAGTTGATAATTTATTCTTCGGATTTTTCCCCTCACAAAGACAAATGCTTAGCTAGGCTTAGGTTTAATTTTCCTGATTTCAAGTTTGTTGAAATATTTGATATAACATTCGATAAATATATGGACTATGCATCGAAATGTCTTTTTTCAATATCTTTTGGTGAGGGCTTTGATGGATATATAGCACAACCAATACTTATGGGAGGTATCGGGTTTACGGTTTATAACGATGAGTTTTTTCCTTCAAGTGACTTTTTGAACTTTTATAACATTTTCGACAGTGAAGAAACTATGATCAAAGAGCTACCTTTGCGAATTAGAAAGCTGTTAGATGAACCTGTATTATATAAGTCTCTTAATTCCAAACTTCAAGCAATCTATCATGAGATGTATAACAAGGATGACTATATATCGCGTATTAAAAATCTTTGTGAAATGAAGTACGACCTTTTGTATAAGGATTCCTTGGATTGACACTTGGAAATTTCATCCCATTACTATTTTTTAAATCCTTACATAATTTAGGAGTATAAATGCTGTTTTTTATTTATCAACTGACTGGTATTAAATGTTAAGGAACCCTTTCATAATCGGATTCTCAGATATTAATGCTGGAGCAAAATGCTATTATTTGGCCGGTGTTTTAGGTTGGCAAGATGTACGTCAGCGTTACAGAAGATCTAAACTAGGACCATTTTGGCTGACTATCAGTATGGGTGTATTGATAGGTTGCATGGGAATGGTTTTTGGGAAATTATTCAAAACTCCAATTCAAGAGTTTCTTCCATTTATTTCTATAGGTGTTATTTTATGGGGGTTTATTTCATCTTCTGTCACTGAAGGTTGTGCTACCTTTATTGTATCCGAAAACATTATTAAACAACTACCTATACCTTTGTTTGTTCATACATTAAGAATGATATGGCGGAATCTAATAATATTAGGACACAATATTATTATATTCCCACTAGTACTGATTGCCGTTGGGAAACCAATCGGGTTAACTGCACTTCTCTGTATTCCTGGATTGATTGTACTGATAATAAATTTAATGTGGATTTCACTAATATTAGCTGTTGTTTGTGCTAGATATAGAGACTTTTCACAGATTATAGCAAGCTTCATCCAAGTTGCTTTTTATTTAACTCCAATCATATGGATGCCAAAAACCATCCCTACTGACATAGGTCTTTATTTATTGCAATTTAACCCCGTTTACCATCTCGTCGAAATTGTGCGGGCACCTTTACTGGGCCAGCAACCTACAATTGCTAACTGGCTTGTATCAATTGCTATCGGTATGATTGGCTCAATAGGAGCAATAAATTTTTATGGGAAATATAAACGTAGTATTGCATACTGGCTTTAATAGGAAAAAATATGGCTAGTATTGAATTTAAGAACGTAAGCGTTGACTTCCCAATATTTAATGCTAGTGGGCGATCATTGAAAAGTCGGCTTGCTCAAATTGCAACTGGGGGGAGAGTAAATGTTGACAATAAGGGACATGTTATTGTAAGGGCTTTGGAAGATTTAACCTTTACGCTTAATGATGGTGATCGTGTTGGCCTTCTTGGTCATAATGGAGCTGGAAAAAGTACGCTACTACGCCTCCTTTCTGGCGTTTACTTTCCATCATTTGGCTCAGTAAATATTACTGGTGAAATTGGCTCATTGATTGATATATCACTAGGAATTGATCACGAGGCTACTGGTCGTGAAAATATACATATTCGAGCAAGCCTACTTGGATTGAAGAAAGTTGAAATTCAAAAGCTTATGGATGATGTGATTGAATATTCTGAGCTAGGTGACTTTATTGAGATGCCTTTACGTACATATTCATCCGGTATGCACTTACGACTCGCGTTTGCTGTATCTACAATTATTCACCCTGAAATTCTATTGATGGATGAATGGTTATCAATAGGTGACGAAGGTTTTAAAAACAAAGCTGAGTTAAGAATGAATAAATTGGTTGAATCAACCAACATACTAGTTATAGCAAGCCACTCTAAACAGCAAATTCTTAAAACTTGTAATAGAGTAATTTGGCTTGAGCATGGAAAAATTAAAATGGATGCTGATGTTACATCTGTAACTGATGCGTACTTTAAATGATTCTATAACTCAATCTCTTTTGTAGGGTAGTTGCTTACAAACTAGCAGATGATTAGTTTAACTATCTGGTCATAGTTTATAAGATGCTCGAACATATTAATTTTATTGCGTTAATTATATGTTTTAACAGTCTTATTATTGCAGTTTAAATTACTTGAAATTTGCACGATAATTTGTAAGGATTATGTATGTTAGAGAATACCTCTTTAGATAATTTGCAACTTGTTAATGCCATTATTCCAACGCCTTCTCCGATGTATCTAGACAATGATATTAAAAAAGCGCTACGAGTTATAGATCGTATATTACAAGCTACTGATCAAGAAATTTGGAATCGTAAATTTTTGCTTGATTGCTTCCATGAGTATGGGATCCCAATTATGAACCCAGAGTTTTTTAAGCCATGGACTTCTTATATGAATAAGAGCGGATTTGGCGCCCTTCAAGTGCCGACGGAAATTATTGATTGCCTTAGAAGAGTAATGCCCTTAAATGTTAAAACCGCTGTCGAAATTGGAGTATATCGAGGGGGGCTATCATATTTTATGACTGCAGTTTTACAGCGCATTACGCCTGAGTTTGAGTTGTTGATGATTGACCCCTGCAACTCACTTTTAGGCTTTAATGATTTTTCTACTCGGCTTAATCTTCGTAATGCAATCCCATCAACTTCAGATGATTTTACTGGTGAATCTTTTGATTTCGTTTTTATTGATGGAGATCATCTTTACGAAGGAGCAATTAAGGACTTCTATAACCTTGGCAGGCACGCAAGAAAAGCGATAGCCTTTCATGACATACATGACCATACCCCTGGAACCGGAACCGTTCGCGCTTGGGATTACATCAAAACGGAAATGCTTCCAAGACACGAAGTCTATGAAATTGCGCATTCAGTAGAAAGAGGCCTTGGAATTGGCCTTGTTTTGATATGCCAAGATTAGCTAGTTATGCAACTTAGAAAAAGAAATCTTATAGCAGCTATTGTTATATTGGCCGTTTTTGCTTCCTATGTGTTGAATTGCATTAATAACTGACCCACCAATTGCATTTAAAACTGACCCACCCTTTGTTGTTAATTTAGCACAATTTATTGGGTTGGTATGTTGGTTTATTTCTCCTTTCTATTGTTCGCAGTGCTGTGTTTGAAACGGAAACTTTCATTGCCTGATTCAACGATATGGCAACGATGCGTTAAACGGTCTAATAAAGCCGTTGTCATCTTCTGATCTCCAAAGACATTACCCCATTCAGCAAAGCCTAGATTGGTCGTGATGATTACGCTGGTATGCTCATAAAGCTTTGAGAGTAAATGGAACAGTAAGGCACCACCTGCTTGGCTAAACGGTAAATACCCTAGCTCGTCTAAAACGACCAGATCAACATACATTAACCTAAATGCCAGTTGCCCTTGTTTACCTGCAGCTTTTTCTAGTTCCAATGTATTGACAAGCTCAATGGTCGAGAAGAAACGTACCCGCTTTAGATGATGCTCAATTGCCTGTATACCAATAGCCGTGGCCAAGTGCGTTTTACCTGTACCAGGACCACCAATCAGGACTACATTCTGCGCATCTTCAATGAAATCGCATCGATGTAACTGCCGAACCAAGGGTTCGTTAACGGCGCTCTGACTAAAGTCAAAGCCAGTCAGATCTCGATAGACTGGAAACTTTGCAGTCTTGACTTGGTAATTGATTGAACGGATTTCACGTTCTGCCATTTCGGCTTTTAATAAGCTGCCAAGGATAGATTGAGCGGCTTCATAGCTGGGCACGCCTTGCTGATGAAGCTCATCTGCTGCTTGCGCCATGCCATACAACTTTAGCCCCTTTAAGGTGGTCATCATCGTGTCATGCTGCATGACGCACCTCTCTTAGCCCATCATAACG
>Ga0214165_1000290_pt1 | contig 38679 bp, 39 predicted proteins | sample TroBogypolimnion_34_FD_153004 | JGI IMG/M metagenome (GOLD analysis project Ga0214165, IMG submission 153004) | Freshwater microbial communities from Trout Bog Lake, WI - Practice 03JUN2009 hypolimnion v3 | ecosystem: Environmental > Aquatic > Freshwater > Lake > Hypolimnion/Profundal zone ... | reverse complement strand
ACCTAACAATCATACGACTAGAAGTAGCAACTTCAACAGCACTTCGCCTAAGCGCAATGTAGATGAAGAGATTCTGCGAATTGTGGAAGAGCTAAAACATGGCTCTGGCTTCGGGTCAGTGGAAGTCTTACTGCACGAAGGCCGAGTCACTCAAATTGAGAAGCGCGAAAAACTTAGATTCACACAAGAAATTATCAAATCAAATCCTACTGTTCTCGCAGCGGCCAAATAAAAAGCTTTAACAATTCAATACAAAGGCTAACCAGAACACTGGCCGCTTTAAATAGGAGATAACCATGCAATTCAAATTTACAAAATTCGCTACTGCCCTTATAGCCAGTGGCATTATTTCACTACCCCTGGTAGCACATGCTAACGACAGTTCAGAGCTAGAAGAGCTACGCGCATTAGTGCAACAGTTAGATCAAAAAATTAAAATTTTAGCCAGAAATGGAGAGCTTGCGGAAGAAAAAGCTGCTGAAGAGAAGAAAAGTACACCTATAGTAACTACCGGAGCTGATGGCTTTGGTTTTAAATCTGCTGATGGCAAAAATGCCATTACTCTCAACGGTCGAGTACAAGCAGAATACCGCGCTTATGGAAAATCAGACGTTCAGAATGCCGACACATTTGACTTACGTCGCGCTTATTTAACATTGCAAGGTAAGGTGTATAACGACTACGATTTCAAAATAACCGGCGACTTTGCACAACAATCTAACGATGCCGGTTCGACCCTAGCAACAGCAGTATCCGGAGTAAAAAGTAGCAAAACAATCTTGGATGAAGCCTATTTTGGCATTAACTGGGTGCCACAAGCCAAATTACGATTTGGTCAATTCAATATGCCTTTTGGTCTTGAAAACTACACCAGCGATCTGTTTAATGACTTCACGGAGCGTGCTGTGACAGAAGCCCTTACACCAAGTAAAGAACGTGGCGCAATGGTTCATGGCAATCCAATTAAGGGCATTTATTACGGCTTAGCGCTTTCAACTGGTCGTGGTAAGAATGCAAACAATACCGATACTCAAGTCGACAGCCCAGAAGTGATTGGTCGCGCAACGGTTAACTTAGCCAATTTCGTCAATGTAAGTGATACGGTGCTGCATGTTGGCGGAAGCTTTTCCAACGGCACCATTTCTGACAACCAAGCAACTAACAGTAACTCACTGACTACCGGGGCATTCTTGGCCGGGCAAGGGAATGCAAGTTCACAAACTGAAGGAAGAGGCATTACATTCTTTACACCATCAGGATTTGGTGGCGCTGCTGGCAGTGGTGTTGAAAGAACAAGATTAGCTGCCGAAACCGCTTTAGCTATTGGTTCAATAAAAATTCAATCAGAATACATTACCCATAATTACAAAGGCGATAACGCTGCAATAGCTGCAGTATCAGGAAATAGTGCAGTACTTGCGGGGTCCTATAAAAAGGACATCAACGCCTTTTATGCTTCTGCAAACTGGTTGGTTACTGGTGAAAGCTATGTAGACAGCTACCTAGCGGACGGAACCTGGGGGCGTATTAAGCCGAAACATAACTTTAGTTTAGCTGATGGCAACTTGGGCGCAGTTGTGATTGGCCTAAGGTACTCAAAATATGATGCTGCAGATTTTGCTAGTGGTTCAGGAGCTGGACAAGTTGCTATAGGGACAGCTACTGGAGAGCATGCTTGGACAGGCGCCGCCACATGGATTCTTAATCCGAATACTCGCTTAGCCCTTAACTACATAGACTCTAGATTTGAAGGCGGAGTTGTAGCAGTTAAAAATGATGTTGGTGGTACAGGTGTTAATGCTACTGGTGAGAAAGCTATCACCCTTCGTGGCCAATACGACTTTTAATAAAAAATTAAAGAGAGAAATTATATGAAAAAATCATTACTCGCCATTGCGCTACTAGCTGCCGCCTTTGGCACCGTGGCACCGCTAACAGCGACCGCAAAAGACATTAGCTTACTCAATGTTTCTTACGATCCAACACGGGAGCTTTACCAAGATTTTAACGTGGCATTTAGCAAGTTTTGGTTAGCTAAAACGGGTGACAAAGTGACAGTTAAAGCCTCGCACGGCGGCTCAGGCAAACAAGCCCGCGCCATTATTGATGGCTTAGATGCTGACGTAGCAACATTGGCTTTGGCCTATGACGTGGATCAATTGCAGGAAAAAGGAAAACTAATTCCTAAAGATTGGCAAACACGCTTGCCTCACAACAGCTCACCCTATACCTCCACCATCGTGTTACTGGTGCGTAAAGGCAACCCAAAGAATATTAAAGATTGGGATGACTTAGTTAAACCAGGTGTCTCTGTGATTACCCCTAACCCTAAAACATCTGGGGGTGCGCGTTGGAATTACCTAGCAGCTTGGGCCTACGCACAGAAACATGACGGCAACGATGAAGCTAAAACTAAAGAGTTTATCGGCAAGCTATTTAAGAACGTACCTGTGTTAGATACTGGCGCACGTGGCTCAACAACAACGTTTGTAGAACGCGGCATTGGTGATGTGCTACTTGCTTGGGAAAACGAAGCATTCTTGGCACAAAAAGAATTGGGCGTAGGCAAGTTTGAAATTGTTGTGCCTTCACTTTCCATCTTGGCAGAACCACCAGTTACCGTGGTGGACAAGTTCGCTAAGAAGCATGGTACAGAAGTGGTTGCCAAAGCTTACCTAGACTACTTATACACCGAGGAAGGTCAAGAGATTGCAGCGAAGAACTACTACCGCCCAACTCTAGCTTCTGTGGCTAAAAAGTATGAATCACAGTTCCCAAAAGTGAACTTGGTAAAAATTGATAATGACTTTGGTGGATGGCAAGTAGCGCAGAAGAAGCACTTTGCTGACGGCGGCACCTTCGATCAGATTTACCAAAAATAGATCATCACTGAATTAGATGAGAGTTGTTCAATATATTACAAACACGCATCTACTTGGCTTAACGCCTGCCGATGCTAAAGGAGAAACCATAATGGCTTTATTAGCAGTTAATGTCCGTAATCAATTACGCGGAAGAGTTAAAGATATAACTTGGGGTGATGTAGTTTCAGAAGTGGAGGTTGAAACAACTTCCGGTGTTATTACCTCGGTAATTACCACACGTTCCATCAAAGAGCTAGCGCTAGACATTGGTTCTGAAGTGCTGGCCTTGGTCAAAGCAACTGACGTTTCTATCGCAAGGTTATAAAAATAAAGGTTAAGTACAGGCTGCCAATCTAACAAGATTATTAGCCCGTTCTAAAAGTGTTATCACATGGCAAAACAAAAAAACGTATTACCAGGATTTAACTTATCACTAGGCTACACCATCTTTTATTTAAGTTTAATTGTGCTGATTCCATTATCAGCCGCTTTTATTAAAACGACAGAGTTAAGTCTGCATGAGTTTTGGGCTGTCGTCACCGCCCCTAGAGTACTGGCTTCATATAAGCTTACTTTTGGCGCATCATTAATAGCGGCGTTAATCAACGGTGTATTTGGCTTGCTGACGGCGTGGGTGTTAGTGCGCTATCGTTTCCCAGGCAAGAAAATAATCGACGCCTTAGTTGACTTACCTTTTGCATTGCCAACAGCCGTTGCCGGCATCGCTTTAACTGCCGTTTACTCCACCAACGGCTGGATTGGCGCTTGGCTAGAGCCACATGGCATTAAGGTAGCCTTCACTCCATTAGGTGTGGTGGTTGCACTCACCTTTATCGGCTTGCCTTTTGTGGTACGTACCGTACAACCAGTGCTAGAAGATTTAGAAGCAGAAACTGAAGAAGCTGCTGCAAGCCTTGGCGCTAACCGTTGGCAAACTTTTTCTAAAATAATATTTCCTGCTATTTGGCCTGCGCTATTGACTGGCTTTGCACTCTCATTTGCCCGCGCGATTGGCGAGTACGGCTCAGTGATTTTTATTGCAGGCAATATGCCGATGGTCTCTGAAATTACGCCACTGATTATTATTACGAAGTTAGAACAATACGATTACGCAGGGGCCACTGCCGTGGCTGTGGTGATGTTGGTAATTTCATTCTTACTATTATTTTCTATTAATGGCCTGCAATGGTGGTTTAGCCGTCGCGCAAGCGCAAACCATTAATTGTCCTTTTTTATTAGGTTGACCACATGAGCATTAAAGCACCTTCACAGTACAGCAGTTATCACAACAAGGTAGCCCGGAGCCGAGCAACATCAGAACCTTCATGGGTGCGTTGGTCATTGGTTGCCTTAATGTTGGCGTTTTTAACCTTATTCTTAATTGTCCCCTTGGTAGCCGTTTTTACCGAGGCGTTGCGTAAAGGCTTTAGTACTTACATCACGGCATTAATCGACCCTGATGCACTGTCTTCAATCCAGCTAACCTTGATTGCAGCGGCTATTGCCGTGCCATTAAATCTGGTCTTTGGCGTAGCGGCGGCATGGGCAATTGCTAAATTTGAGTTCAAAGGCAAAAGCATACTGATTACCCTGATTGACTTGCCTTTTGCCGTATCTCCAGTGATTGCCGGTCTGATTTATGTCTTAATTTTTGGTCTGCAAGGTTGGGTAGGTTCATCCTTGGTCGATAACGACATTAAAGTAATTTTTGCTATTCCAGGAATCGTGCTGGCGACAATTTTTGTCACGTTTCCTTTTGTAGCACGTGAATTAATACCGCTGATGCAAGCGCAAGGTAAAGAGGAAGAAGAAGCTGGTTTGGTACTAGGTGCTTCAGGCTGGCAAATACTGTGGCGCATTACCCTGCCTAATGTTAAATGGGGTTTGCTCTACGGAGTGATATTAACAAATGCGAGGGCTATGGGAGAGTTTGGCGCAGTTTCCGTGGTGTCTGGGCATATACGCGGTATGACCAATACCATGCCACTCCATGTGGAAATTTTATACAACGAATATAACTACGCTGCCGCCTTTGCTGTTGCTTCATTACTGGCCATATTGGCATTAGTCACCTTGGTGCTTAAAAGCTTGGTTGAGTGGCAATCTGCTCGCGTTGCAAGTGAGCAAGAACAGACTTTTAGCTAAAAATAAATATTTAATTGGAATTCACCTATGAGCATTGAAGTTAAAAATATTAGAAAAAACTTTGGCAGTTTTAGTGCATTAAATGATGTCAGCCTAGATGTGCCAAGTGGCGAATTGGTTGCCTTACTGGGTCCTTCAGGTTGCGGAAAAACAACGCTACTACGAATTATTGCGGGCCTAGAAACGGCTGATTCTGGCAGCATATTGTTTCATGGTGCAGATGCAACAACGCGCCAAGTACGTGAGCGTGAAGTGGGCTTTGTGTTTCAACACTATGCACTATTCCGGCATATGACCGTATTTGAAAATGTAGCCTTTGGCTTACGCGTGCGACCAAAAGAAACCCGCCCATCAGATGCTGAAATTAAAAGGCGCGTGCATGAGTTGCTTGAATTAGTACAGTTGGATTGGTTGGCAGATCGTTACCCCCCTCAACTTTCTGGCGGTCAACGTCAACGGATTGCCTTAGCCCGTGCATTAGCCGTGGAACCAAAAGTCCTGTTGTTAGATGAGCCATTTGGTGCACTAGATGCCAAGGTACGTAAAGAGTTACGTCGTTGGTTACGCCGCTTACATGATGAACTGCATATTACCAGCATCTTTGTCACGCATGACCAAGAAGAGGCGCTGGAAGTAGCTGATCGTGTAGTGGTAATAAACAAAGGGCGTATTGAACAAGTAGGTTCACCGCAAGAGGTTTACGACCACCCAGTATCACCGTTTGTGTACCAATTCCTAGGGAATGTAAATCAGTTTAAAAGCAACATTCATAATGGCGAAGCCAAAATTGGCGATATTGAACTCAAGCTTAATACTCATTTTGAGACACAGAATAAACCAGCACTTGCCTTTGTACGTCCACATGACATTGAAATTGATAAAGAACGTCGTGCGAATCAACCTGGGTTTGAAGCGGTGGTCAGCTACATTCACGCCGTTGGTCCTTTGGTTAGATTGGAGCTGCAGCGTGCAGATCAATCTGAGCTGATTGAAGCTGAACTTACACAAGAACGTTTCCGTGAATTAAACCTCACTCCAAATGAGCATGTGTTTATTTACCCACGCAATGTGCGCGTATTTTTGGATGAAGCACACGGCATTTAATATAAATTCGTCGTGCTACTAAATAAACAATGCCCTCTAAAAGAGGGCATTGTTTATTCGTCAAAAGCCATGTAGTGATAATATCGCTTTATAGAGCAACCCCTTGACTATCAAACAACCCTTCAAATAAGATTGAGCTTAAGTAGCGCTCTCCAGAATCAGGTAATACCACCACTATGATTTTACCTGCATGCTCAGGTCGCTGAGCATAACGTATTGCGACAGCGACAGCTGCGCCGCAGGAAATGCCAGCAAGTATGCCTTCTTCCTTCGCCAAGCGCTGTGCATAAAGAACCGCCTCTTCATTCGTCACTTGCTCAATTTCATCCACCACAGATAGATCAAGTACACTCGGCACAAATCCTGCACCTATCCCCTGAATCTTATGCGGACCAGGCTTGATATCTAAGCCGGCTCGGTGCTGAGTAAGCACTGGGCTAGCAGCAGGCTCAACTGCGACAGTCAGAATAGGCTTGCCCTTCGTTTTTTTAATATATCGCGATACTCCAGTAATCGTGCCGCCAGTGCCTACACCTGAAACAAAAATATCGATCTTGCCCTCAGTGTCATCCCAAATCTCAGGGCCAGTAGTTTTTTCATGAATATCTGGGTTAGCTGGATTTCTAAATTGCTGCAACAGCACATAACGATTTGGGTCAGAAGCTGCAATCTCTTCAGCTTTCGCAATAGCACCACTCATCCCTTTAGCGCCTTCAGTGAGCACCAATTTTGCTCCATAGGCCACCAATAATTTACGTCGCTCTATGCTCATGGTTTCTGGCATAGTCAATGTCAGCGGAATGCCTTTAGCTGCAGCTACAAAAGCTAGTGCGATGCCCGTATTGCCACTAGTTGGTTCAACCAACTCCTTACCTGAGCCCAGCAATCCTCGCTGTTCAGCATCCCAGACCATCGCAGCACCGATACGGCACTTCACGGAGTAAGCTGGATTACGACCTTCGATCTTCACCAGCACAGTAGCTTGCGCACCATCTGTAATATGATTCAATCTAACTAGGGGTGTATGCCCTATAGACTGTGCATTATCCTCAAACCATTTAGTCATTTCAGTCCCCTTCAATAATCCATTGCGCAGGCAGCAATATCAACTTGATTTTATTACACTACTCTAGCAAATATGATGCAGATTAATTAATAATAATTTCTTATTTGCATATATGTTTTTCGTATATTTGAGCTGCTAGGAGGCAGTTTATTTGTCGTGATTCTGGCACCTAGGACTCAGTTTGCATTATGGAGGCTTAATTTTAAGGCCATAAACAAGTCTATTTAACAGAGCTTAAAGACGATGCGGAAGAAGATATTCACTACGATATTGGTCAAGTTATCTTCATAGCAAACTTACCTAAAAGCTAACATCAAAATGGCAATCGCGGTCACTCCAAAACATTGGATACTGGCCACAATCGATTCCAAGTAATGTTAGGGTTAATTCTAAGAAAATCTACCTCTTGGACGTGAAGCACTCACGACTTAAACAATTGTCTTGAGCAAGTCCCCTTATCGATTTTTAAAGTTGAATTTGTTGCAAAAAAAAGGACAAACTTTATCGTTAAAAGATTAGCTTTATATGGACTAAACAACCTCTCCCTCCACGTATATCTCTATCCAATTTTACCCCTCCCCAAACCGTCTAATTTTAGCTAAAACCGATATACATTTTTTAAAGGGTTGTCTCTAAATAGATGATCATTAATGACGATAATCAATAACCAAGATTGACCTTAAATGAAGCTATTTTTTTTAATGGGGTATGCATTCATTTTAGGATGATTATTAGCAAGATTGACGCTAGATTAAGAGTAGAAAAGGCGAGAAATTTTGTTACCAAATCTTAAGTTAATTAGCCTTTTTTTGCGGGCCATGAATACATGCTTTTAGCAGTTAATTTTTTTAAATGACGCTATTTAAATGAAGCGTCATTTAAATAGCGTCATGGCTATTTTTGAATAAATAGTTATGCAATTAAAAGCCCGTTAAGCCTTGAATAAATGGTTAATCAAAATTCTAGGACAAGAAAATCTTCATCTAAAGGCTACCCTTAATCGTAGTTAAGTCTATTCCAAAAACCAAAGACTGCCCTTTTTTGAAAGCGTGGTGAAGAGAGTTTGAATCTCGGTTAGTGCTCATTGGATGGCTGATCTTTAAAATGAAGGGATTATCTTTTTAATGAAGAGTGGCTTAAGGAATGCTTCACTATTGGAGGAGAGGCAGTCGGTCAAATAAAGGATGTGCCAATCTTTGGGGAAGGGCCTTCATAAGGCCCCTTAAGCTCCTTGGTAAGGAGCTTGGCTGGCATGCGTTACATAGTTTGGCGCGTGATTGCTTCAATCGTGATGAGAGAGGTGAATATTCAATGTGAATGTCATTGCCATGACTATTGGCATAACGCGAGCAAGTAAAGGTCGTCTGTTTGAGGAAGGGAATCAGCCTCGCAATGTGGCGCGATGCGCCTATTAATTCGGGCTTGCCGAATGCCTTGCCCTGACGCAGAGCGTCTATTCTGGCGCAGAGCGCCTATGACTCATCCAGAATGAAGCGAAGCAGAATGTAGGATGTATTAGCCGAACGAGAAAAAACAGGCTCACCGTTTTTTTGAAGTAAAGGCGTTTATAGCCCTAAAAGGGTGCTCGGGGTTGGCCAGAGGCCTTATCGTTGTGTTGCCTTTTTGTGTAATAAGGCAACACAACAAAGGGAATTTGAACTCTTCCTTCTAAGCATGGCTATTTTGCGGGAAACAGCGATTTTAATTAATTTAAAGTGATTTGCTAAATGGAGATTCAATACGATTATAACGGCGCTTTCAAAGAAGGGTGTAAAGTGACTACATACAAATTAAAGATACTCTCATATGTTTAAATTAAAAAAATGGATATGGACAAAGATTACTCGGTTGCTAGGCGCTGATAGAGCTTATGCTAAATATTTGGCTCATTTTAATGATTATCAAAAAAATGTTGTGAATGTTGAATTGCAAAAAGACTTGAATGTAAAAGCAATGAGTAAGGAAGAGTTTTTAAAAGTATGGAAGCCAAAAGCAAAGTGTAAAACGGGGTGCTGTTGAGACTGTTAGGCTCTTTGTGCGGGCTTACTAAGGTGGGCTTCTTATATCCAGAAAATTATGGTGCACCCATGGGTGTTCCCACAAAGCCGACTTTCATAAATGACACTAGGGGCCAATTGCTAACCCTCATTTTTGATTGGTCATGTAATCCTAATCAATTGGTGAGCTTGAAATCTCTTGCCTGTAAAGGCATTCACTCTGCTTGTTTGCCATCAGTCTAAGCAATGCTTCAAATTGATCAACTGGTATTGGTTTGCTAAATAAATAACCTTGGTACTTTAAACAACCGCTGTTCTCTAGAATCTGTCGTTGCTCATTTGTTTCCACTCCCTCTGCAATAACGGATATGCCTAGGTTTTTCGACATGTCAATTATGGTATTTATAATAGTTATATTTCTACCAGTCATGATGTTACTCACGAATGACTGATCTATTTTTAGTTGACACAGCGGTAGCTGGTTAAGGTATTGCAAGGAAGAATACCCTGTCCCAAAATCATCTAATGCGAACTGGATGCCGATTTCTTTTAACACAGTAATGCAATTAATCGCGGCATCAACGTCTTCCAACAATACGCTTTCAGTAACTTCCAGCATGAGCAGTTTTGGGTTAATGGCATGGCGATTAGCGATGTCTTTCACTTGCGATGTAAAATTGGTATTACGGAATTGTTTGGTACTTACGTTTACTGACACCACAAGTTCACGAGTTAGAGCATTGTCCTGCCATAGCTTGAGTTGAGCGCAGGCCGTCTCCAACACCCATTCTCCAATGCTTTCTACTAGGTTTAATTCTTCTGCCAAATGAATGAATTGTGATGGTAGCAAAAAGCCGCGTTCAGGATGTATCCAGCGGATTAATGCTTCTGCCCCTGAAGGACGGCTCTCATTGTCCACTTGAATCTGGTAATACAACTGAAATTGCCCCTCATCAAGAGCTTTGCGTAAATCATTCTCAAGAGCTATGCGGGTGTTGATGGCATCTTGCATGCTCTGATTGAAGAATCGTAGTGTATTGCGACCTTCTTTTTTAGCTTGGTACATGGCGATGTCAGCTTCACCCAACAACTGATCTATTCCAGATGGATGCTGATTAAATAGTGTGATACCGATACTCGGCGTGATGTGATATTCGTGTGTATAAAGCTGGTAAGGCTGACCAAGTGCTGAGATAATTTTTCTAGCTACAGTTTCTGCCTGAGCCGCCGCCACAATGGGCTGAGATCCTAACCCTTCTAACATCACAACGAACTCGTCTCCACCCAGGCGTGCAACAGTATCATCTTCACGTACACATGTGCTCAAGCGTTTGGCAACCTCTTGTAGTAATAGGTCTCCCATGTCATGGCCGAGCGTGTCGTTTATTTTTTTGAAGTAATCCAAATCCAGAAATAGAATTGCTCCCTCATTGTCATTACGCTTACTAGAAGCTTTAGCCAGTGTGAGCCGATCCATTAAAAGTCGCCTGTTAGGCAAAAGTGTAAGCTGGTCATAATAGGCTAAATTCTTTATTTTTTCTTTTGAAGCATTGCTTTGGGTGATATCGTTAAGCGTTCCAACATAATTTAAGATGACTCCGTTTTTGTCTTTAACAGTATTGATAGTGTACAAAGATAGAAAAGCTTCACCATTCTTACGCTTACTCCATACTTCACCTTCCCATGATCCATTTTTATTAATACTTTCCAACATGAAGCTATAAAAGCCGGCATCTTTACTGGCTGAACTTAAAATCTCAAGTTCCGTGCCTTTGATTTCATCAAAGGCATAACCTGTAATCTTGATGTACGCATCATTTACCCGAACTATCATGTTATTGCTATCGGTGACCACTATGCCAGCATAAGAATTAAAAGCAATTGCTGCTATGCGTAGCTCCTGTTCATTTCTTTTGTATGCATTAATCTCAGTCAAATCGGTTGCAAGAAGACAGGTCATATCTTCCATCTCTTTCAGAAGCGGAAAACTGCTGGAAAGACTGATTGGCACTCTCGTGTCGTCATCGGCGACAAGGTAGAGTTCTTTGCGGTTGTTTTTTTCACTTCTGTGGCTTAAAAGTTGTTTAAAAGCCTGATAACTGTCTGGGGCAATCCATGTGGTTATCTGGGAGCTGATTACTTTTTCGAGTGGGCTTTTGAGCATTTCGGCAAAGCGACGATTGGCGTAAATAATCATGCCGCTAGTATTCACCGTCAGAGCGCCTTCACTCATGTTCTCTATCAATATCCGGTAAGACTGGTCTGCTCCCTTGAGCGAAAATACTTGCTCGCCCCCGTCACCCATGACCACCAAGGAGTCAACTTCGCCTGAGCGAATGGCGCGAAGTGTATCCTCCGCTTCGTCGAGTCTCGCACGAAGGTCTTCATTTTCAGTGCGTAGATCAGCGTTTGATCCTCCTGTCATTTTATCTTTGGACGCAGATCAAGACCGACTAAAACCCTATCTTCATTAGACATATCGCCGATAATACGACGTAGCGGAAGTGGCAATTTTTTGATCAAAGTCGGCGAAGCGATGATCTGCTCGCCATGTGCCAGTTGTGGCTGCTGGTGAAGGTCGATGACATCCAATTCGTAGCGTCCTTGCAGATGTTCTTCGCAGATACTCTTGATATTATTGATAGCTCGCACCGATTGCGGCGAAGTGCCAATCACATATAAGCGCAAGGTGTAGAATTGATCTTGTGAACTTTTCAGCGTTTTCTCAAACGATGCTGTTGAATCGATAAGATTCTTGTCTGCCATGATTTCCCTCCTATTTTATGCGCTTTAGATCAAGACCAATCAAAACACGCTCAGTGTTGGACAGATCGCCTATGATTTTGCGCACAGGTTCAGGCAACTTCCGAACCAGCGTCGGGATGGCAAGGATCTGATCGCCACTTGCCAGCATCGGATTTTCCAACAAATCGACCACTTCAATCTGATACTTTCCTGCCAAATGTTGTTCGCATATTTTCTTCAGATTGACAAATGCCGTCATGCATTTTGGCGTTTGACCAGCGACATACAGGCGTAGCTTATATGTCTCTTCAGGTTGGGTTAATTTCGTTTCCATAGGGTCAACTCTCTTCTATTCAAAATGCCTATCTGCAAGTTTCTAAAATAATTTCCGCACTCTGAAATCATAGATCTGCGCTACGACTCAACCCCATTTTCAAGCGACCCTTCAACAACTGTGACGCCTGCGCCTGTTCTTGCGTGATGATTTTCATCGATTCCGCTTCCTGTACGCCGAACTCGGCGCGCAACGCTGAAATCTGTGCTTCCAACGCCTGACGCCTACTTTCAATCTCTATTTTTCTGCGCTCGACTTCCTGCTCGCGCGTCAAGGTTAAGGCCAGCTCCTGTGCCTCTTGCGCAATACGTGCAGATCCTGTCAGCACCCCACCTGCACCGACATATACTTCACATAGTTCCACCCCATGATCGGTAATTAAGCATTCGCGTACCTGGTTTGAATGTGCCATGCCACGCGACTTTATAATATACAAGCAACGATTGCGCTCGCCACCGATTTCAATGTCGTGCATTACTAGCCAGGTGTCTACCATCGACGAAATGGCTATGTCGTTTGTCTCGTGCGCTGCGCTACTCGACATCAACTGAGTAAACATGCTACTAATCTGCTTTGTTTTCAGAAAGTCTGCGAGTCGCATCAGCATGGACTTTACGTCGGATATATTGTCACTACTGACGAAGCCGTTCAGCGGATCAACGACCACGACTTGTGGGTCAAAGTTAATGGTCGCTTTGTGCATCATCGTCAGTTGCATTTCAAGACCCGCAAAAGCTGGACGGGTCGCCTGAAAGCACAACAGGCCTTTTTTTACCCATTGTTCTAAGTCAATCCCAATAGAATGCATGTTACGTATGATCTGGCTAGGAGATTCCTCGAAAGAGAAATACAGCGCCCGCTCGCCGCGACGGCAGGCGGCATCAACGAAATGTGCGCAGATACTACTCTTGCCAGTGCCAGCTGTACCCGAAATAAGTACGGTACTCCCACGGAAATAGCCCTTGCCACCCAACATGGTATCAAGGCGGGAGATACCGCTAGAAATTCGATCCATGCTGACGTTATGCCCCAAGCCTAGCGAGGTCACTGGCACAATAGAAATGCCATCTTCGTCAATCAGAAAAGGGTACTCGTTAGTCCCGTGGTTCGAGCCGCGGTACTTGACCACACGCAGGCGCCGCGAGGAGGTCTGATCTTTCACACGATGGTCGAGTACGATTACACAGTCCGAAACATACTCTTCCAGACCTTGGCGCGTCAATGTCTCTTCACCTCGTTCACCCGTGATAATAGCAGTCACACCTTTTTCTTTGAGCCAACGGAACAGGCGACGCAATTCGCCTCTTAATATAAGCGGGTTGGGCAGACCAGCAAAAAGTGATTCGATGGTGTCCAACACCACGCGCTTTGCACCGATGGCGTCTATGGACTGGCCTAATCGGATGAATAATCCTTCCAAATCGTACTCGCCAGTCTCTTCGATTTCACTGCGCTCAATATACACAAAGTCCAGCACAATTTTTTTCTCGGCGACCAGCGCGTCTAGGTCAAAACCCAGCGAGGCTACATTCTGTGTCAGGTCTTTAGCGGTCTCTTCAAAAGCCATGAACACGCCAGGCTCGTTGTACTGGGTAGCGCCTCTTACCAAAAACTCCATGGCGAGTAGCGTCTTACCGCAACCAGCACTACCGCAAATTAGAGTCGGACGGCCTTTAGGCAGGCCACCTTCGGTAATTTCATCCAAACCCTGAATGCCAGTAAGCGATTTTGGGAGTTTTTTTCTTGTTTTGAGTGCGGTATTGGCCACGACTTATCCTCCGTATTGCGTTTAATCAAATGTAGTTAACAAGCATTTTTTTCGCAAAAATATAACATGACTTAATAAATTCAACTGTTTATCGTAGCCTCTGCGCAATCCATGCTTCATTTTCATTGCAAGGAGCGATAGGTATTTTCTCTGCTGACAAATACGTGCTGATGGGAATCACATTCTCTATTGCGACATAAAGGTCATTTGTAAACATCATGATCACTCGCCATAAAAACTTGCCAATACATTTATCTTTATAGGATATATTTGATATGGAAGGTATACGTGTAAGCACCTACGCTACTAATACACTGAATATTTTAGATATAAGTTGAATTAAGAAGCTTAAGGTGAATGACTGCTTTAAGTCGGAAGCCACTAAACTCAATGTCTGCTTTAAGAACGTTTCTTCTCATTAATAGCACTTAATACATCATCCCCATTCAATTACAAATCCTAATAACACTATTAGGAACACCTTGACATTGGTTCTAACTAGTACTATATTGGTTCTAGTTAGAACTAAATGAGAATTAAATGGAATTTTTACCTTTACTAAGAGAACTCGCTAGAAGCTATCAAGCTTTTGAGAAATTCTCAACGCCACATGTTAAATCTATGAATTTAACATCGCCGCAATTTGATGTGATTGCAACTTTAGCAAATCAACCGCCCATGACTTGTAAGGAGTTAGGCGAAAAAACACTCATTACTAAAGGCACGTTGACGGGGATACTCGATCGGCTTGTAATAAAAGAGATTGTTGAAAGAATTACCAATGCTGAAGATGGCAGAAGTCAAAAAATTCAGTTGACTGAAAATGGTCAAGAAATCTTCGCTCACGCCTTTCCAAACCACATGAAGTATCTTGAAAAAGCATTTAATCAATTATCACCAGAAGAAATGCATAATCTATCTACCTCTCTTAAAAAGCTAAGAGAAGCCATGGAAAAACACACCAACATTTAAGGAGTAATAATGAAACAAAACATATTAGCAATGGGTTTAATGTTATTGATAGGTCAGGCTTGGGCTGCCCCAGAAACCTATGTAATTGATGGCAATCACACGCTTCCAAGATTTTCATACAGCCATTTTGGCTATTCAACACAATTGAGTCGATTTGATAAAACATCTGGAATCATTATTCTAGATAAGGCGGCTAAGGAAGGTTCAGCTAACGTAACGATAGATACAACATCTGTGAATACTGGTTATGCTCTATTTAACGAGCATATTCAAAAAGAAGATTTTTTTGATACGACCAAATTTCCAACCGCAACATTTATATCGAGTAAGTTTAATTTCGACGGCGATAAAGTCAAATCAATAAATGGATTGCTGACGATTAAGGGCATTAGCAAAGACGTTACACTGACTGTTACCTCATTTATGTGCATGCCTCATCCTATGGCTAAAAAAGAAGCATGTGGCGTTAATGCTACTACCGTCGTTAAGCGCAGTGATTTTAATATGAGCAAGCATGTGCCCTATGTCAGCGATGAAATAACGATTGATATTCCAGTTGAAGCTATTAAAAAATAAATATCTATTATGGAGATTACAATGAAACCTGAAATCGCACAGAAAAGCCCATATGCAGTAGATGTTGAAGACGGCAAAAGTTACTACTGGTGTTCTTGCGGTAAAAGCAAAAACCAACCATTTTGTGATGGTGCACATCAAGGGTCCCAATTTACGCCCGTTGTCTATAATGCGACAGAAAATAAGACTGTTTATTTTTGTGGCTGTAAGCAAAGTGCTAACAAGCCGTTATGCGATGGCGCGCACAGCAAAATATAAATACTCCAATGTCTGCCGTGGGTCGGAAGCACACAAAACCATCGACTGCTTTGAGGCAGATTCAATTAACACATCCCTTTACCTGTGAAATTGTTTGCTATAAAGCAGACGGTTATAAATCCGACTTGGGGGCAAGAAGCAGACTTTGAATAATTGGGTGTAAGTCTGGGAAAGTCGCCTCTTGTGGGTAATAAAGGTATTTTTCTGATATTCCGTAGTTTTGAGATGGTTTAGATAAGACTTTCTAAATTACCGACTCTTTTTATCACTCCGAGAAATTCTGCTTAGAATAACCCCAACTGCTGCTAATATAAAGCAACCTAATCCCAGAAAGAAAATTGCTATATGAGGCATGGTCTAGTCCTTTCTATGAGTGATTTCAGTGTAGATAACAAAAGTTAAGATCGATGGAATCCAAGTTGCAGTGAATAAAGCCTCGTCTTTTTGGCCTATAAACCATAAATATCCAGTTGTCACAAATGCAATAAATACAGATAAATAAATGCATAACTCAGACATTTTTAACATACGTATTCCTTTTTTATCGTTATCTTTATCGATGATCATCTTTCCAAAACCCCCAAGTGGCACATATAAGAAAAAAAACTGCTAGTGATGCATGAGCTCTTATATCAGTTTCGCCGTGAATTTTGATCATAAACGGCACTATTTTAAGAATACCAAAAGTTAGCCAAAGTGAGGCCAAAACTGATAAAACAAAACTAATTTTTGCAAATACTATTCTCATGACGCTTCTTTATACTTAAGTATAGGTTGATACTCTCATATTCAGAGTATTTTTTGTAATATAAAAAACATTACCATGAGCAAGTAATTGCTAAACTAATGCTAATAAATTGTAACTTACGACTTTAATGACTTATATTTATTGTAAAAGTTGCAAGAATTTTACATATACAAACTTAATCAACACATTTAGTTAAAAACTGCAAAAACGCTTGAAGACTTCTAACAGGTAAGCAATTTCCAGTAGAGCATGAATTTTTTAGTGTTGATAACTACTAAATTTAATTTCTGCAATGGTTCGGTAGCACCAAACTTCAAAGTCAGCTTAGAGGTAGCTTCAATTCACTTATCCCCACAGTCTGTGCTTTGAGACGCCTTATAATTTCGTAGAGTCTTTAGAAGACTGTCAATCAATCCAATAGTTATAACTTCGAACTTTTATAAGTCTGTATCCATTAATAATTTGAATTTTGAAATCTATTTCGACGGTAAGTAAATACGATGTTATTTACGATAACTTTAGCATATCAATAGGATTTGAAAATTCAACTATGCCTATTGATATTTAATGCTTATCATAGGTTTATAAATAATTAATTAAATAAATGAGTAAGCGCAATGGCAAAAAAAATATTTATTAGCTTGTTGGATACTTTACATCTAAACGGCGAGGCGGATTCGGCAATGGAAATACTAGCTAACTTCGCTCTTTCAAATTAAAAAATAATGCGGTCATTTTTGACATTTATTATTAAGTCATTATTTAAATAATCAACCAAAGGAGATATTCATGACTAACGAAGCAAAATGCCCTTTCTCGAGCGGCGTGGCAAAAAATGCAGTCGCTGGAGCCTCAACTAATGCAGACTGGTGGCCCAACCAGTTAAACTTAAAATTACTTAATCAAAACTCTCCTCAATTAGATCCTATGGGTGCGGGTTTTAGCTATGCCGAGGCATTTAAGAGTCTAGACCTGAATGCGGTAGTCAAAGATCTTCATGTCTTAATGACAGATTCTCAGGATTGGTGGCCAGCAGATTATGGTCACTATGGCCCATTTTTTATCCGTATGGCTTGGCATAGTTCAGGCACATATCGCATTGCCGATGGTCGTGGTGGCGCAGGAGCAGGTTCACAACGTTTTGCACCGCTGAATAGCTGGCCGGATAATGGCAACCTAGACAAAGCTCGACGTTTACTTTTACCCATTAAAATGAAATATGGCCGTAAAATTTCTTGGGCAGATCTAATGGTACTCGCGGGTACCGTTGCATTAGATTCGATGGGATTTAAGACTTTTGGATTTGCTGGCGGTCGAGTAGATGTTTGGGAGCCAGAAGAAATTTATTGGGGGCCTGAAGCCGAGTGGATGGGCGATAAGCGCTATACCGGTGACCGTGAATTAGAGAATCCGCTTGGGGCTGTGCAAATGGGTCTAATCTATGTAAATCCAGAAGGCCCGAATGGTAATCCCGATCCAGTGGCGTCAGCACGGGATATTCGTGAGACTTTTGCGCGTATGGCAATGAATGATGAGGAAACAGTAGCGCTAGTGGCCGGCGGACACACCTTTGGTAAATGTCATGGCGCGGCCGATCCAAACAAGTATGTTGGCCCAGAGCCAGAAGCTGCCGGTATTGAAGAGCAAGGCCTAGGCTGGACAAGCAGTTTTGCTAGCGGCAAAGGTGTCGATACAATTACTAGCGGTTTGGAAGGTGCATGGACGACTAACCCAACTAATTGGGACAATGATTACTTTGATATACTTTTTAAATATGATTGGGAACTCACTAAGAGCCCAGCGGGCGCCCAACAATGGACACCAAAAAACGGCGCTGGAGCTGATACTGTAGTAGATGCGCATGACCCAGCGCAACGTCATGCTCCCATGATGTCAACCGCCGATCTTGCTCTGAGAATGGATCCAGCTTACGAGAAGATTTCTCGTCACTTTTACCAAAATCCTCAGGAGTTTGCAGAAGTGTTCGCTAAGGCTTGGTACAAATTGACGCATCGTGACATGGGGCCATTATCTCGTTATCTTGGCCCACTCGTAGCTAAAGAAGAGCAAATCTGGCAAGACCCAGTTCCGGCAGTGAATCATTTACTGATTGATGATCAAGATATTGATCTATTGAAAACAGCGATACTTTCTTCTGGACTTAGCATCTCGCAACTCGTTACGACAGCATGGGCTTCAGCGTCAACTTTCCGTGGTAGCGACAAGCGTGGTGGCGCGAATGGCTCTCGCATAAGGCTAGCACCTCAGAAAGACTGGGAAGTGAATCAGCCGGCAGAACTTGCAAAGATATTGCCAAAATTAGAAGCCATCCAAAATCAGTTCAACAGCGCGCAAAAGGGTAACAAGTTAGTGTCACTAGCTGACATTATTGTACTTGGCGGTGGCGCAGGTATTGAAGCTGCGGCTAAAAAAGCTGGGCAAGAGGTTAAGGTTCCATTCTCTCCTGGCCGCACGGATGCAACTCTTGCACAAACTGATGTTGATTCATTTTCTGTACTAGAGCCAATTGCAGATGGCTTCCGCAATTATGTGCGTAAGGGATATGAAGGCCATGTGGCTGAGCTGTTATTGGATAAAGCCAGCCTAATGACGCTCACCGCACCTGAAATGACAGTCTTGATTGGCGGTATGCGTGCATTAAATGCAAATGTTAGTCAATCGCAACATGGTGTATTTACTAAGCAAGCAGATACCTTAACTAATGATTTCTTCGTGAATTTATTAGATATGAAGACAAAGTGGCAGAAATCGGGCTCATCAGAAGTATTAGAGGGGCATGATCGTATTTCAGGTGAAGTTAAATGGACAGCTACTGTTGTTGATCTCGTTTTTGGGTCGAACTCTCAGCTACGTGCAATTGCCGAAGTCTATGCTTCTTCTGATGCACAGCAGGCATTTTTGAGTGATTTTGTGCTTGCTTGGAGTAAGGTTATGAAACTGGACCGATTTGACCTTGCATAAGCCGGAAATTAATAGTTAAAAGGACTATAGCGCAACCTTAACTTAGCATCGGATTTACATTAATTCCGGTCTAAATTAGGGTTGTGGTATTAAATAACGGCTATTACGATTGAATTTGTCTGTGCTTTATGGTTTATACCTTATTCTTTATTAAGATCTTTTTTTTGAGTTAAAACTTGTCCAGCAAACAAGGCTGAAATGAAAAAAAGAAACGGTGTAATTAAGTTGGAAAACACTTATATAATCAGTTTACTAAATCAGCTTTATTAACACACGACCGTCTACTTGGGTCAGAAGTCACTTAATTCAGCGTCTGCTTTATGAAAAACATAATGATTAGAGTGGTAAGCAAAGTATATTTCTTCAATGATTTTACTTAGCCGGCATTCATGAAGATTAATAGCGTTAAGATTAAGAGTCGGCTCATAATGTATACATACGAACAAGACATGTTGTCAGTTCAACCAGTTAAAGACTTTGGAGAATTATTATGTGGACTACACCGGCTGCAACAGAAATGCGTTTTGGTTTTGAAGTTACAATGTACGTAATGAACAAGTAATCTGCTTTACCGAATAAACAGCCTATTCAGAAATGAGTGGGCTTTTTTTGTATCTAAAATTATTTAACAACATCTGTTCCAAGTATGGGTAAGTCGATTAATATGAGTTTGACGGTTAAATTCAATGAGATATTTATTAGATTTGCGAATTACTGCTTTGGGTCGTTAATCAATAAATGCAATGTCTTCTTTATTTAAACGCTATTGCTTGAACAACTGCACCAAGACCTGTGTGGTAAATGCCTTCTATAATATCTCGTTCAAGTTCTACCATATGTTTAAATTTCAAGCCATTTAGCTCAACACTTAACGACTCTTTGGTGTTCATTAAATCCGCTGATTTTCCACCACCGGTATTATGCTTTATCTGTTCTGGAGTATAAGCCTCAGTAAGGAACACTCCGTTGGGTTTTAGTCCAGACACAACTTTTTTATGCAACTCTTTTCTTAGTGCAGAAGGAAATGGACAAAAAATAGAGATTATTCCGTCCCATTGATTTTCTCCCATATCATAATCAGCCAGGTCAGCATGAATTAACTCAATAGAAACTCCATTTTCGTCAGCCAATCTTTTGGCTTTATCTAAGCCAACCTGTGATGCATCTACGGCAGTGACTGCATAGCCTTGCTTTGCTAAAAAGACAGCATTTCGTCCTTCCCCTTCTGCCAGACTAAGAACTTTACCTTTTGGAATAACTTTGTAATTTGCTTCTAGAAATTGATTTGGGCTTTTGCCGTATGCATATTCCTCTGCACTATATCTTTCATCCCACATAAATTTTTCCTTATATGTCTTTCACTATAACTAGTCATCTTTTAAAGATTGAGTGAAGTGTAACTTACAATAGGTTGTAGCTAAGATTTTATAAATCACTTAGTCTGCTTTGGGTTGGTAGCCAGTAAACTTAACCTCAGCTTTTTGGAGTTTAGATGTCGCTAAAGACATTTTTGAATATGTACAGAAAAAATGATTTCTTAAATTAATCATCAAAAAAAGGAGCTAATATTAGCTCCTTTTTTCTAAAATCTAACGGGATGCTACAACTCTAAATATCTAAGTTATTTGCCCCGAGTGCATTGCTTTCAATAAATGCACGGCGAGGCTCTACATTGTCACCCATTAACGTGGTAAATATTTCATCGGCAGCAATCGCGTCATCAATTTGCACCTTAAGTAAACGACGCACTGTTGGATCCATCGTCGTTTCCCATAGTTGCGATGGATTCATTTCGCCCAAGCCTTTGTAGCGCTGAATATTTAGGTTATGTCGCGCTTCTTCAAGTAGCCAATCTAATGCTTGTTTAAATGTCGTTATTGCAAGTTCTTTTTCAGCGCGCTTAATTACAGCACCCTCACCGATTAAACCATGAAGCATCACTGACATTTTGCTGATTTGTCGATAATCACCAGACCCTAAAAATTCAGCATTAATAACACAACACTGTAAGTTTCCGTGTACGTATTTATTTACCTCTAATCGATAAGTACCAGCTTCCTGGTCAAAGCCTACAATCACTTCTGAACCGATGGCACCTAGTATAGGACGCAGCTTTTCAGCAGCAGCTTCAGTGCTTTCTTTTGTGGCTAAGCTTAATTCACCCAAGTCTTGAATGGCGCGCAATACGCTTTCATCATATAAAGATGAAATACGGCGAATCACCGCTTCTGTTACCACCATTTGCTTGGCGATTTCTGCAAGTGGCGCATCAGAAATAATAGCGCCATTTGTTTTAGTTACTAGTTCAGCGCCTTTAAGTGCCGATTGCAATAAGTACTGATCTAACTCTTGTTGATCTTTTAAATATCGCTCGTCTTTACCTTGTTTGACTTTATATAGTGGTGGCTGTGCAATATAAATATGGCCGCGCTCTACTAATTCAGTCATTTGGCGATAGAAGAATGTGAGCAGCAATGTACGGATATGTGCTCCATCCACGTCTGCATCCGTCATAATGATGATACGGTGATAGCGTAACTTTTCTGCGTTAAAATCAGCCTTCCCAATACTGGTGCCTAGCGCGGTAATGAGTGTAGCAATTTCTTGCGAACCAATTAGCTTATCAAAACGTGCTTTTTCAACATTTAGAATTTTACCTTTGAGCGGCAAAATAGCCTGGAATTTACGATCACGTCCTTGCTTAGCTGATCCGCCCGCAGAATCACCTTCCACTAGATAGATTTCACATTTTGCTGGATCACGCTCTTGGCAGTCCGCCAATTTACCAGGCAAGCCCATTGTATCCATAACACCTTTACGGCGAGTGATATCTCGCGCCTTACGTGCTGCTTCACGAGCGCGTGCAGCCTCTACAATTTTACCAATAATGATTTTGGCATCAATTGGATTTTCTAGAAGATACTCGGCCAATTTAGCTGATACCACCTCTGATACTACTGGCTGCACTTCACTAGACACTAACTTATCTTTAGTTTGTGATGAGAATTTTGGTTCTGGCACTTTTACTGATAACACACAGGTAATACCTTCACGCATGTCATCACCGGTAGTTTCAACTTTAGCTTTTTTCGCGTAATCATTTTGCTCAATGTAGTTATTAAGCGTGCGCGTCATTGCTGTGCGTAGACCAGTTAAATGAGATCCACCATCCCGCTGTGGAATGTTGTTGGTAAAACATTGCACGGTTTCGCTGTAGGAATCATTCCACTGCATAGCCACTTCAACGGTCATGCCATCTTTTTCACCAATGGCATAGAATGGTTTTGGGTGCAGTACAGTTTTGGTGCGGTTCATGTATTCCACAAAACCTCTTACACCACCCGAGTAGGCAAAGTTTTCACTTTTACCTGATCGTTGATCTATCAATTCAATTTTAACGCCGTTATTTAAGAATGATAATTCCCGAATGCGCTTTGCTAAAATTTCAAAGTGATATTCGACCAGTAAAAAAGTTTCAATGGACGCTAGAAAATGTACTTCAGTTCCACGACGCTCCGTCGTGCCAGTAAGCGCCAACGGCGCCACAGGAACGCCGCGTCTAAATTCCATTTGATGCACTTCACCATTTCGGCAAATTTTCAAGCGCAACCAATCAGAGAGTGCGTTTACTACAGACACCCCTACCCCATGTAAGCCACCGGATACCTTGTAGGAATTTTGGTCAAATTTACCGCCTGCATGCAATTCAGTCATTACAATTTCTGCAGCTGAACGTTTTACCGCTTTAATATCATCATATTTAATATCAGTTGGAATGCCGCGCCCATTATCACTAACGCTAACACTATTATCTATATGAATAATTACTTTAATTTCATTACAATGTCCGGCCAATGCTTCATCAATAGCATTATCCAAAACTTCAAATACCATGTGATGCAAACCTGACCCATCCGAGGTGTCGCCGATATACATACCAGGGCGCTTACGCACCGCATCTAAGCCCTCTAGTATCTTAATACTTGATGAATCGTAATCAGGTGTTACTGGTTTGTTTTCAGCCATGCCATTAGTCTTTTTTAAGTTATCTTGATTTTGCTATTAATTTTTTGCTTAGTTTCACGTGAAACATTTTTTTATTGCCGACACTATAAACATAAAGTTTATATCCGCATTGGCATTACTACATATTTATAGTGTGCGTTATTCGGTACTGTAACTAAACAACTACTATTGGCATCTGCAAAAGAAAAAGTTACTTGCTCACTAGTCGTGTTATTCAATACATCTATTAAATACGTAACATTAAAACCTATATCCAACTTATCACCACTGTAGTTTACTTCAAGTTCTTCTTCAGCTTCTTCTTGATCGCTATTTGTACTTATTAATTTTAGATTATTTTCACTTAATACCATACGAATGCCGCGATATTTCTCGTTTGATAAAATTGAGGCACGTTGCATTGCCAACAATACACCTAATCTCTCAGTCGTGAATGTATTTTGATGACCATTTGGAATAACGCGATTGTAATCAGGGAACTTACCATCAATAACTTTAGAAATTAGTTTAATGTTTGCAAAACTAAAATTTACCTGATTGCTAGACAATTCTATCTGAACATCTTCATCACTATCATCTAATAATTTAATTAATTCAATTACTGTTTTTCTTGGCAGAATAATTTCTTGTTTATCGTAATTTTGCTTTAATTCTGTAGATGTAAAACTTAAACGATGCCCATCTGTACCGATGATATTTAAACGATTCGCAGAAACTTCAAACAACAAACCATTAAGGTAATAACGGATATCTTGTTGGGCCATCGCAAATTCAACTTGTTTTAATAAATCTTTAAGTTGGCGTTGGCCAATAGTTACCAAAGTACTTAACCCTATGGTCTTTGTCATTACAGGGTAATCAGCAGATGGCAATGTTTGTAAGTTAAAACGGCTTTTACCTGCTTTTAATGTAATGCGGCTTTCATTAGTGGCCATATTAATTTCAGAGTTATCTGGCAATGATCGACAGATATCAAGTAATTTTTTTGCGGCTATTGTTGTTGAAAACTCTTTGCCAGCTACACTATCTATTGATAAAGAAATTTGCATTTCTAAATCAGTCGCTGTGAGGTGAATTTTATTTTGCTTTGCTTCTAATAACAAATTAGAGAGTATAGGTAATGTATGTCTTTTTTCTACAATGCTAGCAACCGAGGTAAGCGGTTTTAGTAAAGTGTCGCGGTTGATTTGTATATTCATCTTTTATAACCTAAATAATATATATATAAATAATAACAATAATAATAGAGCGTATTTTTGTGGATAACCAATTATTTTACTTTTAAATCAATTACTTAATTCGTATATTGCTGTCTGCATAATGACATAAACTACTGTGGATAAATTGTTGAGAAAATATTAGGAATTCGTAAAACACGTACTTATCCTTATTTCATCCACAACATATCCTTAACATTACACATGATTTTAATGAAGATCTTAAACGATTTTTGTTAAAAAAATGTGATTTTAATCTCTAATTACTTGAACCAAGAAACTAATGTCCCTAGTAAAGGTTGGGTCATTTTGCCTTAATAAATCAATTTCATCACAGGCATGCATTACAGTAGTGTGATGCCTTCCACCAAATGCCTCGCCAATCTCCGGAAAGCTATGATTGGTCAATTCACGAGATAAGGCCATAGCAATTTGACGGGGACGCGCAAAATTACGCGTACGCTTTTTGCTATACATCTCAGCCACTTTAATTTTGTAATAATCTGCGACAGTTTTTTGAATATTTTCCATGGTGATTTGACGACCACGAACGGCAATTAAGTCCCTTAATGCATCTTTTGCTAGATGCACATCAATGACATGCCCAGTAAATTTAGCCATCGCGATAATGCGATTGAGTGCGCCTTCAAGCTCGCGTACGCTTGAACGTATTTGTTTTGCAATAAAGAACGCTACATCTTCAGGCAGATCTAAATTAACAGCTTCAGCCTTCTTAAGTAAAATAGCGACACGCATTTCTAATTCAGGCGGTTCGACTGCAACGGTTAAACCCCAACTAAAGCGAGTTCTTAGTCGCTCATCAACATCTATAATTTCTTTGGGGTAAGTATCGCAAGTAATAATAATTTGTTTCTTGGCTTCAATTAGCGCATTAAAAGCATAGAAGAACTCTTCTTGAGTGCGTGTTTTTTTGGCAAAAAATTGAATATCATCAATAAGAAGCAAATCTAAAGAGTGATATTGTCGCTTAAACTCATCAAAAGCCTTGTGCTCGTATGCTTTGACGACATCAGAAACGTAACGTTCTGCATGCAAATAACGTATTTTTGCATCTGGATTATGCTGTTTTAATTCATTACCAATGGCTTGTAACAAATGGGTTTTACCTAAACCGACCCCGCCGTAGATAAACAAAGGGTTGTATGCGGTACCTGGATTTTGGGCTACTTGTATCGCAGCAGCGCGCGCCAACTGGTTAGCACGGCCAGTAACATAATTATCAAAATTAAACGCTGGGTTTAGGCCTGAACTTTCATTGTTTTTATTAGAGGTTACTTTAAGCGCTTTGGTTAATGTTGCTGCGCCATTGTTTTGAATCATATCCGCAACGACATTTTTTTGTTGTGGGCTCTTATCGTTTTTAGGATTTGACACAGTGGCTTTGGGATCGGACTCACTTAAAACAAGCTCAATTCGCATATTATCTAAGCTAGATTCAGAAGCGAAAAGGTCAATTTTTTTAAGAAAACGCTCTTTAACCCACTGCATTACAAAGCGATTAGGCGCGACCAGTCTAACCACATTACCTTCGATTTCAGCGATTAGTGGTTTAATCCATGTATTGAACTGTTGTGTCGACAGTTCCTTCTCAAAACGACGGAGGCATGTAGGCCAAAAATTTTCCATCTACGATTTTTACCTTAGCCATAGCTAGACTATAGCGTTATTATTTATATAACTAATTGTTTTTATTTATTATTTTATTCATATAAAAACAATAATATTTTTTATACGATAGTCTGTATTTTAGCTGTTTTAGATTAACTTATCCACAAGCAATTATTAAGTAAATCAAACTAAATAAACGTTGACAGATGGTGTCGTTATCGGTTCTAATAGTGCCCTTTATAGCATTCTGCATCGCTGGAGATTTACATGAAACGTACCTATCAACCTTCTAAGACACGCCGCGCACGTACGCATGGCTTTCTAGTTCGCATGGCAACAAAGGGTGGTCGTGCTGTTATTGCAAGACGCCGTGCTAAAGGCCGTACACGCTTAGGTCTATAGTCGTAAGGCCCTTAGGGCTTTATTATTTCAAAGCATTTTATCTAATTTTGTTTTAATAACAGGATTATTGATAATTTTGACTTCGCTTAGGTTTTCTAAACAAGCTAAGCTACTTAAAACGGATGAATTTTCATCCGTTTTTAATTTCCGCAAGCGTATTTCCGCACATTATTTAGTCATGCACTATCAGCCTAATAGTCAAGAACAGGCGCGTTTGGGTTTGGTGGTAGGTAAAAAAACCTGTAAATTGGCTGTGGACCGAAATTATATGCGCCGTGTTCTACGTGAGTTCTTTCGGATACAGCAACATCAAATAGCTCATGTTGATCTAGTCGTCCGAGTGCAAAAAAAGTTTGACAGGGTAAATTTTTCTCAAATAAAGCAAGAGTTTGATTCTTTATTACTCAAGTTAATCATCAGCAATGCTAAACAGCCTACACAGTTGAATAATCAATTAAATGTTGTCATAAATGCACAATCTAATGAATGATTGTTTATACTTAACGCCGTGAAGAATATGATGGCGTATTTGTTGATTTGGCTTATTAAAATGTACCAAATTTTATTAAGTCCATTTTTTGGCCAGCAATGTCGGTTTTCTCCTACCTGTTCTCAATATGCCTTAGATGCTATTAATAAGCATGGAGCCTTACGAGGTGCTTATTATGCAATCCGACGTTTATTGCGATGCCATCCATGGCACCCAGGCGGCCACGATCCTGCGCCATAGGGCAACAACTAGAATTTATTACTAATATTTTAAAAAGATTGCAATAAAATTATGGATACAAGACGTTTAGTACTGTTTGTTATATTTTCAATGTCTATATTGATGCTTTGGGAGGCTTGGCAGCGTCAACATGCACCGGCAGAAATTACCCAACAAATTAGCAGTAATGCGCTAACGGACAATAGCGTTCCTAGCCAATCGACAAATGCCACAGTTATATCTAAAACGGAGATGCCGGCAGAGTCAGACTATAAGTTGGCTAGTGGGCAGCGGATTAGCGTAGTTACCGATCTTTATAAAGCCGATATTGAAACTACTGGCGGTGACCTCCGTAGACTTGAATTACTTAAGCATCGTGCAGCTGATAATGATAAAACAAACTTTGTGTTACTAGATGACTCTGCTAACCCGATGACCTACGTTGCGCAAACTGGTTTAATTGGTGCTGACTTACCTACACACAAAGCAGTTTTTACAACGAGTGCAATGAGCTACCAAATGCAACCGGATCAAGATTCACTTGAGGTTCGACTAAATTGGCTTAGCAACGGCGTCAGCGTAGACAAAATATACACATTCCATCGTAATCGCTATGCAATTGATGTCACATATGAAGTTAAAAATGGCTCAGCCAACGCGATTACACCGGCCGTTTATTATCAAATAGTGCATGACAACTTATCTAACCAAGGTTCTAAATTAATGCCAACCTTCACTGGCGGTGCATATTACTCAGAGGCAACCAAGTTTAAAAAGTTAAAGTTTGCAGATATGGATAAAGAGGCGCTTAAGCTTAGCTCCAATGATGGTTGGGTTGGGTTGTTACAGCATTATTTTGTAAGTGCTTGGATCCCAAAAGATGGTTTAGTGCGTGATTTTTACAGTAAGAAAATTAATGAACATATGTACACGATAGGTAGCAAAAGCGCATTAGCGACGATTGCTCCTGGCGCTACACTAGTTGTTCCCGCCCGTCTTTTCTCTGGACCTCAAACCAAGGTTGATTTGATATCAACTGCACCTGGCTTAGAATATACGGTGGATTATGGTTGGTTAACAGTTGTAGCTTCGCCTCTATTTTGGATGTTATCGAAAATACACGCATTAGTGAGTAACTGGGGGGTGGCGATTATCTTATTGACTGTCTTAATTAAGGCTGCATTTTTCAGACTATCCGCTTCAAGTTACCGTAGCATGGCACAAATGCGTGAATTGGCTCCCCGACTAGAGTCTATGAAAGCAAAGTTTGGCGATGATCGCCAAAAAATGCAGGCTGCGATGATGGAGTTGTATAAAAAAGAGAAAATCAATCCTATGGGTGGTTGTTTGCCTATATTGGTTCAGATCCCAGTGTTTATTTCACTGTATTGGATGTTGTTAGGCTCAGTAGAGCTTCGCCACGCTCCTTTCTTTGGATGGATTCAAGACCTGTCAGCGATTGATCCCTTCTATATCTTACCAATACTCATGGGCGCTACCATGATTATTCAAACGCGACTTAACCCGAAACCAGCAGATCCATTGCAGGCTAAGGTAATGACGTGGATGCCAGTTGTGTTCAGTGTGTTCTTTTTCTTCTTCCCAGCTGGATTAGTTTTGTATTGGTTGGTTAATAATGTACTGTCAATTACACAGCAGTGGTACATCAACAAAATGATTCATGCTGAAGCGTTGCTCAAAAAATCAGGTGTCAAACACTAACGTAGTGGAAACAATTGCAGCAATTGCGACCGCATCAGGTGCTGGGGGCATAGGAATTGTTCGAGTTTCCGGCCCCGCCTCTCGTTTAATTGCACTTGGTATTTTGGGCCAGTGCCCAACCCCTCGCCATGCAGCATATCTTGATTTTAATTTGGAAGATGGCACGCTCATTGATCGTGGCATCGCCATTTTCTATTCTAATCCGCACTCATATACTGGTGAGGATGTGCTTGAACTTCAGGCTCACGGCGGCACCGCATTAATGCAAATTCTTTTGGCGCGCTGCATAGAGCTTGGTGCACGCCAAGCTGAACCTGGAGAGTTTACTAGGAGGGCCTATCTAAACGACAAGTTGGATCTTGCCCAAGCAGAAGCTGTTGCCGATGTTATTAGTGCGGCTACGGTGGAAGCCGCTAAAAGTGCAGTTCGATCACTCTCTGGTGAATTTTCAAAACACATCAACGCCCTACTCCTTAAGCTGACTGATTTACGTATGTTCGTTGAAGCATGCCTAGATTTTCCAGAAGAAGAAATTGATTTTATTACACAAGGACGGGTTGCTGAAAAGCTAGCAACAATTATGGTTGAACTTACGGCCGTATTTTCTAAAGCGAAGCAAGGTAGTTTGTTGCGTGAGGGCATTGTGGTCGTATTGGTAGGCCAGCCTAACGTTGGAAAGTCTAGCTTAATGAATCAGTTGGCAGGTGAAGATGTTGCCATTGTTACATCCGTTGCAGGCACCACGAGAGACACCATAAAAAATGCAATACAAATCAACGGAGTTCCGCTGCATATTATTGACACGGCGGGTCTGCGAGAAACTGACGATGAGGTAGAAAAGTTCGGTATTGAACGAACTTGGCGAGCTACAGAAACGGCCAATATCGCATTATTGTTGGTTGATGCAGCCCATGGCATAGGCGAACAAGAAAAAACGATTCTAGCCCGCTTGCCACGAGAAATCCGCAAAATTTGGGTGCATAACAAAATCGATGTGTGTAATACCCAGCCATCTTGTCAGGAAATAGACGGGGCAACCCATATTTACCTTTCCGCGAAAACGGGAGATGGTTTGGCGTTGCTTAAAAATCACTTGCTAGCGCTTGCTGGGTACCAAAGTAATTCAGAGGGTATTTTTATGGCGCGAGCCAGGCATCTGCAAGCGCTTTCTCAAGTAGACGCACATTTGAATAGTGCAAAGTGGCAAATGAATTCTGCAGAGTTACTGGCTGAAGAGTTACGTTTGGCTCAAGATGATTTGGCAAGCATCACGGGAGAATTCACCCCAGATGATCTTTTGGGTGAAATATTCTCCAAATTCTGTATAGGGAAATAGCCCCATTATCGGTGTCTGCGTATTACTTCTTTTCTGAAGGTGTCTTTTCTGTCATTAAGTAAGTAATGAAATTCGCTTTTTCTGCGGCAGTACAGTCACTGCCGATAACGTCATTGCAGTGTCTAGTAAATTGCTCTTCCACTTTGTCAATATCGCTAAAGCGTTTGAAGTTTACCGCCGGTGAAAGCGGCCGAATGGCTCTTCCAGTCACGGCATGCTTACCTTCGTCAGCAGGATTTGATGTATGGCAAGATGCGCAAGCCTGCGCTTTGCCAGCAGCGGTTTTAATTTTACGGTTAAAAAAGAATTTACCGTCTGCGACACTTGGGCCAGAAAAATTAGCATTTACACTTTTCGCAATGGAAGTATATTTGTGCGCAAGTTTTTCTGCATTAGCAATATCGGCGTGAGCAGCAGTAGCTACGAAAGCTAATAAAGTCGCTAAAACGAAATTAATTTTTTTCATAATATATTTTATCTTTAAATGTACTAAAAATCTTAAATCGATTATTTAGGTATTTTGTGCATTAAAGCCTGACGGTTTTTAAGGTTGCGTCTATTGCGATTCTTTATTGCCAATGAGCGCCACGCAAAAAAGCATTAAGGTTTCACGTGAAACAATCATAAAAACTTGGATTTACATGACCTGCAAGCAAGTTTACGTTAAACTGCAATCTCTATGACTTTAACCCTATTTTATACTTTTTCCATATGAATTTTCCTGATATTTTTGATGTAATTGTGGTGGGCGGAGGACATGCCGGCACCGAGGCTGCACTTGCTAGCGCAAGAATGGGGCAAAAAACCTTATTACTAAGCCATAACATTGAAACTTTAGGGCAAATGTCTTGTAATCCAAGCATAGGCGGTATTGGTAAAGGGCATTTAGTTAAGGAAATCGACGCTCTTGGCGGCGCCATGGCGGCTGCAACGGACGAAGGTGGCATACAATTTAGAATTTTAAACTCATCTAAAGGTCCAGCTGTACGAGCGACGCGTGCGCAGGCTGATCGTGTTCTATATAAAGCCGCTATACGCCACCGTTTGGAAAATCAACCTAATCTATGGTTATTTCAACAAGCTGTTGATGACATTATTTTAGACGGCGATCGCGCCTGTGGTGTCATTACCCAAATCGGATTGCGGTTTAATGCAAAAGCTGTAGTGCTAACAGCCGGTACTTTTCTAGGTGGTTTGATTCATGTGGGGATGCAAAGTTACAGTGCTGGGCGTGCCGGAGACCCCCCTTCCATTTCCCTTGCCGCACGTTTGCGCGAAATCGGATTGCCGGCAGGACGACTAAAAACGGGAACGCCGCCGCGGATTGATGGGCGTAGCATTAATTATTCAGTCATGACAGAACAGGCGGGCGACGTGCCTGTTCCAGTATTCTCATTTTTAGGGAATGTAGCACAACATCCAGCGCAGATTTCTTGCTGGATTACGCATACAAATGAGCGCACCCACGACATTATACGAAGTGGTTTGGATCGATCCCCAATGTACACAGGGGTTATTGAAGGTGTGGGGCCACGTTATTGCCCTAGCGTGGAAGATAAAATCCATCGCTTTGCGGATAAGGATTCCCATCAGATATTTCTAGAGCCCGAAGGATTAACCACCAACGAAATTTATCCTAATGGCATTTCGACTAGTTTGCCATTTGATATACAGCTTGCATTAGTGCGATCAGTAAAAGGTTTGGAAGAGGCTCATATATTGCGTCCAGGTTATGCGATTGAGTACGATTATTACGATCCGCGAGGCCTAAAAAACTCACTCGAAACCAAAGCGGTGCGGGGGTTATTTTTTGCTGGACAGATAAATGGCACCACGGGTTATGAAGAGGCTGCAGCACAAGGTTTGCTAGCGGGCGCCAATGCCGCATTATATGTCCAGGGTAAAGAGACTTGGTGCCCTGCCCGTGATGAAGCTTATCTTGGTGTGCTGGTGGACGATTTAATTACGCGTGGCGTAACCGAGCCCTATCGTATGTTTACCTCAAGAGCAGAGTATCGATTACAGCTTCGTGAAGATAATGCAGATATGCGTTTAACAGAAATTGGCCGTAAATTAGGCTTGGTTGATGATGTGCGCTGGGAAGCTTTTAGTCGGAAGCAGGAAGCGGTAGTGCGTGAGCAGGCGCGATTAAGAAAGACGTATGTGCAGCCTGCAAATCTCAATGCTGAGAAAATGCAAGAAATCTTTGGGAAGCCATTGGAACATGAATACAGTTTATTTGAATTGTTACGTCGGCCTGAGGTTAGTTATGAGGCCTTGCTATCTTTGGGTGCTGAAGGTTTAGGTGAGATTGAACCAGTGGTGCGCGAGCAGATAGAAATCGCGGCAAAATATCAAGGGTATATTGACCGTCAAACAGATGAGGTGGCGAGGAGTCGAGGTCAGGGAAATACGAAATTACCAGCGGATTTAGACTATCGTGAAATTCATGGATTACCCATCGAAGCACAGCAGAAGCTTAACGCACACAAGCCGCAAACTATAGGCCAGGCCGGCCGCATTTCAGGTATTACGCCTGCCGCTATTTCATTGTTGCTCGTATACCTAAAACGAAAATCAAGAGCTAAAACGATTGATAATTCACCCGAAGAGTCGTCGCCAATCCCCCCTGTAGAAAACGTAGCCTAATGTTAGCGTTGAGCTTACATGCAAAGTTAGAGGTTGGTTTGGCTGACATGAGTTTGCACATTTCAGAAGAAAAGAAAGCGCAGTTAGTAAAGTATTTATTGCTTCTGCAGAAATGGAATCAGGTGCATAACCTAACGGCAGTGCGTGATCCTTTAGAGATGGTCACCTTGCATTTACTAGACTCCTTGAGTGTATTGACTTATGTTGAAGCTTCGGGCGCGAAGCATTTACTGGATGTTGGTGCTGGCGCAGGACTGCCGAGCATTCCCTTGGCGATTTGTTTGCCCGATTTACAAGTGACCGCTATTGACGCAGTTATGAAAAAAACCAGTTTCATGCGCCAAGCCAAAGGTGAATTGGGCTTGCCTAACTTTCATGTTGAAACGGGACGGGTTGAAGCTTTAAAAAAAGAGTTTGGATATGATTTAATTATTTCCCGCGCATTTTCTGAGATGGCGTTATTTGTTAAATTGACCAAACATTTACTGTCTCCCAGTGGAATATGGCTCGCTATGAAAGGCGTTGCGCCGCAGTTGGAAATAGAGATCCTAGCGCTAGAAGACGCTTCTGTGCAGGTAAAAAAAATAATACCGCTAACTGTATCCGGATTGCAGGCTGAGCGGCACTTGGTATATTTAAGTCCTTTATCCAATTAAAGAAGATGAAATGAAGATACTTGCAATCACCAATCAAAAGGGCGGCGTAGGAAAAACTACCACCTGCGTAAATTTAGCCGCCAGCTTGGCAGGCAAAGGTAGGCGCGTGTTGCTGATCGATTTAGATCCGCAAGGCAACGCTAGTACTGGGAGCGGAATTGATAAGGCGCATCTTAAATACAGTATTTATCACGTATTAATTGGTGAGAAGTCTTTGGAAGAAGTAATTGTTCGCTGCGAAAAAGGTGCGTTTGATATCGCCCCTTCTAATCGAGAATTGGCTGGTGCAGAAGTAGAGTTGGTCAATGAAATTGCACGCGAAACGCGCTTAAAAGTCGCACTTAAAAAATTAGCAGAAGCAGAAAAAACAGAAGCTTATGACTATGTGCTTTTAGATTGCCCTCCAGCCCTCAATCTAGTAACTGTCAATGCGCTCACGGCAGCAAGTGCTGTGATGATCCCTATGCAATGTGAATATTACGCATTAGAAGGCTTGTCAGATTTGGTAAATACCATTAAAAAAGTCCGTGCGCATTTAAACCCCAGTTTAGAGATTGAGGGATTGCTGCGAACATTATTTGATAACCGCAATATGCTCGCCAATCAAGTATCGGCTCAGTTAATAGAGCATTTTGGTGACAAGGTGTATACAACAATTATTCCGCGCAATATCCGCTTAGCTGAGGCGCCAAGCTATGGCGTATCAGTGCTTGACTACGATAGAGGCTCAAAAGGTGCGTTAGCTTATATGGAGTTAGCGCAAGAAATTATACAAAAAGAGAGAAAAAATGGCTAAGTTAAAAGGTTTGGGCAGAGGATTGGACTCTCTGTTGGCAGGGGACATGGGTAGTGTTGGTGAGGCAGACTCACTCATGATGCTCAAAGTTAGCCAGTTGCGACCAGGAAAATATCAGCCGCGTAGTTATATGGATGAAACCGCTTTAAGAACATTGGCCGACTCTATTCTGGCGCAGGGAATTATGCAGCCGATTTTGGTGCGATTGCTCCGAACGGGTCAGACAGATGATGAGTATTATGAAATTATCGCCGGTGAGCGCCGTTGGCGCGCAAGTCAGATGGCTGGATTAGAAGAAGTGCCAGTGCTGGTGCGTGAAATTGCCGACGAGTCCGCACTTGCCATGGCGTTAATTGAAAACATTCAGCGTGAGAACTTAAATCCGCTTGAAGAAGCCCAGGGCATCAAGCGTTTGATAGAAGAGTTTTCAATGACGCATGAAAAAGCAGCGGATGCGGTTGGTCGCTCACGCGTTGCAGTTACTAATCTTTTACGCTTATTGACTTTGAGCGAGCCTGTACAAGAGATGTTGCTGACAGGCAAGCTTGATATGGGGCATGCGCGAGCTTTAATTGGAATCGGTGGGGCGCAGCAAGTAATGTTAGCTGAACAGATTATATTAAATAATTCATCTGTACGTGATGCTGAAAATTTAGTAAAAACACATCATGAAAAAACTTCAAAACCTGCAAAAAAAACAGGGGTTAAGGCGAGTGCTAGCCAAGACGTGTTGAGATTAGAGCAAGAGTTAAGCGACAAGGTGGGCGCTAATGTGACCATAGGCGCGAACGCAAAAGGAGCTGGCACTTTGAAAATTAACTACGCCTCTTTAGAGCAGTTGGATGGAATTGTTGCCAAGCTCATGCGCTAATGACGTTTGCATATATTGATTGCTTACAACTTAAGCCTTGACTAAAAAGTGGTAATAATTCAAAATCGCGGACTTTACAGCTTGGTGAAATTTGTACAGGCTAAAAATAGACATTAATAATAAAAAAGCTTTAAAGCTTAATCATTTAACTGGGTTCAAAAAATTGTCAGCATCCAATAGCGTGGACGTGTTTAGTAAGATGCTAAAAATTCAGCTAATTGCAACGGTAGTTGTTGCTGCGATTGCGTTTGCAGTGGCCGGGCTTAATGCAGGGATATCTGGGATTTTGGGTGGAGCCAGTGTGTTATTGGGCGCAACAGCTGCTGCTGCGATAGCAAGACGTGGCGCAAATCATGTTGACCCAACAGCAATTCTGCTTAATTTGTTAAAAGCAGAAGCAGTAAAAATTTTAGTGATTATCATTATGTTGATTATCATATTTAAGGTGTACGAGCAGTTAGTGCCATTTGCGCTGATTGCCGGATTAGCTGCGGCGGCTTTGTTTTCTGGAGCGGCGCTGAGTAAATTAAAAGTTTAAGTAAAATTCTTGTCAATTAGAGCGGCTTAAAAGTCGCACTTTAAAGTTAGAGTAAATATTAGATTATGGCTACAGAACACGCAGAACAAGCACTTACCCCGTCAAGCTACATCACGCATCACCTGACCTTTAATGCTCAGCCTGTTGGTGACGGCAGCTTTTGGATGCTTAATTACGACAGTTTAGTGATGTCTGTATTGCTAGGTGTGGTAGTGATGGGCTTAATTTGGTGGGTGGCGCGCAGCGCAACTTCAGGAGTGCCAACTAAAGGTCAGGCGTTTGTAGAGTTGATATTTGGTTTTGTCGACGAGCAAGTTAAAAATATTTTCCACGGTAACCGTCACAGTTTTATTGCACCTACAGCGTTGACTGTATTTTTATGGGTATTAGCCATGAATGCAATGGACTTTTTACCTGTCGATGTTATGCACCACTTTGTTTATGCGCCACTTGGCCTAGAGCATTGGCGCAGTGTCCCGACTTCTGATATCAACACCACGTTTGCGTTAGCGTTAGCGGTATGGTTCTTGATGATCTACTTCTCAATTAAAGTTAAAGGCTTAGGTGGTTGGATCCATGAGTTGTTCTGTGCACCATTTGGCTCACCTAGCTTTGCTATGCCAAAAAGCATAGGCGGTGCGATTGGTCTAATTTTAAGTCCATTATTGTTTGTTGCAAACTTTGCTTTTAATCTGATTGAATATATTTCAAAGCCACTTTCACATTCATTACGACTGTTCGGCAATATGTATGCTGGCGAAGTTATATTCTTGTTAATAGGCCTTTGGGCAGCAACAGGCGTTACAGGCACAATCTTTGGTGCGATTTTAGGTGCAGGCTGGTCAATATTCCATATTTTAATCGTAGCGTTACAGGCGTTTATTTTCATGATGTTGACTGTGGTGTATCTTGCCATGGCGCATGAGTCGCACTAGGCTAAAGTTTTTAGTTTGTTTTTTGTAATTTAAGTCGTTTTTATCAGTAGTTGTTTAGTTTATTTTTTGAGAGGGTAATAAAATGGATGCATTAGCGTTGATTCAAGCCTACACAGGCATTGGTATTGGTTTAATTATTGGTTTAGGCGCTGCAGGTGCTTGTATCGGTATTGGTATTATGTGTGCAAGTTTCTTAGAAGGCGCAGCTCGTCAGCCAGAAATGATTCCACAATTACAAGGTAAAGTATTCTTGTTATTAGGTCTTATCGATGCTTCTTTCATTATTGGTGTTGGTCTTGCGATGATGTTTGCATTTGCTAACCCATTATTAAGCGTAGTTGCTAAATAATTAGTCAATAAATAAACTGTTTGAGCCTTTATATGGCTCAAACACTTGTTTTATGGCTTATTAGTTTAACGATTAAAGCTTTAATAATTTGCTTTAATGATATTTAATTTGGATCTAAAATGAACATTAACTTTACACTTATCGCACAAGCTATCGCATTTGCTGTGTTGATTTGGTTCACAGTGAAATTCGTTTGGCCTCCGCTGTTAACAGCGATAGAAACACGCCAAAAAGAAATCGCTGACGGCTTAGCCGCTGCACAAGAAGGCAAGAGCGCATTAGATGTTGCAGCTAAAAAATCAGCAGCAACTTTGAACGAAGCTAAGCAAAAAGCCAGCGAAATTATTGGCCAAGCTGAAAAGCGTGGTTCACAAATCGTTGAAGAAGCTAAAGGTAATGCTAAAGCAGAGGGTGATCGTATTCTTGCTGGTGCAAAAGCTGAAATCGACCAAGAAGTGAATCGTGCCAAAGAAGGTTTGCGCGCTCAAGTTTCAGCCCTAGCGATTGCTGGCGCTGAAAAAATCTTGCGTAAAGAAATTGATGGCAAAGCACACAGTGAAATGCTAGCAAACCTTGCGGCGGAGCTATAAATAATGGCTGAAATTTCAACCATCGCACGTCCTTACGCGGTCGCTGCATACCAACTGGCAAAAGAGCATAAAGCCTTAGCTAAATGGTCAGAAATGTTGGCGTTTGCAACTGCTGTATCTAATGATGCGCAAATGCAAGCCTATGTTCAAGATCCAAAAGTGGTAAGCAGTCAATTGCAAACCACTTTTTTGGCTATTTGTGGCGACAGGCTTAACGAGCAAGGGCAAAACTTGATCAAAGTGTTGGTGGAATATAACCGCATGTCAATTTTGCCTGCCATCGCCGATGCTTTTGAAGAATTAAAAGCACAGGATGAAGGTGTGTTGGATGCGCAAATTATTGCAGCGGCTAAACCTAGTGCTGCAGAAATTAAAGATTTAGTAAAACGTCTAGAAGCAAAATTCGGTAAAAAAGTTGAAGCGGTTATTTCTGTAGATGCAGAACTGATTGGCGGAGTCAAAATTATCGTTGGTGATACTGTGATAGACGCATCGGTCAAAGGTCAGTTACAAAATTTAGCCTACGCACTTTCAGCTTAAAAGCCTTGCGCTTAGTTTAGCGCAGCACTTTATAGCCAAGAGCTTAGGTAAGGTATAAAAACTTAGGAGTCATAATGCAGTTATCTACATCAGAAATCAGTGAACTGATTAAAAGCAGATTAGAAAATTTTTCGACCAGTGCTGAAGCGCGTACT
>Ga0214165_1000280_pt1 | contig 39377 bp, 52 predicted proteins | sample TroBogypolimnion_34_FD_153004 | JGI IMG/M metagenome (GOLD analysis project Ga0214165, IMG submission 153004) | Freshwater microbial communities from Trout Bog Lake, WI - Practice 03JUN2009 hypolimnion v3 | ecosystem: Environmental > Aquatic > Freshwater > Lake > Hypolimnion/Profundal zone ... | reverse complement strand
TTAGAATTAAAATGCGACAAAATAGTATTTACAGATTGATCAGGAAATTTATGGTGTCTTATCGGTGTTCCACATAGTGTACCCCAAACATTTGCTTGTTCAGAAGGATATTGTTCAGTTGATTGCCAATATCCCATTAATCCTGTAGCGAGTAGTACCCCACCATCTGGTTGCAAAGAATATGGTATACTAAGTAAAGAAGCTGTATTTTGAGTTTGCCAAGCAGAATCTGTACTTGCATTATATGCCCTGCCAGGTATATGATAAGATGCTGTTTTATCACCTGTATTATAAACACCTCTAATAAAAAAACAATATTGCTCATCAGACATATAGGAATAATTATTTCCTGAAAATGTTTGATTTGTTCCTAGCACTAATGCAGTACCCTGATAATATTTTTCAGGATATTGAACTAATGCCCAATTAACAGTTATATTATTTGCAATAAGTTGATAGTTAGGATCAGGTCTTTCATATATACCATTGCGCAATAAATATTGATTTACTGCCCAAATTGAATCAGATTTATCAACTAAAGGGGTTTGTAAGGGAATATTAGAAAGTGGTTCTAAAGGCAGCGTAGGTGGCACTGCATCTATTATAATTGTTTGCTCAGTGGTATCAAAAATTCCTAGACGACGCGCAACTAATTGTGAATTATTATAAGAAATAACTGTTATCAACATTTGTTTAAAATGTGTAATATCTGCACCAGTTATTGTTGCTACAATTGCACCTGCTTCATTATTATGAGAAAATATTGCTTGAGAATTAGAAACTATTATGTAATCTGTAACTTTTATATCGTTAACTACGTAAGCAATTGCTACCTGATATGTTCCATTTTCTAATGTTCCTGCCCCCTGAGATTTATTTAAAATCACATTAGGAATATCTACTAAAGGGGCAATGCGAATATTATTGCAATTTAATATATCTGTATTAATACAAGTAGTACATTCTGTTGAAGGTTGTCCTGGAATTGGCGAAGGCGTAGTAGTCGTAGTGCAGTTTTGTACCCATATTAAATTATTAACATTTGTAGTATTTGTATCTACATATCTATCAGGGTTTAAACCTCCATCTGACCAATAAACATTAAAGCCACAATCAAAATTTCTACGGGCTGCCCCAGTTATAAGATTTGTTTGTTTAAAACCTAAACATGGCGTATTAGAAAATCTTGTATAAAGGCAGTTATCCGTATCAACAATACCTATTTCAGAATTAGTATCGTCTGTGCAAAATACCATCCACTGCCCACCATCAAGAGGTATTGCTCCAATTAATTGATACGGCAAGGTAATACAGAGTTGATTTGCAGATTCAGTAAGCAAACTCAACTGATCTCCTGATTGCGAAGAATTAATGCAGTTTTTTGCAGAAGTCCAGGTTTCCGGAGATTGTAAATACGAAATTAAATCTTTATTCATACCTTTTCTTGGTACAAAAGATGTTCCTAACTGCTGTTGAGACTGCTGCTCCTGTTGATTTTGTTCAGGCAATGTCTATTTGTTTTTCTCGTAAAAAATTAAAAATTTCTTGGGCAACTACACCTTGAATCCAAGCCCTGCTTTCTTCTTCATGTATTCCCCTATCATTGGCAATGTTACATACACAATGATATAGTTCGTGGCATATTGTATTATAAGAAAGATAATCTTTGTTTATTAACATATAGTATTTTGCCATACTACATAAAATCATACACCCAGCGGCTCCTGTATTCTTTTCCCAAAGAACTCCTGTTTTATGATAATTATTTATTCTATTATGTGTTTTTACTATATCTTTTGTTACTATAACTTGTATCTTAGTGTCGTAAATAGATAAAGAAATTGTTCGAGAAAGATACATTTGGTTTAAATTTAAAAGTTAATTAGATTGAATATCTGTAATTTCTGATTTGAGTTTTTCTTGAAATTTAAGTAGATATTCAATTGCTTTTTGAAGAATCTTTATGTCATCATTGGAATCTCCAAGTAAATGGTTGCATTTTCCACATAAAAATCCACGAAACTTTTTACTAGTATGACAATGATCTAAAGATAATCTTGAATATGTTGGGTCTGGATTTCCACAGATTTCACATTTATTGTCCGCTTTTTCTAACAATTCAACATATTGTTCTCTAATTATATCAATTTCATTTTTAAGTCTTTGCCAAACATCATTGTCTCTAGCACTTTTTGCATTTCTTTTGTACCACTCTTTACTTCTTTGTTTTCTTAATTCAACAAAATCAACATTACCGTTTATATAATCTTGACAACATTTTTTACATTTCGTTGATAAATTATCTTGCGTATGCGACCTATATTGAAATTTAGATTTATCTTTTATTTTACCACACATATTACAGTGTTTTTCATTCTCTCCAACAGATATTGAAGGTCTTTCACATGTTTTATAATTGGATTTTAAATAATTATTTTCACTATTACATGTGTTAAATTCAGAATGTGGTTTCTGTATTTTACATGTCTTGCATTTTTTAAATCCTTTTATTTGTTTATCTCTCATATTAGTTATTTTTAAAATGGAAGGCTCCTATAGAATTGTTCAAATGCCCCCGTTGCAAAGGTATTATAGTAACGTTTATATTGACTTTCACGGTTAAGTCTCCACTGAGTTTGTATTTCTTGAAAATTAGGTGTGTTTACTATAGATAGTGCCCTCACTCTCGCCTCTTTAGTTTCTTGTTTTGCACGATCATACTTTTGTACAACCTCATCTCCATTACTATAATATAGGATTTTAAATATGTATTCTTGTAATGCCGCTAAATAGTAAAAATCTATTTCTGGATGAGATAATACTAATAAGTTTCCTTCTTCATCTTCCATTGCGCCTTGATAAGAAATATATATTTTACCGTGCGGATATGAGGTATAAAGAAATCCGTTTTTTATTTCTACTGAATGACACCCAACATATTTAGAATTCATAGAACCTGGATCTAAATAAGCCTGTGGTTTGATATAAAGTTTTTCAAAATAAGTATATTCGTAGACCTGATGATTTTTATGTTCTATTACTTTAACTGTATTATTTTCACCCCCACAAGTTGCATAACAACTTCTTTGAAACCAAGGATCTTGCTCAGGTGTGCAGCTATTTCTTGGATTTTCTGTACCTAATAAACCACATGCATTATTATAAGTTTGATTAGGATTTAGTTGATTTGTTTCATATGTTAGTGGTATAGAACAAGGAACAGAGTTGTCTGTAGTTCCAGAGCAAGGAGTAGAAATATTTTCTGTTGTTCTGCCTGCCCATGTTACAGGCGTGATACATTTATGATTACCTGTCATCAAAGCAAAATTAAGAATATAAAAGTCTTCTGGTAATTTTGCAATGTGATTTTTAACATCTAAAATAATTTCTTTTGTTTGATGTATTCGTAGCCCCAGATCATAATTTACTCTTTGTGCAACCTTTATTAGTTGTTGTGGTTCAATTAATCCTTCTTCATCTAATATTCTGTAATCTACAGATATATCTGCCATAAGATCATCAAAAGTTCTTGTACGTATTTGTGTCTGTCCCATTATAAAAGTGTGCTACGATTATCGTTTTCTAAATCTGGTTGTATTTGTAAAGAAATTCCAAGACCCTGCATTAATAAAGATTCTGCTCGAGCTAAAATATAGTCCGGTACGTTAAAAGATATTTCTTGCATGGGTAAACAAGCTTCGTCAGAATTACATTTATACTTAGAAATATCAGATTCTGTTATTGCCTCTATCCTAACTGCCCCCCATTCTATATTAGGAAAATATAAATAATCATTTAAATACCAATAATATTTTGTTTTATTATATTTAAAAGAAGTGCTTTTTGAAATATTTAAAAACCCCGCAGGAGATATAGGCTGCATTTCTTCTGATCCATCTATAGAAGTAACTGACCGAATCATCCCACCCCAATAAGCTTCCATAAATAATTCACCTATAGGATCTTCAGTACGCATAAATGTATACCCTGTTTTAAGTCCACTACACCCCGCTTCAATCCTATCTACCTCTACTAAAGGAACTATATCTAAAGTTTGAAATAAAGCATTAAATGCCATCAGTCTGTTCTTAGCATCCAATTCTTTCATTACCTGATTTATCCAAGGTTTATACAAACTCCAGATGTCCCTATCGGTTGTAAATCCATCTTGTTTAACTGCCCTTAACTTAAATCTAGTCCTCGCAATTATATCTTGATAACGTAATTGACTCATAAATAATTAAATTTAAAATTATCTTTTAATTAATTTATTTTTTAAATTAAATGCGTTTTGTAAATGCTTATTTTGATGTTTATTATTAACTAAATCTCTACGATGATTTGCAGATCTACTAGAGAATGATTTTGTTTGCCAAATATATATTTTATTATTAAATGTATTTTCTATATAATATATGCAACTAAAATTCATAGATTTTATAAAATCTAGGTTTTCAATTATAAAATTTTCAGTATAGTATTTACTCTGATTCATTACTACTTTCTTGATTTTTTTTATTTAAATATTCAATTCTTAATTTTTCTTTTAATTCTTTATTTGCTAACCTAAAAGTTTTATTGATTCTATTGTAGTTATCAGCAAAAATATATTTGTGAGGGTCTTTTGTAAATGCTTTCGATACAGCTTTTTTTAAGGGTTTGCATGACTCAAACCCCCAAAGTGCTGCATTTTTAAACCGGTATTTATTTGCAAAATTGGAATAAAAAATCTTACATACCCACTCATTAGATTCCCAGTTAAGATAATCTATTTTAGTTTGATATTGAAAGCACTTTTGAATATCCCCTTTCCAAAAGTCTTGTGTTTTAAATTTTCCAACTATTATATTACCTAGTTGTTCTAAAAGTTCTAATCCATCTCTTGTTTCCGCAATAACTTCTGTACATAATAAATGGAAAGTATTAAGAATTTTCTTAACATCTTTCCTAGAAATAACAAGATCAGGATACATCTTTGTTAATTTAACATAGAAGTCCTGATCTATTATGCGTTCTGCTTTATTTCTAAATCTTGGTCCTTTAATATTTGGTTTCTTGAACGTAGGCTTCATATACTAAAATATACGAAAAACTATCTACATTTACAAACTAAACTAAAAAGGTTTACATTGGTTGATAATCTATACCTGTTAGTCCTTTTGATTCATGAATAAAAAAAGTAGTTAATTCTCCTTGTATTAGTGAGTATCCTTTTTCATCATCCCAAGTGGATTTTGCTTTAGATACTTGCGCTAACCTATAAAATTTAATCCCCCCTATTGTTTTAGATAGTTCTGTATGTTTATCCCCACAAAATATATAGTATTTATTACAATTAGACCATTGTTCCCTAAATTCTATTGGAAAATTATGTGCAAGTGTCTCGGGCTTTACTACATAACCATGATTAAAACAAAGTGCTGTATTATTATATTTTATATACTTTGTAAATATTTGACGAGTATCAAATTTTACTTTGTTAACATTTCTATAATATGTGGATAACCAACTAACTAAATGCCATCCAACATACATATCGTGATTACCAGGAATATACAATATTTCTAAATTATCTGTAAATTGTAACAACAAATCAATAACTGTTATTTCATGTTTACAAATTCTTTCAAATCCTTCATGATAACCAATAAGATTGGTTTGTGGTGTACCATGTGTAGTTGTTCCCGTATACTCACTATTAAATTCATCCCCACCTAAGATATATATTATTTTTTCTAAATTTGTAGTTGCGCTTCGATCAATTAATATTTCGTTAACATTCTCATAAAATCCATTAAATCTTTTTTCTAAATCATTATCCCCGTTTACAGATAACTTATCAAGATGTGCATCTTGTTTATTTATTATAAAACACCCATTCTTTTTAGAAGATTTATGTGTATTTTTTATATTAGGTGAGTAGGGTTTATATGTTTTTAGAAAATCTTCAAATTGGGCAACAGAGTTATTTTCTGATATAACTGCAGTTACTTTTGCAGAAGTAAGCCATACATCTTCTTTTCCACCATTCCAAACTGAATATTTAGATAGTTTCCATTTTGTTTTATCTAATTTAATTAAATCTTCTATTTCTTCTGCTGTTTTTGGTTCAGAAGATGTTTGTATCTTATACTCAGCTATACCCCTATCTAAATCTTCGGTATAACCAGTAGTATACATTCCTTTTTTAATTTCATCAACTAAATCTTCTGAATCATCTTCTTCAGATTTTAATCTACTTACTTCTTGTTTTAAATTAAGGTATTCTTGTAAAGAAAGTCCTAATTTAGTTGCCGTCTCTGCGTTAGATTTTTTCCAAGCAATGGCTTTCGCAACAATTTCTAATTTACTCATAAAAGTGTTTTAGTGAAACAATAATACAAAGATACTTCTTTTTTTTGATTTTTCAAAATTTAATTTAAAAAGAAGGCCGGGAATAAGAATAAACCCAGCCTATTAGAGGATAAACCAATAAACCTCTTAAAATCTTAATATACTATTTGTAATATTTTTGCAGTTCCTGTAAAATTAACATATAAATCTCCTACTGATAATCCCCCTGCAAGGGCTAATGCATTTGTGGCGTAAGATGGTAGGTTGCCTCTAAAATTTATTTGCCCATTTATTATATTATATGCTGATCCGTGATATGCCCCTGTTACGCTAAAACTTAAATTTAAGTTTGAATCAATTTTAAGTGGTTCATATAACATACATTTCTGCATCTCTAAATAGTCAAATGTTACTGCAGGATAATATATAATTTTTACATTTGTTGTAGTTTGATTAAAACTATTTGGATCTAATGTAATATCTTTTAATAAAAAAGTCCATGTAGAAGACCCAAATGGTGCACCGGATATTGATATAACACCCATTTCTAAAAAATATGTTGGAGATGTTGCTTGACTAGGTGCCTTACTAATAGAAGTCAGATTTTCTAAAACAAGATAATTTACAATACCTTCAATATAAATCATTGCGCCACAATTTACAGACCAAACATATCCATTTTTAATAGTGGTTATAACACTATAATTATGTGCAGTGTTATCCATATTATAATAGCTAAAAATATTAGATGTGGATGTACCTGTATATCCACCATTTATTAAATCTATTCCATACCCTAATTGTCCGCCATTTAAATTTAAATGAAATATTCCACCTGTATTATAGATAGTATCTATAATAGCTGATTCAATAATAGATGCTTCATTTTGTAATTTAATATATGTTGTTATAGGTTGTGTACCTTGATTTTTTCCTGAAAAAACTTGCGCAATACAATTCTTTGTTGCAGAACTGCTTACAGCACTTTGTACCTCAATTGAGATATACTTGTTTGTAGATGTATTAGTGTATGATCCAAAATTTTGTAATAAACCCCCAGTAGTACTTTGAAATTCTAAATATCCTGTCACAACAAAATTTGCTGCACCATCACTAACTACACTTGAATCTATAAAATAAGTTGTGCCTGTATAGTTAACTTTAGATCCAGGTAAAAAGTGCCAATACGTAGTGGGTACATAAATATTTTGTGATGTTGTATAATTTCCCCCAAAAACTACGGCTATTGCATTAGGATAAGCGGGAGAAGATGTTGAACCTGAACCTATAATTTTATTGTACGCTAAGTCAATTGTTTTAAACGGATTTATTATGGATCCATCACCATTAACAGTATTATGAGAATCTACATAAAATAAAGGTAAATCTGTTGTACCACTTGTTGTACCCGAGCAACTTCCACATTGACATATTTTTGCATCCATTGCTGTAAGAATAGTTTGCAAATCAGTGTTTGTTGGAAGATTAGTACAAGATAAATATGCACTAGAAAAAATACAAGCTGTTGGTAAGGTGTCTTGACAAGGTGTTCCTTGACATGTATTTAATGTCGGATTAAATGAATAATTCGGTGGGCAACCACAATTTGCATTAGGACATGAACAAGGTCTTGTATTACAGTTACACATTATTTATTAATTTAAATTGTTGTAAAAGGTATTGCGCTACATATATATGGAGCAGCGCCTGTTAAGGTAGTAGTGGTTACTAATGTATAATTGGTTGTTTTTGCTAATCCACTAAATGTTCCTGTTTGTATTGTAGAAGGATTTGTAAATGAAGTATTTTGTTGACTTGTTCCACCAGATGCGGCATATAAATCCACTCTATAAGTTACACTTGTTGTTAAATAAGGATTTAAAGTAAATGTAACTGATCCTGCGCCAGGGGTTGCATTTATTGTTGGGCAATACGAAATATTATTTTGAACTGCAATATTTGTTGTTTTATTACAAGTTAATCCAAGAGTACTATTTGTTAAAATTGATTTGACTGTTATTGTATAATTAGAAGTTGGGATTAAAACCGTTCCTGTTATTGCAATATTTAAAGGTGTTGCTGTTGTTGATAAAGTTACTAAATTAATTGCTTGTGTATAAGTATTATTTGCAGAATCAGTAACTATAATTGTTGAACCCCCATCTGTAAATCCAGACGGAATAAAAGTATACCCGTCAAAGAAAACATTTATACCTGAAGTATAACTTACTACTAATGCTGCGAAATTAACTATTACTTGTGAGCAAGTAGGTGTTACAGCAGCTAACGCATTAGAAATCCCAACACGAGCATCACAAAGTGTTAACCAAATATTTGTTAAAGTATTTGCAACGGTAGTTGGATTTGTAACCCACCCACTAATAGACCCCATTGAGGCTGTAGGAGATGCAAATGATTTTGAAGTACTTAAATTGGGACATTCTGTAGTTATTGCACTTGCTAATCCAGAAATACCTCCTAAAAAAGAATTTAATCCACAATAAGAAGTTAGTAATTCTGATAGTACTTGATCAATTGGTTGCAGTGTACAACCGCTCATTAAACACTGAGGGTTTATTTCAGGTGTTACATAAGGCGCAGTAATACCAGAAGTAACAGCATATAAATGCGCTATCTCAGAATTTATTGTTGTAACTTCAGTAGATAGTGTTGTATAATTGCTAATAAGATTGTTTACACTTTGCCCAACTAATACTAAATAACTATATGGATATAATGATGTAACAGGATTTCCGTTAGTATCATTATATTGTAAATTACTTGGAAGGGTTATTAAAATATTAGGAACCCAATTTGGTATTGGTGTAGGCATATTATTAACAATTTGTACATGGAACAGTACTACCTGTCCCAGAAGTTAAATTATTTACTTGTGTTTGTAAAGAAGTTATTTGTGTTTGTAAAGAACACATATAGTTTATCATTAACTGAAGTACTGGTATAAGTTGTGTTGGGTTTTGACACGATGGGCATGGTGTATAGAAACATGACAAATCTAATCCTGACATATTCAACATACTTTGTATATAACAAGATTCTTGACCTAAGTTGTATAATACATCGCTTACAGACCACCCGGTGCAATTAGGTAGGCATGGAATTGGTGTTCCATTATAAGGAACACAATTAGAACCAGTTACATCTCCACAATTATTACTTGTACTATTTGGTATCAATGGTTGCATTATTATCTTTTGTTAATTGTGCTACTGAGGTCATTATAACTCCAGCAACTAATAAATGAGAACAAATTTTAAGAATAGAGTCTGAAATAACTGCGCCTGTATACGTTGTGGGTATTGCCACTACTGGACCACAAATACCACTTATACATAAGCCCAATGCTCTTATTTTTTTAAAAAAAGGCGGAGTTTTAGATATAAGTCTTGAAAAAATTTCGCTGTAAAACGGCATATTAGGACTGTTCTAAAGTTAAAACGCGATGATCTAGTTCCTTCATTGTTGAAACGAGGTCATCAATTCTTGTAGTTATATTAATGATTTTTTCATCATTTTTTGCAAGTTGAATAAGAACCTCTCTAATATCCTTATTCATTTCTTTAATTTCTCTATTAGTACTATCTTGACTCTTTTTTATTGCACTTAGAATAAAAACAATCCAAACACCTAGAAGAGAAAGTATTATACCTGTAATTGAAACGATTACTGTTGCAGACATTAAATTTTATTTTGAGTTTATAATTAATAACTTGACATACAATACCATGTTGTATTAGAAGTTCTATATTTAAAAATATAAGTGTCACCTGTATTTGTAGATAAAGAGGATACTGGATTTTTTAACATATGCTGCCCTGAATTAGGTAAAATTGTAGTAGATGTACACACAATATTATTTCCTGTTAATTGCCCTCCAAAAGAAATTACTATTTCCTGACCATCTACAGGCGAGGAAGAAAGTGTTATTGTACAGGATGCAACTAAAGAAGGTGGATCATAATATAATCCTCTTACACCATCATTTATCGTTAATGTACCACTTCCATTATCAACCTGCATTGTTGGGGTGGCGATTGCATTAGTCTGTATTGCAACTGAATTTACATAATCTTCCTCAAGATATGTTGTACTTAGATTATTATCTATGTCTCCCAATCGAGCATAGTTTTCTGTAAGCTCTACGTAATCTCCGAACTTAGTAGTAAATCCTGATATAAATGAAATAGGTGAAGTTGTACTTGTATAAAATTTTGCACCAGGAGTCATATTACCATCAATATCCCCGATTGCTTGTCGTTTTGTATTAATCTCTAATAATTTTACACCTAAAACACCTACATTTAATCCTTCTGTCCCACCTGCAATATTACTGTAATTGAAATCACTAAATGATGTAATACCTGTACCGGAACCAACTACTATTTGATTTAATGGTTGTGAGTTACTACCACCTTCAGCTAAGATAGTTTCAATATAATTTATACGATTTTTTTGAAACTTACTCGCTTCAATTAACCAATAAACTTGATCTACTAATCCTAAATATTGTGGATTTGGTGTCATATTGCTAAATAAGAAAATGTTACATTAAAGGGTGTAGATGCAATAGAAGATTCATAATATACTATAATTCCGTTTGTAGTTGGCGTAGAAGATAGAACAATTACAAAATTTGATAATCCTGTAAATGGAACCGCTGCTTGAACTACTGTACTTATAGGCGTAAAAGATAGTGGAATTATTGTATTACTTATTGTAGCACCACTAGTAGCAATATTTACATTATGTGATCCTATTGTCGGACCACCAGCGGTTCCTAAAAATTCTGTTATACCACTTAAGGCTAAGTTTAAATTTGCACCTGTAATACTATCAGTACCATTAGTATTGACATATGTATTAATAAAAGACTGTAAAGATGCAATTGTTGGAAACATAAATATATTATTTAAAAAAATCTGAATTAAAATCTGAATTAAAATCGCCTACTGGAGAATAATTACATCCTGGAGTATTACAATACGGCGTTAACGCTACAAATGGAAATTGAGGATTTGAATTTTTTACAGTAGTTAAAGACAATATACAGTTTTGTGGTGCATAACTTGATGCACACTGAGTACAGCAATCATCCAACTGTTGATATCTAAGTAATCGTTGTTCGAGCCAAACTAATTCTTTACTTTTTATATTACAATTTAAATCTATACCCCAAATAGTTTTATATGCAAACTTTTTAAAAGTGTTACAAAAATTACTAATTATTTCGTTTTTGTGTTGTAAAAAGTTTATCAAAGTTTTCTATTTTTTATTTCTTCCTGTAATCGTTTTTCATCACGTACTCTTTTTTCATATTCTTGAAGACATGCTGCACAACATTGCATACCATTTGTTGCAACTCTTTTTTGGCAGCTACAACTTAAAGACCTTTGACAGTTGGTGCACTTTTCCATATTATTATTGGTTTGGTTTATTTTTAATGACAAGTATGACAACCCCGACTTAAATCATTTAATTTTCTTTCAGCCAGACGATACATTTGTATTCCATCTGTAGGATTATTTTTATCTTCAACTAAAAATTTTGCAGTTAATATTTGACTTTCTATTAATTGCATCTCTCTAATTAAAACTAATTTGTCATTTGTTGGATCGCAAGGTGTATCATTTATCCAACATAATGTCTTTCTCCACCTCTCTTGTATAGCAACAATCCTTAACATGTTATACTCAACATAAACTAAAGAATTAGGACTAACAGAATATCTAAAGTGCCATATGCCGTCTGGAATATTTGGACATGTACTGCCACACCCTGTTTGTAACATACCTAATGTGCAAGCGTTTAAAAACAATCTAAATTGTTCAGATAAACCTGTATATACAGCAGGTGTTTGGTATCCTGGAGGAGTTATTTCTAAAGTTGGGCAATTAAATGGAATAGAAGAAGAGTAGATAGAACTATCCTCTACTCTAAGTATACCTAAGTTTGCATTCTCAGGAAAATCTAAAAACAATTGATGTCTATTCACAATAAAATATACGTAAAATAATTGATAATTCCAAATTAAGGTAAAAAGCCCCCAAATCCTATTAAGACTTAGGGGCTAGTTTTTAGAAATTTAATTTTAGAAATTTTCTAAGACAACTGTACTACCTGCTGCAGTTAAACAACCACCTATTAAGTTTGTAAAAGTTGTTGTAGTTGTACCTGTTGGTACATAGAATACAGCTTCCCATACACGGTTATTATCTGCGGGTTTAGGATTAAACTGATCCTTATTTACATATCTGATATGTATTTCATCATATAGTGATTGAAGACTAACATTTACAAGAGTTACATCGTCTTCAATTTGACGCATCCTATAAAGATCAATTTCATAACCATCAGGGAAATTTTCCATCAGATACCTACGATAGGTAATCCATTCTCTAACAACCATTTGTCCAAGACCAGATACTTGCTGCACACTTTGTGTAGTAGCTACCATATTTGGAACAGATGTATTAATAGTTGTTGTAACTTGACACGGATCAGCACCTAAGCCATCATCCATTCTAAGAGATGCATAAATTAACAATGCATCAACATAGTAATAATCAGAAGGGGTAAATGTACAAGTATTAAATATTGTATCTACATATGCAGTTTGTAATTGTAAAGCTGCAGTTATTGTTGGTATTACTGTTCCACTTGTTGATGGTACATATGCACCACTTGCTACCGCTCCTGCACCTGCAGCTAAAGCTCCATAATAAGAACCCCCTACTACACCTGGTGCATTGATAGAAACATCATATGCAGAGAATACCTGAACAATACTTCCTGGAGCAATTGTATAAACTCCCGAACCTGCACCACCTGTAAGACTTGCATTAATAAATACTGCAGGATAGAACATTGTAGACAAGATTGGGTCTTGTTTTATAAAGTCTGACCATTGTAGCATAACAGTTGTCGGGTCTACTAATTGACCTGTACAACCTGATTGGCAATTCCCATTGCAACAACCTGTCCAAGCTTCAACATCACGATATACTTCATGTCCAAATACACGCAAGGCAGCCTCACCTTTAGCTTCCAAAAGAAGTCTATAAAACGTACCACATTGGAATGTAGGTCCAACTCCTTCGGTAGAGCCAGATACTGTTTGATTCCACCCAACTGTAATTACCATTGGTAATGCAGTTTTTGCAGTTTTTTTCCAAAACCTTTGTATACCTAATACAGGTATTGTATGTGTCTTATCTGACATCTTATAACCACCCATACCAGGAGCTATATTCTGTACTGTATGGTAAGATCCTGCGCCAATAAGTATTTGACCTGCAACACCGGTAGATATTGAAGTTCCTATAATACTATTAGTTACAGGGAATACACCGATTCCACCTGCTGTAAGTGAAGTAGTGGTTGTTCCTGAACCAGCAAGAACCATTGTACCTCCTGACACTGCAGGAAGAAAAACCTCTCTAAAAGAACGAGTTTGGTAAGACATGTTTATTTATTTTTTATTTATTGTTTAAGTATTATGTTGTTCTGCCTGATTTAGTCGTTGCATATTTTGTTGCATATCTAAATCTCCAGATATTATAGCTGCGGCATCATCTATTATAAGTTCTATAACTGAATCTCTAAATTCACACAAAACATCTGATGTAGAGGTTAGACCTGTTTCTGTATCTGTACAACCATTAAATTGAACAGTTATAGGTTTTCTATAATAGATTACTTCAGGATTTATTATTTCAAATTTTTCTTCTGTATATATTCTTACTTTATTTCCAAAAAATGTAGAAAATGTTTCTGCCCATTTCCAACTGGGATTTTTGTTAGGGTCTTTAAGTAAAATGTCTACATCAGATTCCTCAGCTTGATAAATTGTTAATCTTCTTGGCGGGCAACATTCATCTTTTTTAGCAAATGCAGATACTCTTGCAAAAACTATATAATCTGAAGGAAAATCACAGGACTCATAAAATAAATGTCTATTTACAAATCCATCTTTCCATGTAACTAGTAGATTCTGTAAATCTGCAATAACTTGTGAATCGCCTTCACGACCAACTCTTTTTTGATTTATTGCGTTTACTTGTCTACGAACCCACTCTCTTTGAGCCTTATTAAAAGCTTCTTGTATCTGCCAGCAAGGGATGTTGTCAAAATCTTCACTATCTAATTTGTTGACCCTTTGCTTTACTTTTAATTGTAGTAATGCATTATTCATGATTATTATAAAATTTTAGATATTTTGTTAGATTTTCTAACACATTAATGTTATCATTAACAAAACCTAAAGCCTTATTACAGTTATCACAAAGTAATCCTCTTACCTCGCCTGTTTTGTGACTATGGTCAACACATAATGATTTTTCTAAATCTGATTGATGTTTTCCACAACCTATACAATAACCTTCTTGTTTTTCAAAAATATTATTGTATTCTTCTATTGTTATATTATAATTTAATTTTAAGAAGTATTCTCTAATTTTATCTTTATTTTTCTCTCGATATTTCTTATGTTGTAACTTTACTTCATTAAAATTATTATAGTAATATTCTTTATTATAAGTATTTCGCTTTTCTTTATTTTTCTTATAATAATTTTTAATATCTTCTTTATGAGTTTCTCTATATTTTTTACGATAAACTCTATCATATTCTCGTTTTTCTTCTTTTGTCATAAAACGAGATTTTAGTTATTTAATTCGTTATCAACTTTTGCTTTTAATCTTTTTAATATATCCTGATTTAAAGGATTTTTTAAGAATGAAACTACTTCTTCTATTGTTCTACCGACAGGTATACCATCTTCCATAAAATATATTGTTCCTGTTCTATTTTGTTTATCTTCTATTCTGTGATCTAAATACCTATATTTAGTTGCGCATTTTACTATAGAGCGAATTGCAAGTTCTTCGGTAGGTAATTTAGATAAATCAAGGAACCGTTGAGATGCCATTCTTTTATTCTTTTCCCAAAGTTCACCATCAATTCCTCTATCCATATTAAGATATACTATATCTGTAGGGGTTGAGCGTTTATATTGTGTTGGGTCTGGATCAAAATTACGAGCAATTAGTAAAAGCTTTTCTACATCAGTATCTCTTAAATTATCAAGTATAGATTTTGCTTTATTTACAATTTTACGATATTCTGTATTAATTGCGGCAGTATTCTCTAATTTATCTAAATAAAATTTTGGGGGTGTTGGAAAAGGCCAACTATACGCATCTTCTAAAGATGGTGCTACTAAAGCTTTATAACCACCTGCTCTTATTGCCCTTTCAATAAGAATGTCCATTGGACTAGTCATATCTAAAAACAATCCTGATTCAGTAAGTTCTAACGTAAATCCTTGTGGGTATTCTTTATCATTACCCCAAAAAGAAACATTAGTTGGTGCAAGTTCTGAACATTGTTTCCAGAAATCTTTATTTTTTAAAGATGGATCAACTTTATCTCCACCAAATAGCATATAATGTACAGTAGCAACTGTTTCTCTTATATCTTTACGTTCAGCTTCTCTTTCTTCATCTGTAAGTCTCATTAACTCTGGCGCAGTTTCATCAAGTCCATTTACTACTTTATAAACAGCTTCCCTTGTTAATGTACCTGGTGTAACTTCTTTTATAAAGATTGTATCTTTTTGCCGTGCACCATCAAAAATGGACATACCATATTTCTCAAGTCCTGAATTACTAACATTTGGATTTACGAAGCATTTAATAGCTACGTTTGAACGTGCTTTTGATTTTGTTTGTACTTGCATATATTGGTTTGGTTTTAAAAGAAAGGTATTATTATCTTGTTAGATTTTCTTTATACTGTCTGATACTTGTGTAGTGGTGTTATCTACTGCCGTGCTTATATCAGATTTTACTGTAGAAATATCAGTTTTTATTGTGTCTGTTGTATTAGTTACTTCTGTAGTTATTTCTTTTGATTCTTTTACACCAAAATAAACAAGTGCTATTATAGCAGCAACCACACACATTGCAATTAATATTCCCATTAGTTTAATTTTTATTATAATAAAATATACTAAATTTATTTGGATTTACCAAATTACTGACTACAGTGAGTAGCCAGTAACAGGGTTTTTCATAACTATCTTTAGTACTTTGGTAGGGTCTTTTACCCATATTGCCTTATGTGGTTGGCGCATGAATACTTTGTAACCAAAGTCTCCCCCGTTTGATTGGAATCCGGTAGTACGACCCATATAGTCCATATTACCATTTTCATACCACCATCTAAGGTTGCTATCCCATGCTTTTTCAAGCATAAAGATATTATCATTTGCATTATCTGTGATATCAAAGATTAAGAAAGAATAAGAAGAAAGGTTAAACCCATTAATCTTAGGATTTTCTATGTCGTTGTTATTAACATTATCAAAGGCAGGATTCAAAACAAAATTTACATTTGCTAAGAACGGTATTACAAACCCAGTGAAAGCATAACCGTAGTTAAGATTCATTGACTCTAGTCTACCATCACCTGCTGCATTTGATGTAACAGCACCTAGTTCGTGAGCGTTTAATACAAGACCTGAGTTAACTGTAGCTTTTTGAATTGCTTCATTAATAAGCTTCATACCACCCATACCTGTTTGTACTATAATTTTACGCTGAGGGTCTGGTCCTTTAAATTCTATTTTACCATTATAAAAGTTAAACAATTCTGCTTTAAACAAATCAAGTGTAAAGTTTCCAAAATTATATATTCTCTTATAGTTATTATCAAGTTGTTTCCAAAGACCTGTTGACAAACGCACACCGTCTGCACCATCTCTTTGTTGAATCAAACCGCCTTTACCCCACATTAATTGATATTCAATATCATGTGATATTTGGGCAAGACATTTGGCTTCAATAGCTGTTACGAAAGTACGAGAAAGGCGATTATCTTGCATTTGCTTTTTAGCCCAACCTTCGCCATTCCGCTTCATAGCTTCTTGGATATTTGGTATTGAAGGATCCGCACCCCAATCAAGCCATTTCCATATTTCAGTAACAAGCGATTCACCTTTTGCATTCATACCGCCCTTCATCATAAGATCCAGTTTACCTGAAATCTCAAAAGAAGCATGTGCGTCTGATTGACCTACATAGTTATAAAACTCACGATAACCACCACGTATTTCTCCAAGATCATTATACTGTGTACCGTATTCTCCAATAGTTGAACCAGCAGAAAATATTTTTGTACCTGCAGTAAGATACTGATTATTTAAGAAATAAGTATTATTTGTTGTAGTTGGACCAGTTCCAAGTGTAGAACCTGCGTTGTTTACCAATTTAACGGTATACATCCAACCATCACCTTCCTGTATAATAGGTTCTGATGTAACATACATTTCAAGACCATTATACTTATCATAAGTGATGAGTGAACCATGTCCAAACGCGCGTTTATTCAAAAGTATTCTAAACGGCTGACCATCAACACCTTTAGTTGTGTTGTTAGGATCTATATCATATAAAATATATGGTAGTTCCTGTACAATTGGCAATTGCCATTTCCAACGACCTTGATAATCTTCAACTTTTTTAACATTTTTTCCACCAAATGAAGACATTTGATAAATAGGCATTTCTACCTTTTGAGTCATTGCCCAAAGATCAACAGGACCCATATCATCTGGACCAACATCTTTCAAAAAACTACGAAGATGGAATGAATCCATATTTGACCCATCAAGACGATACTGAGTATCACGAAGGAATATACCATTATTTAATACTGGTGTTGCCATTTTGTATTTATTTTATATTTAATTTATTATTTATAATTTTTTATCTAGAAAAAGGAGAAGCGTTTCTTGTAATTTTAGGTGCTACTCTATTTGCATTTCCCCCATCATCAAACGCTACAGAAGTTGACCTATTACCTTGTTCGGTTTTTAGTTTACGAACTGTTTGTTCAACTTGAGCAGTAGCTCCTTTTTTCATTAATGCTGCTTCATAACCTTCTTCATCTTTTAATAACCATAAAACCTTAGCTATTTTTTGATAATTAGGTTCTTTATATTGATATTTTTCTAATAAATTTCCTAATTCGTTAGTTCTTCCACCAGAAACAGATTCATAATTTGCATTTACTAATCCGTTATATAAACTTGTTTGTGTTTTTGAATCCAGTTTTATTCCTCCAATCTCTGCAGGCTTTAAAGCAGTATACACATTTTCTATATATTTTTCTGCTGCTAACCTACGTTGTTCTGCAAATTGTCTTTGATCTTCTAATTGATATTGAACAATTTGTTCTTTCATTTTGTCCAACTTAGGTTTTAATTGAGAAGCCTTCTTTTCTATTAAACCTAAATCTTTCCACTCTTCAACTTGTCCTTTTACTTCATCGCTAGTCCAATCTGTATTTGCATTTCTTAAATACTCATAAACTATTTCTTCTTGATGCTCTTCTTTTGTTGGGTCAAGATCTGCTAATTGTCTTACTTCCCCCAAGGCTCTATAAAGTGATTTATAATCAGTCCCGCCATTAGCTTCGTATTCATATACTATTTTTGCATCAGGAGAAAGACTTTCATAAAACTGTACAGGTATGTTTTTCTTAAAAGCTTCTTCTTTTAATTGTAGATTTTCATCTATAAGTGCATGAAGATCTTTAGTGGGTAGTTTTGCAAGGTATTCGTCTAAAGGTACTTTTTCGTCATAATCATCAAAAGTAACAAATTCTTTAGCTTCAACCTTTTCTTTTATATATTCTGCTAATGCAGATTTATCTGTTTTGGGTTTACCTGTAGTAATTGGGCGATCATCCGTTGGCTCAATATTTTCAGGTTTTGCACTATCTAAAATTTGATTTAATAGTGCGTTTTGATCCGTAGCCGTTTTTGTTGAGCCAGGTATAACTGTTGTTGCATCAATATTTGTTTCAGGAATAGGTGTGTTTTCATTTGGATCTGGTTGATCAAATTTTAATTCACCATCATTTCTTTTAAAAATTGCTGCTTGTGGTGGAATAACAAGACTTTCAGAAAGCATTGGAAATCCATCAACTTCTATTTCAACATTTTTTGTAGCATTTTCAGCCATAACTTATTGGTTTTAATTATTCGAGGAAAGATATATTCCTTTTGAGATTCAGTAATGAACTACTGACAAATAAAGTATACGTAAAAAACTTGAAAGATTTAACTTTTTTTATTATTTAAAATAAAACTAGAAACAGATATGGATAAATAATTTCAACGGTATTTTATTTCTTAGTCTCTGAATTCTTTTTAGATATAGTTAATCTTTGATTATGTAACATTTCCCTAGTACGTGCCTGTTCCGCATCAACCTTTCTTTGTTGTAATTCTCTATCTTTTTGTTTTTCTGCTATTTCATTTGCGTGTTTTGTTCTGTCAAAATTCATTTGTTCAGTCCATTGCTGTTGTTGTTGTAAATTTGCTTGTGCGTCTTGATAAGCACTTTCACTTGTATCAGGATTCATTGTTGCTGCAGCGCGTGCAGAAGAAGTTATTTCAGCAATAAGAATTTTAGCTTGACGATCTTTTTCATTTTGAATATCTTCATGCGCCCATTCTTTTTCTTTTAACATTTCCTCTTGTTCAAGTTCTTGTTGATGTTGTTGTTGACTTTGCTGCATTTCTTGCTGTTTTTCGCTTTGCATCCGTTGTTCGATTTCACCTAACTTGTCATTTAAATCAGCAATATCTGATACCTGACGAATTTTTGCTATATCAGGAAGAGTGGCACCCATAGTATTATTAACTAATAGAACTTGTTGTATATCTTTAATTATTTGGCGTGCATTTACATTTACTTCTGGAAATACATTAATATCTCTGAGTAGGAGCTTAGTGCCATCTATTTGAAATAAAACTGTTTCGTTAGAGGTAGTAGTATATTTAAGATTTACTGAAGGATTTTTAGATTGATAGTACTGCGCAAGTTCTGTTCGCATTTGATGCACTCGTGGCATTAAATAGTCACAATGTTCTATAAAATGCATTTCTGTCTGATCATAACTACGTCTAACAGATTCTTCATATTCCTTTGCGGATGTTTCTTGTCCAAGGGGTTGCCCCATTCTATTAGCATTAAATCCAATAGACGCAAGACCTTGCTGCATTAAAAAATTATAAACCTGCATCCTAGATTGAAGTCTTTGTGTTTGACTTAAATCCATTTGGTGATACTGATTAAAATTTACATTACCATTTTGGGCTATATTTTGCAATGAAGTATCTAAAGGTAAAAACCCGAATTGCTTCATTGAGGTGTAGGCTTGTTGGTATGGATTTAATCCCCAATCTTCTCCAAGACTATGTTTAGGTAAAGCATTTTGATCAAACATAACTACAGTACCTATTTCATCAACCATTATATCCATAATCTGATTTGCCGCCATATTAATTCCTATTTGATAGGGCATTAATTTAGCAATCATCGGGACAGATACAGTGTTTCTATCTGAAAAAACAGAACCTTCTACTGGAAGTTTTACGCCATAAAGATTATCCTCTCCTTTAAATTGAAAAGGTAATCTACCAGGTTTATTTCCTGTTATACCAATATACATCGGTTGCATTCCGCCGGGATTATTCATTCCCCACCAAGCAGGTCTATTTGGTCCAATTTTAATTACACCACGTACATCATTAATCCACAACCAATCTATATGCTCACCATAAACAAGATTATATCGTGTTTTTTCTTTATATACTGAGGTGTCATATTGTGGTTTATCTACAGGCTTATAAAATTCATCTACAATATCCATTTCAGGCATACCATTAGTAGACTCATTAATATAAGTAAGGTGTCCTACTTTTCTAGCACTTTTAAAATATATAGTAGAAACTCTTAATAAATTAGAGTTACCAAAATCCTGAAGATCCTCTGCGCCAAGTAAAATAGTTTGTACAATATCTCCATTATTATAAGCAATATCATATTTTGAAATAAATTGTCTATAGGCTAAACCTGGCATTTGTACGTTCCATTCATGGTCGCGTGTTGCATCATAATAAGAACCATCTGGATTTACATTATCTAGTAAATAACCTGCAGCACGAATAGGGTAAATTGCCTCAATATTTCGAGTTTGTTCTTCGGTCATTATCCAACCATACTTATCTATAACATCTGAAGATGTCATTAAGTCTATATAACCAACCCAGTTAGCTTGAGAAATCCATCTCCTATCAGGAGATTTGTTGTAAAATGTTTGTAATGGATTCCAAAGTTCTACTTCATAATCATTTTCGCGCATTTTCATGTGCCAAAACTCACAATCAAAAACAAGTTTATCTCTAAATCCTCTGTCTTCTAACTCATCAAAATGGAATCTTCTACAATCTACTTCCATTTGATGTTGCGCCCACTCTACATAAACATTTCTATATCCTGTTCTATACCACTGTTGTAAATTTGGTAGTTGTTTTAAAGCATCGGGTTGTAATTGTTTTTGTACTTCAGGATCACTCATATTTGCGCCTTGCTGTTGCAACTTTTGTTGCATCATTATTTCAGCTTGTGCAAGTAAGATTTGTTCAAGTTTATCTTGTTTATCCTGTTCCATTTCTGAAATAGATATATCATCTACTGCAGTAAATATAAGTTTTGTTTGACGTTTTGCAAATTCAGATCTAAATGATTCTATAATAGAAGGAATCCAAGGAAAGAAGCGCAATTCCAATAGATTTTGAGAATTATCCATTAGATTTTCTACTACCTGAGAATTCATATTTTGTGGGCCAACTACGTAATCTTCTCTGTCTATAATTCCTTTAGAAGCCTTTTCCCACTTAAGTAATTTTGGAGCACGTCTTTGGAGTTGTTTTATTCCTTGCCATTCAAAAAAATCAGCACACCAACCATAGAATTGTTCATCTTTTTCCTCTTCAGGAATCATTTGAAGTGGTTGCACGAGAACGCCCATCCTATTATAGTAGGCTTTTTTCCCCGATTTCAGATCCATTGCATTGAGAATGCGCGCCATGTATATTATATATTTTTACTTTCTAAAATCAAAGTCTTAGTTAGTAGTTAAAGTAAATGTTGGTTGAATAGATGTTGTAGAAATTGATAATCCTGAAGTTGCACCACACCAAGTTATAGGTAAAGTATAATGTGTTGGTTGAATAGGTTGTATGTAATATGGATAATTCTGATAAATATATTGCACCTCTTTTTCTGAAAGTATTATAAATTCATCTAATGTAATAGTTTTATCTTGTAACAGTTTTGCTAAAATTTCTAATTTTGATTTCATATAAACATATTTTTTATTTCATCCTCTTTTAATTTTGCATATCTACCACCACCCCAAGAACCTACATAAACTATTCTTTCATCTTCAGCAACAGGTTCATTTATTAACTGCTGTTCATCATTAGTTAATGGTCTACTTTGAATATCAAATGGACAAAATTCTAATTTAGATGTATTACCGTTAATATCTTCTTTTTCTATAGTGGTACAATCATGGGTATAGGCTAGTGGGTTTGCACTCTCTCCACGAAAAATTTTAGAAAACCTTCTTACTATTTTTATTTTACTAAAGTCTTCAAAATTATCATTAATATATTGTATCAAATCTTCTTTTGAAATTCCTGGGTTTTCTTTTTCTTGATATGCTCCATATTCATTTAATATAAACATATCAATATTTTTATTTTCTTGCATAACATATTGGTTTAAAATCTCATATTGCGAAAAGCTTGGGTTGGTTTTGCCCAAGGATTAGTTTTTTTGGTAGACGGACCTCCATATATAAAGTTACGTAATTTATTTGGACTTTCCAAATCAGAGGTTTCTATAGTCTGTTTGCGAAGTCCTTTATTTGCATTTTCTATAGAAATAAATGCTACAAGTGCTGCAAAAGCTACAAGTCTATCATAGTTTCCCTTATCATCTTGAAATTCCTGCATTTCTTTTAAAAGCATTGAATCTGGAACTCTTTCTACTCCGTAGGTTGTTTTATATACTTTTCCTTCTTTATCTTCTATAGTATCTAATTCTTCTTTTAAATAATTTATAGTATAAGATAAAAGGTGTGAAAATACTGCACTGGAGTTTTTCCACCCGTATTCTTGAAACGTATTAGAAACACCTTTCATATCTTTATTAAAAGATAGTAATCTATCTCTTGTTACAAGTCTATGTTGTTTTTTACGGTGTTGCATATAAGTTATAAATTCTGATATATTTGCCTCACATATAATTTGTGCATTATATAAGTCAGAAATCATTTCAAGTAATTCGTGTGTTTTCTTTAAATCATCGTATCTACCACACCAAGAAAGTACTAATTTGCCACGTTCTAAATTATTTTCTATTTCTATTTGTTTACCATTCCTCTCAACTTTTGTAATTTCAGAGTCCGTTTTATAAACAAATACAGAACAAAGTGATTCTGAAGATGTTGTTTTACCTTCTTTTACAGGGTCAACAGACATATAATAAGTTGACCAATCAGGAACTTCACATATTGGTCTTTCATAAATACATACTACACCTGTTTTATCTTCAAGTGTTTTAACCTTATTACCTAAAACAGATATTGGGTCTTTATACGCAGTTTTTATTTCTACTTTACCTTCTGCATTTCTTTCTAGGTTAACTGTTTCTTGAGGATATTTTTTTTCTTCAATCCGCAATAATTGTTTATTAATAAGCCCTAAAGGAAAAATAGATTCCTTTCTATACGCAAAGGCTTCATGTATATTAATAGGCTTTTGAGAAATACGCAATTGGTATGTTGCGGGGTCTAAACTTTTTTTCCAAACTGCACGTTCTTCTAAAATTGCTTGCAACGCACCCTCAACATCGGAATTTCCATATTTATCTATAAATGGTGGCATAGACCATTGTTCTGGAATAAATAATCCGGATAAACCAAAAGTTTTTTTATCATCTATTAAGTCTGTTTCTACAGCATAAATAGAATTACCTACTGGATTAAGAACCATTTCCTTAAGGGGTTTACATTGATCTAAATCACCTACTGATCCTGCAGCAATAAATAAACCTGTAGTAATCATACCCGAAGATAACGCGGGGCGTATATACTCATACGTTGTATTCATTTTTGGGGCTATTCCTGCCTCTTCATGATAAAATATAGATATATTACCACCAACACCAGAAGTAGGGTCCTTTTCAAAAGTATGCCCTAATATTGTTGATTGATTACCTTGATAAAATACCTTATCACCCTGTCTAACGCCTTGACGTTGTTGCCAAAGAAGTGTTTTATCTGGATCACAGGAACGATACCACCCCATTCCAGGTTTATTTAAAAAGTTTTTATATTCATTTAAAAACTTCCACGCACCTTTTTCATTTATATAATCCTTTTGAGAAGCACCTATTTTTAGAGTTTGCCCTTTTTCAAACCAAAATCTATTAATAAGTTTTGCAGCTTTCATGTAAGTATTTCCCCACTGACGTTTTTTTAATTCTGCAGCATGTTTATAATGAAGTTCAGCTAAAAGTTCATAAAGATGAGAGTGATATTGAGAATCCCATATTTCAGGAAAATCAAATTTCTTTTTATCTTTATCATAAATAGGTAAAAAATTAATCCAAAAATAATAATCACGGGTAAGATAGAACGTATTTGTTTTACTTTTAAAAATCACACCCCGCCTGCATTTTGATTTTTCTGAAAGTGGATTCTCATCTTCAAGTGTACCCCAATATTCTAACCAATCTTTTGAATTTTCTGGTACAGAGATATATGAACCTGTTTCGTGGAACTTTTTTGCCTGTTCATTAAAAAAATAAGAAGTTTCATCAAAGTTATATTTACCTGGTTCTTTAAACATAGAAAGGACAAACTCTTTAAAGTCGTCCCTTGTTCTAAACTCAGTTAAAGTCCAAGTACCATCATAATTTCTTGTTGGCACTTCTATATAGTTATTTTGCATTTAATTTATTTTACATAAAGTCCAACTTTCTGGATAATAGTTGGGGTTATCAAATTTAATTCTACATTCACCTGCAAGATTTTCTCCACAATGAACTACTTTACCATTATTAAAATTTTTCACGTACCACATTTGCCACCAAGTAAATGTAGACGATCCGCCTATAAAATGATCACACAAAGTTCCAAGAATAAATTGTTCCATTGGATTTTGATGATAATATTTAAAATTTTCTGCATGAGTATGTGTACCATTTGGTTCTGCAAAAAAGAAATTATCACCTTTAAATATGGTTTTAATTTCATCTATATTATCTGAAAAGAAAAGAATATTATATTCTTTCCAGTCTGGAAATTCTATTTCTAATGCTTTTAAATACCAATCTAAGGGAATTTGATAAAAGCATCCATGATTAACAAAATCTCCTCTACGGATTCCTATACCAATTGTTTTTTTACTATTACCTAATATATGTGAATATTTTTTACAAACATCGGCTATAACAGGTGGCGTAAATTTTGCGTGTTCTTTAATATAGTCTAAACTATCTTGAAACCATAATTCAGATTGATTATTACTTCCTAAATTAATATTTAGAGTTTTGTGTTTATTTTCTTCAAAAAACTTATATAACCAGTCCATTTCTTCTCTAGAATAGTGGTTGGTTCTAAAATGAAACAACTCGTCTTCTTGAATCCCATCATCTATTTTAGGGGGGTATTTAAAGTATTGCCAAGCAAAATAATTTGGAAAAGCTAATTCGTGCCCTGTTTTATGTGCAATTCCTAAAAGTGCAAAATAGTTAAATAACCAATTACCAAGTCTAAGATGTTTACCCCAATCTTTATATAAAATCATATTTATTTATTTTTAAACCAATCATAAGAATCGCTAATTAATTTTTTTACTTGGCTTATAGTTTCTTCTTCTTGTTTTTGTAAATCTTCTGAGACTAAATGTAATGTATCTTTAGCCCACTGTATTTGATTTAAACCATAAGCAATACCATTTCTTTTTGTATTTGCCGGGCCATAACTATTTAAGTAACCGTCATTTGGGTCTCTTGGGATTACTATAGGAATACATCCACATAATGCCGCCTGCACAGGAATAAAAGATACATCATCGTAACAAATAAAATATTCATAATGATTAAATACTTCTTTAAGATATTCTTTATCCCCTTTTTGTGCAAAATCATCTATGCATAAAGCATCTTTTGGATGAAAATCAAAACTATCTCTATGATGCCCCTTTCTTATCATATAGCAAGTTGTTCCGAGGATATGTCTATTTTTATTTTTAAATATTAGATTTTCTTCTAAATTAGTCATTTCAAGAAAACCCTTTACTAAAGACATATCTGGAATAGTTACTCCCTCTCGCCATAAATAAGCTAAATCGTTTTTAGAATAATCCCCATGATTTCCACCAGGGGTTCCTAATACCCATCTTATACATAACTCTGAATAAAATGGATTTCCGGTACTGCATATTTCAGGATATATGCCTACTGAATTATGCTTAGATATTTGTAACTCATGCCATTTTGAATTTATTGCTTTTAGCCCCCATTCGGGATGAGTGTTACCATTATCTACTACAACAGTAACGTCTTCTCCCAACTGATTTAGATGCCAAGCAAGTTTATGTAGATACATTCTACCTGCATCTCCTTTTTCGTATGGTAGTGCCGCAATATAAAATTTTAATTTATCCATTAATTATGTATAGTTAAAATATTAGCAATTTTTGTTTTAACTTTAAATAAATTTAATTGTAATCCTTTTTCTAAAGTAAGCCAGTCTGCACAATACTCCTCCGGTTTTGGAATAGATAGTTTTTTTGCAATAGATGTTTTTAAACAAAAGTTTCCCCAATCAATATAATTTTGTTTTAATGAAACAATTAATGGTTCATAACCTGCTAAATGGTTTATTGAATCCCACATACAAATATCAGCATTTGTTTCTTTTAATCTATTTAATACAAGTTCAACTGCCCACGATAAAAAATAATCTTGTACAGATGTTTGTATAACATATTTTGTGTCTACACTATTTTGTAGAGCGTCTATTCTATTATAAGTACCCCAATAACCTGTATTATTTTCTGATTCTAGGTAGATTATACGTGAGTCGTTATAGTTTTTTGCCCACTCTTTTAGATTACTATTTTGACCATTATTATAAATAATAACTTTCCAGTTAGGATTAGTTTGACATATTAGTGAGTCTACTAAAGGTCTATTAAAGGATTCTTCATTAAAAGATGGGGCTATAAAAGTTATTTTATTCATCGAACTATTTGTCTTTGATTATATCTATTATTATGAAACTCTTCAATTTCCTGACTAGTCATACTATACTGTATTCCCCACTTTCTATCTTTATTTATTTGACTTAATCTATCTTGACTTTCTTTAAATTTATTTTGCATATATACAAGCGAATGTGCTTTCATATGAAATAACTTAAATGGCTCATTTAAATAAATAATATTTCCTATAGGATTGCATGTATGTGCACCAACTTCATAATTTATATCGGTAATATCTTTGGGACTAAATACACACGTTTTATCTTCTGGTGTATGACGTATACCATTTTTAATATCTAAAGGTGTATATATACCATAGCCTAACATATCATATCCTTCTGATTTAACTATAGTGCAATTTATTAATTTATTTGGCACTATTTCTATAAATTCGTCACAATCAATGATTATTACATAATCTGCTTTTGAATCCTTCCATACATTATTTTTAAAGTTCATTAAAAGTAAATCATTCACTTTTGAATCTGTATAAAAATAACCTACATTACAACCTAATTCTTTTACAATTTCTATAGTTTTGTCCATAGAACCGTTATCGTAAATATTAAAATTTATTGTATGCCCATTTAGGCACCTTCTATAATGTTCTACCATAAAAGGTAGCATGTATTCTTCATTATAAACTGGGCAAAATAAATCAAATATCATATGTGTGAATCTTTTATATAATCACTAAGTGCATAATGTGTATTAAACCAATCAGTATGAACTGTATCAGGTAAAGCAAAATGTGTGCTATGACCTCTTTGTATATTTTCTGTAGACTGCCTTTTTCCTAATTCATGCGAACGATTTAAATGCCAAATAGGTGACCAATGTTTATAATGAAACAGATTAAATTCTTTATTTGACCAAGATATCTTGCTTTCTGTATTGGCTACTAATTGATTTATTCTATGCGCACCCTCACCAAATTCTATTAAAGAAAAGCAACCTGTTCGTAATAATACAGGTTTACTATAACCTGGAGATTGACAACCTCTTGGGTTTAATGCAGCTTTTGAAGGAGAATCTTGGTTATCAAATATATCCCAACCTTGAAATTCAACTACATTTATTCCTCTACTTTCTAATTCGGTTAAGTCTTTAGAATTAATCATACATTCTTCATCACAATCTATACACAAAACCCATTTTGATTTTGCATTCATTGCGGCCTCAGATTTTATTTTGGATTGTATTGTATCATTCATACCTTCAGTTATAAATGGTATGATTTCACATCCTGCAAGTTTTGCGAGCATTAATGTATCATCGGTTGAACCATTATCATGAATAATAAATTTTGGATTATCAAACATTTTACGATAATGTGTTATAGTAAATGGTAACATTATTTCTTCGTTATAAGTAATAACGTGAATTTCAATTAAATTCTGCATTAGTTTTTTATATTTAAAATTAAAGGTAGTTTTATTTGTGATTTTATTAATCCTGAGTTCATTAAATCCTCTACATACATGCCATCACAACAATATTCTTTTGGATGATTTATCCCTACTGACTGCGCAATTTTAGTTTTTACTGCGAAGTTAGACCAATCTATAAAAGTTATTTTTGGGTAGGAGTTTAAAATCCTATATCCGAAAGAGTGGTGAATTGTATTCCAATAAATAAAATCATTTTTTGATTCTAATATTTTATCTACGGTAATTGGAATGTAATATTCTTGCAGAGTAGTTTGTATTACATACTCTGTATCAACCATTTCTAATGCTTTAATTCTATTAAATGCCCCCCAGGAACCTAAATTTTCTTCGTTAGCAATATATGTGAATCTAGTGTCATTAAAAGAATCTATTATTGTTTTTAATTCTTCATTTGGACCATCGTGCCAAATAATACATTTCCAATTTGGGTTTTTTTGTAAAAGCATTGAGGCACAAAACATGTATGCTTCCCAATACTCTTTATAACATATTACAATAAAAGTTACAGCTTTTTGCATATTTAATTATTTTCCATATTCATAGTCTAAAATTTTACCAACTAAATCTGAACGGTGATTAGTTTGTAATTTTATCCATTTAATCTCTTCTATCTTTTTAGAAAGTTCTATTACAAAACTTAGTCCGTTTATTTCTCCTGTTGATGTTTTTATATCAACTTGTTCATTATCACCATTAATGACTATTTTTCCTGTTTTACCCAGTCTTGTTAGTATAGCTAACATTTCTGATTTAGTGAGGTTTTGTGCCTCTTCTACAATCAGAATATCTTCTATTGTTTTACCGCGTACAAATTGTACAGGAAATGCCTTTATTTTTTCTTCTTCTATTAGTCTTGCAACCTCACCTTTATCTGCACAGCATTTTTGTAAATTTTCCATTAGAGCTTCCATATAAGGATCGAATTTTTGACCTAAATCACCAGGAAGATAACCTAAACTTTTACCTACCTCGATAGTAGCCCTAGTATTATATATACAGTTAACTTGTTTCTTTTTTAAGAAGTCCAGGGCAGATTGTGCACATACTAAACTTTTACCACATCCTGCTCTACCTGTAACTACAACTATTTGATTTTCAATAATTAAACGCTTTGTATCTTTTTGTTCTGCATTTAACTGCACAACATTTATACTTTTTATATCTGTCTTTCTTTCTCGGTTAGGTTCTTTCATTATTTAAGTTTAGTTAGGTGGTATAGTATTGGATAAATTTCTCCTACACGCAAAAATCCTTGTGGGTTACATCCTGGTCCGTCATAATGCATATCTTTGATAACATGTGGGTCAAATATGCAAAATTTATCAAACTTAGGATTTCTATTATCTTGTGTCAATTCTTTTACACTTACAACATCATAGCCTTTAGTTTTTACTAAGGAACAATTTTGAAAAATATTTGGTGTTACGTCTATAAATTCATTTATATCTGCGATAATAACGCAATCAGTTGCCATATTTTTCCAACAATTATTTTTCCATAAATCTTTTGTATTATAGAAATCTAAGTACCGCTTTACATTGCATTTTTCTTCGCGTGCAATTTTTACAGTATTATCTGTTGAGTCCATATCCCAAATATTAATTCTAATATCAGGTATTCTTGAACGATAAAAGTTTATAAACTCTTTTAAAGTTGGCTCATTGTTAAATGTTCTTGTGTAAAGATTTGCTATCATATTTTAACTAAATATATAATCACATATTTTTTTATGAAATGCATTTGCATCCTTTAAAGTTTCAAATACAATTTCAATTGCCTCGTCTACATTTGCAACAGGTATAACTACTGAATAAATTTGTACACTTGGGTCACCTTCATCTTCTCCGTCTAATACTCTTGATGATAATGATGCGCCTATAATGCAACTTTTTTTATATACTACCTTATCTAAGACTCTAATTTCTTCTTCAGGATGGTCTTCATCCTCAGGTAATAGTGCATCATAATCGTGTACATATGCTAATCTATCGTCTGATAATTCTACATAACATTTAGAAACATTACTAACTACACTATTTGGTAATTTAAAAACATTTATATCTATTCTTTCCATATTAATTAAGTTAATGAATTAAATCTATTTCCTCTTACTTCTAATTTTGATTCTTCCATATAAGCTTTATAAGCTTCATTAAAGGCTCTATTTAATCCTGGTAACTTCTCCATTGCACTCATTATAAATGGTCCATTACCATCCTTTCCTGTAGTTATTTTACTTACTTTTACAAAAGATTCTATATTCGCTAAAGCAAGTTTTAATGCTTGCCAAGTTCTATAGGCGGGAAGTTCAAATAATTTTTCACAATTTTGCATTGCAATTTGTATCAAATCATCTTCTGTAGAAAAATCTGCCTTAATATCTTTAAGAATGGTTTCTTCTCTATCTTCTTCTTTCATTGCAAGATAAGGATTATCTTCAGGGTTCCAAGAATACATAAATTGAAGATAAGCAAATATCTTAGTATAATTCTTAGGATAATTATCTATAATATCTTTAAGCCAAGAAATCACATAACATGATTCCGTTGGTAATGCAATATTATCTTGAACGGTAAATAGTTTTATATACATTAATCTAATTTAACAGTTTTAAGAATAAATTTATCTTTAACTATTGAATAGAATTCTACCCCGTCTATTCTAAACTTATATCCAAGATACATAGTTTCTTTATTTATAAACTTACGTCTAAGTTCTAATGGACTATAGGTAAGATCGTTTTCATTTAGATCTATTGTCCAATAATCAAATCCATCTTTTATTGCTGCTTGTTCTACGATCAGGTCTACCATTTCTATTTTATTAAGTGTTTAAATATTTCATATCTTTGCGCAGACCAAATTTTTATATCAAATTTCTCTTTAACCCGTTCTGCTAATTCCTTACCCAAAGATACAACTTCTTTTTGATTTTTCAAACAATATTTGATATTTTTTTGCCAATTATCCCAAAATAATCCAGGAAACCCTTTTAAATTAGAATAAGGAAGTGTATCAGATACTATACAAGGCAACTCTCGTGTTGCAGCTTCTAAAATTTTTAATTCAGATTTGTATCTGTTAAATTCATTATTAACTAACGGAATTAAAGCTACATCCGCTTCATCGTAGAAAGTCATGTGTTGTTGAAGCGGTCTGGTATCTAAAATTTGATAAGATTTAGTTCTAGAAAATATTGATGCCATTTTATCCCACTCACAATGTTTATCTGGTAAAGGATTAAATCCCGCCAAAGTAAATTTTGCATTATCTGTAATATATTTTTCTCCACCTAATTTAGTAAACGTGTTCTTAAGTAGAAGTATATCATTATAATGTGTACTGCCGCCAGCATAAAGAAAATTCATTTTAGAATCAACCCTTTCAATATTATTATCTTTTGTCCAAAAAGGTGTTCCAAATGGAACTGCGTTAGGAGTAACTATGCAATTCTTATTATATTCTAAAACTCTTTTTCTAAGTATTTCTGTGGTAACAAGAACTAAATCTGCCTCTAAAATATTTTCTATAACCCTTTCGTTCATTTTATCTTTATACCACATTTGGTATACAGGGTGTGCAGTACTTATCTCCCAATAATCATCTAAGTCTAGAACTATTTTTACTCCTTTTGCCTTTTGCTCTTGAATAAATTCTATGGTCCGCAAAGACACATCTCTATTATAAAATATAATATCTGGTTCAAATTCGTTTATTGTAGAAATATAATCAACATTTACTTTTTGAGATTCATCAAGTGGCGTTGTTTCAGGAAGAAACATTTTTACTTGGTCAAAATCTGTAAATGGAAAATACTCTATTGGTAGAACGCATCTGTAGAAATCACATCCGTTATTTGGTTTTACTATTACGGCTATTTTCATTTATACTTTTTACTATTATTAATAACATTTTAAACCACTGATAAAATAAATATATAAACCCTAAACATAAAAGACTTTGTAAAATATCACAAATGCTCATTTTTTGGTTTTTAAATAATTTAAAATAGATATAACTTCATCTTTTAAATAAGGCAAATCATAATTTTTAATTTCTTCTATTATGGGTTCATTATTAATATCCCTATCGTAGATTGGATTATCATTTGAATCTCTATCTATTTCTTTAAATATTATATGGTTAATAGTTAGTTTGCCAAATTCTAATTGTGGATTGTGCTTTAAGATAACGTACATATAAAGACTTAATTGTATATTATACACATTTAATTTGCACTCGTCTAAATGCCCAAGTGGAAATAAAAGTTTACTTGTTATACCTTTCCAATTAGTAAAACCTTTAGTAGTTAAATTCTTATTGGTTTTATAATCTGTTATATATACTTTGTTATTTCTTACCTCTACTAAATCAGATTGCCCACAAATTCCTGCACTTTTTAAATAAACAAAATGTTCAGGGTAAATGTAAAAGTTATCTAACTTTTGTTCTGGGGCGTATTTAACACCATCTTTTATTATTGGTTTAGCTATAGAACAACTTATTTCATCTCTTTCTATGGAGTCAACGCCGCAAATTTGTTTTTCACGCTCTCTGTGATACCAATTACCCCTAATTACAGATTCTTCATTTGTTTGTTTCCAAATGGCCTTTATTTCTTCTGGGTCTTTGCCATACCACTTAGATTTTTTATTTTTAGAAGAGCTAAGTGCCTTTGCTTCAACATCAAATTCTTCCTCAAACATTTTAACAACAGAAGTTACGGATACCCATTTGATATCGTCTTCAGGATTAATAGAATTATATTGGTGTTGGTCTTCTACAAATTTTACCATATTATTGTTTAAAGGATTTGTTATTGGAATTTTTGCAGATTGTTTTGCAACAAATACTAATAAGATTATTACTATAATTATTACCATAAAGGTTCTTGTTCTAATTCTTGTAAAGAACATTTAGAATCTAAAGATGCTGTAAGGAATGCAATATTACAACCACAAACACCACAAGCAGGTTCACCTTTTATGAAAGCTTTTTCTGAATTACCTTCTTTATCATAAAAACCGCACTTATTAGACTGACATATCTTTAATCGTTTCTTTGCCTGTTCTTTTGCCTTTTTAGACCCAAAAAAATGATTATAGATACCGTCAACTATTAGACTCTTTTTCTTCCAAATCTCTTGCAGCTTGTTCATCTAACATTTTTTGTTTATGTATAAAAAAGAATTGTTTTCTTTCTTTATCCGTTTTATATTCTTCTTGTATTCGTTTAATATTTTCTAACTGCTCACTAACTCCCCTTTCAATTTGTTCTTTTCTTGGGCCATCTGAATAATCTTTAACATGCTCAAGTATTCTTTCATATTTTCTTTTAGTACTTTCCATTGTGCGTTCTTTACAATAAAAAGCCCCTAAGTTGTCTACTACTATTTTTTTTGAGGACATACTTGAAAGTTTCTCACGTAAGTGTTTATAGAATAGTTCTATAACTTGTTTACAAACCTCCTCAGAAAATTCTGATTGAACAGCAGTTTTTGGTATAAGGGTTTTAGCTTTCAGTGGGGTCAAGGCAAAGTAATTGATAGTTAATTAATAAATTAGCGTCTGTATGAATTTCCATTAACGGGTTAATCCAAACTTGGATATTACTTTTATTCCTGCCCTTTCTTGAGACCAACCCCAATTCGGACATCTTAGATAAAGCATTCCTAGCCGATTGGCAAGAATCAAATATATATTTATATTCTTTCTCTGTGCCTTTATACTTTTTAATTTTTGTACCACAACTAGATTCAGTTTTAATTAATTCTTCACAAAAAGTAGAAAGTTTAGTTTTACCAAGTATGGCTAATAGAACAAGCATATCCAAATCCGCATTAGTAATTTGAATGCCTCTTAGTGCACACCAAGAAAGAATCTGATATCTAATCAGACCCCATCTTGATATACGTTGTTTTATTTGAACTGGTTTAACTGTTGCTTTCATTATTTAGTCTTTAACTTCTTTTCTGTTGGTACTTCTTTTTGCTTTGGTACATCTACTCCATCTTCTAATGGGTTTTGTTCTTTCTTTGTGGCTAGAACTTCTTCCATTTGCAAAGTAGTAAAAATTTCATTTGCGCGGGCAGTTACCATTTTAGTTCTAAGTTCCTGTAATTCTGTTTGAAGCTTCTGCAATTCGATTGCCTCTTTAAGATTCTTCATTATTTCTTCTTGTGTGTAACCCTGTGGGTGTTTCTGATTTTCCATTGTTATAATTTAATCGTTAATATAATATACGTAATTAATTTGAATTAAACAAATTTAGTTTAAACTTTTTATATTTAATTGCTCCTCTAATTCTTTTATAGCTATTTTTAGTTCACAAATTCCCTTCTGTATACTATATATTAGATTTGGATACACCTTATTACCATTTTTATCTATATAAAATTCTAATGCTTTTTCCATATTAATTAAAATCTATTTGTGATAATTGTTTTAATATTTCTTGCCAATCTTCAAATTTTTCATAAACGCATTTTATATCTCTATCCTTAGTACTATATTCAATTATATATTTATCTTCTTGGATAATCCATGATTGTATTGATATTACTTCTTTGCGTTTTATAAAAAAATGTTGCAACCCACTAATAAAAATTCTAATACTAAAGTAATCTTTTTCTATATTAATTTTATTCATTATATCTTTTTAGTAGTCCTGCATGGAATCAAACCACAATTAAAGGCTCCAAAAACCATTGTCTTATCATTAGACCACAGGACTTAGTATTAGAAATTAAACTGATTGGTAGTACTTATCCATTGTTGTAAAGCTCTTTTAGAATTCCTTTTTAAAAGTCTTTTATTAGACCAGGTACTTATTCTTGGGTATTTTAAAGAATAATACATTGCGTTTATCGTGTCTGTAATATCTTTAGTTGATGCCTGTGAATGTTTATTAACAAATTCTATTTCATGTGAAGTAACTATTGGAACTTCTTGATTTACAAAATCTGCAGACACAATATTATAGGTCTCAGATAAAGAGACCTGCATCCCTAAATCCATAGTTCTTACTATATCTAAGAACTCAGTGTGTGAATGCCAAGTGTGTTCAATTAAATAATTTTGAGTTCCATCAAACAAACTTCTTAGATTCTTAAGTACTTCTTCTCCTTTATTCTCTACTCTAGAACTATTTATATGAAAATATAAAGTTTTTTTAGTTTGCCTTGCAAATTCTATTGCTGCTAATGCCTGAATTAATTGATTTTTTAAAGGGCGAATTGCACCAAAGCAGCCTATGTGTAACTCAGATTCAGGATAAGTATTTAAAATATTTACAGGTTTAGATATAGGATAGTAGTTTGGTAAATATAAAACTACCTTATTTAATATCCTTTCTAAGGATTCCTTTGTTTGATAATAATTAACAGCAACAAATACATTAGAATATTTAGTATATTTCTTTAACCATTCTATTGCTACCCCTTCGTTAGCCAAAAACGGTATGTGGGAATGCAACCTAATAACCCATCTTACATTAGGGTGTAGTGCCTTTAATTCTTGAAATTTTTCTGGCACAACCCATAACGCTTCAATTATAACTAGGTCTGGATTAAATAAAGTTACTTCTTTGTCTATACAATTATTGTCTTGTACCTCTACAACTGTACTATTTATATTATTTTTATTTAGCATACCTACTACAAACTGCGCAGAATTAAACAATCCTCCAGAAACAGTAGAATAACTATTAGTATATTCTGTCTTGGCTTTAACAATAAAAAGAATTCTCATATATTTAATTTAAGTTTTTACAAAGGGTTCCCGTTAACTCAGGTCAAATCGCTTGATAGATTATATCTACACGGAACAAATAGATTACTCCTGTAATACAAAGATAAACTAAATAAGTTTATAAAACAAATATTTTTTAAAAAATTTTATTTTGGATTTTTTGGTGTGTAGATGTGTATGATATAGCTCACCCATACAACGCACCGCCTTAGATATATATGGGGAAGTACCCCCGTATCAATTTCATTTTTCACCAAATCAAATACGTACTATTATGGTAACGACTGATGTTCAATTAAAAGTAAAGACCGTTACATTGACTAACGGCACCACGAGAAATAATCTCGTAGGATTTGTTCTCGGCAGAAAGGCATATGTGCCTGATTGTAATTCTGTTGCTGAATTCATTGCAGACGTGAATGCAGGTCGTCGTGATCTCACAGGCATCTCTGAAGGTAAGGAAGTGTCCAATTGGACTAATCCTAAGACTGGATTGGTTGAACCATTTGTTGGTACGTCTTCATGCGTTTGGGGCACAACAAGTCCTGTTCAGACTGCGGCACAGGCTCTGGAGTACCAAAAGAAAATGGACGCTCTATTAGCCCGTAAAGAGGGTCGTGATACATCTGCGCCTGTTGTGGATTATGTTCAGGCTGATCTGCAAGCTGTAACTGCACGTAGGGAAGCTATTCGTGCTAAATTGGCTCAAGCGGCTGAATTAGAGGCTCAAAAGCAATTAGCTGCGGCTGGTGCTAATACTGAACCTGTATTGCCTTAGTACTTAAATTACTCTCATTGACTGGACACATGATACTTGAACGTATTGTGTGTCCTTGTTAATGGGTTAAGTCTTGAGTAAGGGTGAATGCAATTTGTTGTAAGTCGTATGTAATCTAATCATTATATGTGATGGTATCGAATGCATTATCTCATCTACTCGAATGTGAACTCGTGGAAGCTCTACTCATGTTTAGGGTTCACAATTTGTCGAAGATATGAGACACAATTGTAATGGGTGGGTGGGAAATATCATACATCCTTCCAAGTTCTACCATTACGGCAATCCCAAATAGTAGAGAAATGAACACCGTATAAGGAGTTTTCTATTGTATAGCTAGTATAGATTTAATTATCTAAGCATACTATTCTATTTTAGTTAAGTGCAATTCTAATTTATTACATTGTAGTCTTAGGTATGAATTGTAAGTTGCAATTGTATTCCAATACATTAGCAATTTCTATTATAAGACCTAATTGCAATTGCATTGGATTATTCAATAATAGATTCAATTGCTTTCTACTCATCTTTAATCTCTTTGCTAATTGCACTTGAGTATATTTTTTAGACTTAATTAGTTCTTTTAAGTCAAATGTAACTTCTGTAGGGATAGAAAGTAATAACTTAGATTGCATTGTGTAACATTTTTTAGTACAATATAATATAAACAATTAGTTTTAATTAAACAAATTGGCATTTTAATTAAGGTTTTATATTAATTTATATAAGAATATGAGGGGAAATTGGGTATTAATCCTTTTATTTATGTAGTCACTTAACTACAAATCACCTATTTAAAAATAAAAAAATTCGGACGAATATGGGTAAATAATTTAATTCACGCCTAAATCTATTAAAAATGGATAGAAGATTTGATGATACAAATGAAAGATTAATTCTTAATTGTATTAAAGAGTATTATCCTTTAGAAGTATATACAGATAGTCTTATGATAAGATTTGTTTATTCTAAGGTATTTAGTAAACAGATATTATTTAATTGTTTGAATAAGCTTTTAGATAAGAATTGCATTTTGCAAAATAAAAAAGGCAAATATTTATTTCATAAAGGATTAGATAAATTTGAATTAATTAGTTCTTATTGTAATAAATGTATTTATTCTATTAGATAGATTTATTATAACAATTGCACACCAAAAAATAAAAAAATTTAAGTCTAAAAGTAATAGATAGCAGTAGGATCTAGTAATAATACATAAAAAGAGCCATGAGACGAATCCCAATAATGCCGAGGGTAGAGGCAAGTGTTATTACTATTACAATAAGATTTTCCAATAAACAACTATGTATGGGTAAGAGTTGTATCTTATTATCTATTATGAATTGCACATTTATTTTTAAAAATGCATCCTTTGGTATGAAGGCTGGTAATAATAAACAAGCATATCACCCTCACCCAAAGGATGATATGCTATTGTTCATTACCAATTATTATCCTCAGTATAAGTTAGTTTTGGCTGTTAGTGAGCAACAAGCAGTAAGACTCTGCTAACATTTAAAATGCATTTCGACTTATATGGAGTCTTTAGGGGTGATTTCTAAAGGCATACAAGTCTGATTACGTCAATCTTACAGGATTGTGGCGATATGCCTGAGTACTCAATACAAAAGGCAATTAGATGAGAGATATGGACATAAAAAAGCCCATTGATTGGATGTAGGAGCATCTTCTCAACAGGCTAGATATAAGTGTTTATGCTAATATCTCAAAAGTTATGATCAGTTGCTCCTACAACTATAATACAATATAAACAAAGTATTTGAATCTACCAAATGGTAGAAATCTAAAGCAAAGATACGTAAGTTTATTTAATTAACCAAATTTATTTTAAAT